>Ga0302114_10000219_pt1 | contig 42126 bp, 27 predicted proteins | sample AG5_Surface_MG_FD_203107 | JGI IMG/M metagenome (GOLD analysis project Ga0302114, IMG submission 203107) | Marine microbial communities from Western Arctic Ocean, Canada - AG5_Surface | ecosystem: Environmental > Aquatic > Marine > Oceanic | place: Canada: Western Arctic Ocean | collected...
CCAGGTGATCTGGACGCCATGGGTTTCATTCCCACCGGTAAGAGGGAGGCTATGGAGGACTTGGGCGTGGCGAGCGCCATCGGGCTTTTGTTCTCGGCGCTCGCCAAGGGTGGCGGCGCCGAGGGTTTCCGCGCCGAGCTCGGCCTCCCCGACGAGGATCAGATCAAGGAGATTCGTAAGGAGCTCAAGGGCGTGAAGGACATGAAGGTCAGGCGGGATAAGTTCCTCGAGGCTTCGGGCGGCGCGGACTCGAAGGTTGCGCAGCTCACCCGCGACCTCGAGGGAATCCAGGAGAAGTACGGCAACATCTTCCAGATCCCGTCCTACTTTGGCTACATCCTCCGTTCCTTCTCGGTGCTCGAGGGTATCGGGCTGGCGTCGGATAAGAACTACTCCATCGCCAACGAGTGCTACCCCTACGTCGCCAGGAGGCTCCTCACCGACGACACCCCGGAGACTCGAAGGGCGCTCGAGCAGCTCCTCTACGGCAAGAACGGGCCCAAGGCTCAGCTCTCCGTGAAGCGCGTCAAGCAACTCGCCAACGCGTTCGGCAACTACTCGTCCATCACCAACGTCAGGGAGTCCCCTAGCCCGGTGGACGGAGATGAGCCCGCATCCGCGGGGTTATCGCAAGGGACCAAGGAGGCGCTTCGGCTGGCGTTTGCCCCCGAGGGCAGCCCCGCGCAGGATATCCTCCTCCGCGAGCTGGCCAGGTTCACGGGCGCCGCGGCGTCCAACGCGGTCAACTCCGTCGCGTCCGCGCCCGCGCTCGGGTTCCTCGTGGGCCTGGCGGAGGCGCAGCAGAGGGCGGCGGAGGCGTTGGGCCCGGCGAGGCCGCCGGTGCCAACCGCCATCGAGCTCTTCGCTCCCCTCACCGCCGCAGCGAGGCAGACGGAGGCTGACCGCGAGACCCTCCGCGTCGCCGAGGAGCTCCAGGAGCTCGTCAGGAGCCTCGCGCCCCAATCCCCCGCCTCGTCCGAAGCTTCGTCCAGCTCATGGGTGGACGTGCCCGTGCTCGGCGAGGTGCCGATGCCATCCGCGCCGTCGCTGCCGATGGACGAGCGAATGCTGAGGGAGCTTCTCGAGCTGGCGCCGGAGCTGGCGCCGGGGGCTCAGGCGGCGGCGCTCAGGTTCGGGTCCGTGCTGTTAGATCAGGCGGCGGAGCGCGTCGCCGATGCGGAGAAGGAGGACCAGGAGCTCAGGTCCAGGGTCTGAAAATAGAACAACGCTCGCGAATTCTTTAACTATCATCATTCATTAAACCGCGGTGGCTTGCCACAGCTGCTGGAAAGCCTCCGTCGCCATATCCAGCCTCATCAGCTCGTCGTCCAACTCCTCCTCCTCCGCTAAGATAGCCGCCGCCTCGGCAGCCTCCCGGGCAGCCTTCTCGTCCGCCTGTCGTTGCCGCTCCGCGTCGAGGTTCCGCCTGATCTGTCTCCGCCTGTCCCGCCGCACCTTCTCGAGAACCCAGTCCCGCGCCAGCGCCCACCGCGCGGCGGCCATCTTCTCCGACTTATTCTTGACCTTCTTCTTCTTTCTCTTCCGCATGAGGTCCTTCGTCCTGGGCACCGGAGGGTTCGGGGACCTGGGCGACGTGGGCTTCCCAGGGACGCGCGTGGACCACTCCAGGAACGAAGCTCCCGTGCCCACGAGGTGCATGCCCGGAACCACCCGAGCGGTTCGCAGCGCCGTCGCCGAGGATGCCTTCGTCGGTGTCCGCGCGTCGATCGCGCGGGGTTCGCTCTCGGCTTTACGTATGGCCCCGCGCGTGCGCACGATGGACGGGGAGCTCGTCGGCCGTAGCCTTGGTACGTAAGAGCCCTCCGGCTCCAGCGGCGGTCCGTCCGGCATCTCAATCTCATCCTCGAATTGTCCTCCCCGGGCCTTCCGTCCCTTCGTCGTCGCCTTGTGCGTTTTCTTCTTGGCGATCTCCGCTTGCTTTTTCTCCATCGCGTCCACGTCGTACATCAGACTCACGAGTGGATCCTGCTTCACCGGGCTGTACACCGTCACCGTCGCGTTCGGGGACATCGTCTCCTTGAGCCTGAGCTTGCCGTCCTTTCCGGAATTGGCATCCTCCTCCCCGACTCGTCTGAACCCGCCGCCGGTTCTTCCCCAGCCCGGGGACGCGGCGGTCCCTCCGAAATGTCGTGTCGGCGTGAGTACCGCGGGCGAGTGGGGCGGGTTCGTCTCCGCGCCCCACGGCGACGAAGGGATGGACACGTCGTTGAGCCTCTCGAGCAGCGCCTGCTTCGCGGATGATGGGGTGGGCATCTTCGGGGAGCCGAACGACGCGTTCGGGGTGAACGCGGGAGTGCTCGGCGCCGATACCCGCCGATCTATGGGCGAGAAGGCATCCTTGGCGGGAGGAGGCCCCCGCAGGTCCTCCTCATCCACCGACTCCACTATCGCCTGCATCGCTCAGCGTAGCGCCTCTGGGAATGATGAGCCAATTCTGCTCAACCGGAATGATAACAACGTGAAAACTCAGACCGCACCGGCACCTGACATCATGTTCGCGTCCGCCGCGCCGTCTCTCGCGCCCGCGACGAGCTTCACGACACGGACACACCGCCGTGTCCGACCCATCGCATCGGTGTCCCGCTCGGAGGCATCGACCGCGCCCGACCGCCCCTCCTCTCGCAGGAGTGTCCTCCTCCTCGCGTCGGTCCCCGCGCTCCTCCATCCCGGCGTCGTGGCCGCCGAGGAGGCCAGGCAGCCCCCGCGCGATCTCGGCGAGGGTGTTCGGGGTGTTGATCTCATCCCGGGGAAGCCGGACGGCGCGGTGGTGAAGGACGGGGACGCCATCGTCGTGAACCTGAAGGGGAGATTGTTCGCCAAGCAGGGTTGGATCTTCACAGACGACGTCGGCGAGGGCAAGGATGGTCTGCCGCAGTCGCACAGGTTCACGGTGGGCGCGGGTGAGGTCATCCGGGGTTTGGAGATTGGAGTGTTGGGCATGAAGGAGGGTGGCGTGCGGAGGGTGGTGTGTCCGCCGGGCGTGTCTTATCAAGATAAAGAGCAGCAGCCGGTGCCGAGGGACTTCAGCAACCGGCAGCGTCTGTACACGACGATATTCAACCCGACGCGGCTGGCGAACGGGGAAGGGGACACGCTGAGCACGGTGATATTCGACATCGAGCTCGTGAGGGTGGCCAAGTGAGAGAAGGGAGAGTGACCCCGCGTAGTCGTACCCGAGTTGTCGTTAATAACGCCGAGCCTAAAAATAATAGCGACGTTCTCAGTCCTCGAGCGTGAGCCTGTGCATCAGCAGCCCGTTCCTCGCCTGCGCGTCACGTCCCCACCGCCCCTGCCTCGGCTCCTGACCCATACCCGCGAGGACGAACCTGCCGCTGCTCGCCACCGCGAGGGAGTTGACGAACCCGCGCGCCGGTAACGTGAACAGCGGCATGAGCTGCCGGCCGGGTTCGTCGCTGATTTTCCAAACACGAATCGCTCCGTCGCCCGCTCCCGACGCGCACAGGTCCCCACCCTTGGACACCGCCACGGCGTTGACCCACCGGCCGCACAGGCCGACACTCGAGGGCGGATCCGGTGTCTCCGGCATGCCGCACGCCGCCTGCGCGTCGAGCCTGGACTCCACCGCCGCGTCCACCTCGTCCTCCGTCGCAAACTTGGGCCCAGTCATCTCCTCGCCAAACCCGTGGACGTTCTTCCACTCCATCACGGACCGTTTCTTGGTGGTGGACCACAGCGCCACGGTGCCGTCATCCGCGCCCGTGATCCACGTGTCGGCCGAGGTGAACGCCACGCTCTCGAGCTGCCCGCCCCCCGGACTGGGCCGGAAGATGAGCTGCGAGTCTTCGGCGACTTTCCAAAACCTGCACGTCCTGTCCCTGCCCACGGTCACCACGCGCTCCTTTCGTTGCGGCGCCACCCCTAAGACGTCGCTCTGGTGTCCGAACAGGGTATCCACGTACGCCATGTCGTCGAGGGACCACACCTTCAGGGTCTTATCGGTCGACGAGGAGAACATCTGGCCGGTGCCGTCGCGGATGGCGAGGCCGGTCACCGCGCCACGGTGCGACGCAAACTCGTGCACCTTCTTCATGGTTCGCGTGTCCCAGACGTGGATGCGCTTGTCGGTACCCGCGACGCACAGCATGTTGTGCTCCTGGGAGACCGCGCAGCAGAGCAGCGTCGCGGCGCCGCACTTGGGCGGCGCCATCGGTCCGCCGCCGCCGCGGGTGGGGTCGACAACCGCGGGGGGCCCGCGGGGGAACCGGGTCCTGGCGCCCGTCTCTATGTCCCATCGCGCGATGCTGCCGTCCTTGGACACCGTGTAGCACGTGGAGTCGTCCGGGGTGAGCGACATGCCCGTCACCGACAGCTTGTGCCCGCGGCGGATGTCCCTCCACGCGTCTCCCTCGGTTTCGGTTTCGTCATCCTCATCCACGTCGGAGTCGTCGTCGAGCGTGGGCGCGACGACGCGGTGCGCGATCTCGCGGCGCACGCGGCCCGACTTGGCCATCGCCTCGTTCTTGAGCCTGTTCGCCAGCCTGTCGTGACTGTCCATGTTTCGGATGTTGTCCTCGTCCTCGTCCTCGTCGGACCCCGACCCGTCCTCGGCTTCTTCCCTTCGGAGCTTCTCGAGGTAGGATTTGGCGAGGCGCAGACGCTTCTCGTCGGCGGTCTCCTTGACCTCCTCGTCGCTGTCCTCGTCGCTGTCGCCTCCCTTCTTGCCCTTCTTGCGACCGAACTCGTCCTCGTCGAGCGCGTCCTCGAGCATGTCGTCCCCTCCGGCGTCGTCATCCCTGTCGCCGCCGCCGCCGCCGCCCTTCGCCACCTTCTGCCTGCTCCCCGCGAACGACTTGCGGCCCTTGACCGGCGCCTCGTGCGGCCGCTTCTTGGAGGCGGTCAGCCCCGATGTCTTCTTCGGAGGCATATCGACCGATTGCCCTATCGACCTCCCCTGGGGCCAGAGCCGTCGTTGCCTCCTCTCCGATGGATGTGAGGCTTTGGAAAACCATCCATCCTTTTTGCACAGGCGAGTTTTTTTCTCGTCGAAGAAGTGGGCCCTCTGATTTCGCGATGCCGTATGGGCAAACAGTTAGCCTGCATTTTTTACGGCTGAGATTTTTAAAGTTAGCCGTACCGACGACCTTTCGCCGACCTGCGCGCTACCCGACGGCACACGTTCGCGCGAGCGGAGCACGGAGAGTTTCCCACCGGGAGGCTCGAACCGACTTAACCCGCGCCGTCGCATCGCTCGAATCGAGCGAACCGCCATTCGGCCCAAGCGTCGGCTCGGATCTCGGATCGGACCGCGGTAGAACAAGAGAGGAGGGGTTTAGGACGCAGGGAAAGAAACAGAGGTTGGGGAAGATGGGCAAGCTCGACGTCGAGGAGTACGGCACCTATGATTCCATGGTGGCGACGCTGCTCGAGCACAAGTTCCTGCCGGAGAAGGAGGTGCTGCAGCTGTGCGAGCGCGCGCGCAGTCTGATCAGCGAGGAGTCCAACGTGCACAGCGTGAGGGCGCCCGTGACGGTCGTGGGGGACATCCACGGACAGTTTCACGACCTGCTGGAGATGTTCAAGCTCGGCGGATACGCGCCGGACACGAACTACCTCTTCCTGGGCGACTACGTGGACCGCGGGTACTACTCGGTCGAGACGGTCACGCTCGTGGTGGCCCTCAAGGTTCGCTACCCCGACCGCGTCACCATCATCCGAGGCAACCACGAGAGCCGGCAGATCACGCAGGTGTACGGCTTCTACGACGAGTGCATGAGGAAGTACGGACACGCGGGGATCTGGAAGGCGTTCACCGACCTGTTCGACTACATGCCACTCACCGCGGTCATCGAGAACCAGATCTTCTGCCCGCACGGAGGGCTGTCGCCGTCCATCGACTCGCTGGAAGACGTGCGCAAGATCGATCGGTTCCAGGAGGTGCCGCACGAAGGGCCGGTGTGTGACCTGGTGTGGTCGGACCCGGACGACAGGACGGGGTGGGGGATGTCGCCCAGGGGCGCGGGCTACACGTTCGGACAGGACATCACCGAGCAGTTCAACCACGCCAACGGGCTGAAGATGATCGCCAGGGCGCACCAGCTGGTGATGGAGGGCTACCTCCCCACACACGACAACGGCCTCGTGACCATCTTCTCCGCGCCCAACTACTGCTACAGGTGCGGTAACCAGGCGGCGATCATGGAGGTGAGCGAGACCATGGACACGGAGTTTCTTCAGTTTGACCCGGCGCCGAGGCGCGGCGAGGAGCAGAGCGCGGCGAAGAGGTGCCCGGATTATTTCCTTTAATCATTCGACGGGGACGAGGCGACTGTCGTGGTCGTCTCCGGGCCCCGGGCGGTCACGAAGCCGCGACTGGCGCGGGGCGGACGCGAAACAGCAACGGAACGTAGACGTGAATGTAATGAGCCACGTTGACGACGATATACTACTACCTTTGAGAGCTAAAAACCTATCTCGCTAATCCTGAATGTACCTGTCCCCGCTGACGAGGCACTCCTCCGCTCGCTGAAACTCTCTACCGAGATAGTTGGCGTGCACCATCATCGTCACCGTCTTCGCACCCTCCTCGGTCTCCAGTATCTTCACCGAGAGCTCCTTCGCCGTCCGTCCGCTGAAGGTTTTGTGCACCGCCGGCTTGTAGCTCCCGTCGCAGGGAATCACCTCCCCCGTCATCGGGTCGCACGCCCTGCCCTCCTTGTCGATGACGTTCAGGAAGTGCGCTGCGCGGATCAATCCAAGGCCGTGGTCCACGTCGATGAGGTAGTATCCCGCCGGGTCCAGGTCGATCCAACGGTTGGAGAGCTCGTCGTCGATGTCGCGACGGCTGAAGCTCGGGGCGGAAGCTTCCGCCGCATCCCCCCTCTTCGTCCGCTCGTCGCCCTCGACGGGCAGGGGGTAGGATCCCTTGCCGGCGACGACCGCGCGGAGGGGATAGACGGACGTGCGGGGCCTCGAGGCGGGTGCGGGACTCACCCGCGCACCGGACGAGGCGACGGCTCGCGCTTGGGTCGCCATCGAATTGTGTTTCGCTTTTTGGGGAGATGGCTGCGCTTTATTTGACCGGCACCCGATCAAAAACCACGGTCAGTTTTGAAATGTATCGATCAATCTGATCGGTACATTTTCCAGTCTCGCTTTCAAACAAACGTTCACCACGACTGCGAAGCCGAGTCGTCCAAAAGACGCCACTCCAGTCATAGAGAGAAGCGCGATCGTCCGAACGACGAGTCGACCGAGGCCAACCCCTGAGCTACGCAGGGTAGGCTCTTTTTGCGTGTGATAAATTCTTGATGTCACCTGCGGCTGCTAAGAGAGAATCTGAACGAGACTCCGAGGCACAGCAAGCGCACGCGAAGAAGCAGCGCACGGGAAACGACACGGACGACACGATGGCCGCGGCGGGCGAGATCGATGAGGATCTCCACTCTCGTCAGCTCGCGGTGTACGGCCGCGAGAGCATGAGGAAGCTGGCGGGTGCCACCGTGCTCATCTGCGGCATGAAGGGCTTGGGCGCCGAGATCGCCAAGAACGTCATCCTCGCGGGGGTCAAGGCGGTCACCATCCAGGACGCCTCCGCGTGCGAGCTCGCCGATCTGGGCGCGCAGTTTTACCTCACCGAGGCCGACGTCGGCAAGAACCGCGCCGAGGCGTGCGCGGCCAAGCTCCAGGAGCTCAACCCCGCCGTCGCCGTCACCGCCAACACCGGCGAGATCACCGACGACCTCTGCAAGCAGCACACGGTGAGTCCCGCCGAGATCTCTGAGATCCCTAACGACAAACCAACAAAAACAGCTGGCGACTCCTTCGCCGCGCTTTTCCACGACGTACCTGACCCGATACACCCCATCCTTTCCCTCCCGAACCGCGTAGGTTGTCGTGTGCACCGAGGTTTCCCTCGCCAAGGCCAAGGAGGTGGACGCCTTCTGCCACGCCGCCGGTGTCGCGTTCATCCGCGGCGACGTTCGCGGCGTCTTTGGCTCGCTCTTTTGCGACTTTGGCCCCGGCTTTGACGTGCTGGACACGGACGGCGAGGAGCCCCACTCGTGCATCGTCGCGTCCGTGTCCAACGACGCCACCCCACTGGTGACGTGCGTGGACGACGAGCGCGTGGAGCTCCAGGACGGTCAGAGGGTGCTCTTCACCGAGGTCAAGGGCATGACGCAGCTCAACGACGGCGTCCCGAGACGGATTAAAAACGTCAAGGCGCACTCGTTCGAACTCGAGGAGGATACATCGGCGTACGGCCAGTACACCGGCGGTGGCATCGCCACGCAGGTCAAGGAGACCAAGAAGCTCGCCTTCAAGACCCTCGCCGCGTCCATGGATGACCCGGGCGAGTTTCTCCTCTCCGACTTTGCCAAGCTGGACCGCAGCGCCGTCCTCCACCTCGGCTTCCAGGCGGTGGACGCCTTCGCCGCCAAGAACGGTAAGCTCCCGACCCCGGGCAGCGACGCGGACGCCGCCGCAGTCGTCGCGTGCGCCAAGGAGATCAACGAGACCGCGCCCCCCGCGACCAAGATCGACGACGTCGACCCCGACGGCGTCCTCACCACCTTTGCCAAGACGGCGGCTGGGTACATATCGCCCATGTGCGCCATGTTCGGCGGCGTCATCGGCCAGGAGGTGGTCAAGGCGTGCACCGGCAAGTTCCACCCGCTGCACCAGTGGTTCTATTTCGATTCCGTCGAGTCACTCCCGGCGAAGGATGCTCTCACCGAAGCTGAGTGCGCGCCCGAGGGGTCGAGGTACGACTCGCAAATCGCGTGCTTCGGCAAGACGCTCCAGCGCAAGATCGAGAGTCAAAAGATTTTCCTAGTCGGCGCCGGCGCGCTCGGCTGCGAGTTCATCAAGAACTTCGCGCTCATGGGCCTGTCCTGCGGCGCCGACGGTAAGGTGACCGTCACCGACGACGACGTCATCGAGAAGTCCAACCTCTCCAGGCAGTTCCTCTTCCGCGACTGGAACATCGGCCAGGCGAAGAGTACCTGCGCGACCAACGCCGCCAAGGCTATCAACGGCGCGCTCAACGTGGACCCGCTCCAGAACCGCGTCTCCCCCGACACCGAGGACGTGTTCGACGACGAGTTCTGGCAGGGTCTCGACGTGGTGGTGAACGCGCTGGACAACGTCAACGCGCGCCTCTACGTGGACAGCAGGTGCGTTTACTTTGGCAAGCCCCTGCTCGAGTCTGGCACCCTGGGTACCAAGTGCAACACCCAGATGGTGGTGCCTCACCTCACGGAGAACTACGGCGCCTCCCGCGATCCCCCCGAGAAGTCGGCGCCCATGTGCACCCTCCACTCGTTCCCCCACAACATCGACCACTGCCTCACCTGGGCCAGGTCCGAGTTTGAGGGCGTGTTCGAGAAATCCCCAGCCGAGGCCAACTCGTATCTCTCCAAGCCCGAGGAGTACGCCGCCGCCGCCAGGCAGGCTGGCGACGCCGCCGCGAGGGAGAACCTTGAGAAGGCTGCCGAATGCCTTCTCACGTCGAGGTGCTCCACCTACGACGAGTGCGTGGCGTGGGCGAGGCTCAAGTTTCAGGACTCTTTCCACGACAAAATCGCGCAGCTCGTGTTCACCTTCCCCGAGGACGCCACCACCTCCACCGGCTCCCCGTTCTGGTCCGCGCCCAAACGGTTCCCCCACGCGCTCAACTTCAGCACGCAGGACGCCTCCAACCTCCAGCTCATCCGCGCCATGGCCAACCTCAAGGCTGAGCTCCACGGCTTGGAGAGGCCCGCGTGGACCGCCGACGACGCCGCCATGGCCGACGCCATCGGCAAGGTTGACGTCCCCGAGTTCAAGCCCAAGAGCGGCGTCAAGATCGAAACGGACCCCAAGGCGACCGCGCCCGCCAGCCTCGGCATGGACGACGAGTCCATCATCGAGGATCTCCTCGGTAAGCTCGAGCAGGTGCGCTCGGGCTTCGCCGCGGATTACCGCCTGTCCGTGATTGAGTTTGAGAAGGACGACGATACCAACTTCCACATGGACGCGATCGCGGGCCTGTCCAACATGAGGGCCAGGAACTACGAGATCCCGGAGGTTGACAAGCTCAAGGCTAAGTTCATCGCGGGCAGGATCATCCCCGCCATCGCCACCACCACCGCCATGGCCACCGGCCTCGTGTGCCTCGAGCTGTACAAGGTTTTCAACGGCGCCGAGATTGAGGCGTACCGCAACACCTTCGCCAACCTCGCGCTGCCGCTCTTCGCCATGGCCGAGCCCATCGCGCCCAAGAACTTCGAGTTCAACGACATGAAGTGGAGCCTGTGGGACCGCTGGATCCTGGAGGGTGACTTCACCGTCAGGGAGCTGCTGGACTGGTTCGAGGCGAAGGAGCTCACCGCGTACTCCGTGTCCTGCGGCCAGAGCCTCATCTACAACAACATCTTCCCCAGGCACAAGGAGCGCATGGACCAGAAGGTCAGCGACCTGGTGCAGACGGTGGCCAAGCTGCAGATTCCCGCCAAGCGCAAGCACTTCGATATCGTCGTGGCATGCGAAGACGAAGAGGGGGAAGACATCGACGTGCCCCTCGTCTCCGTCAAGTTCCGCTGAGTTAGGGTTGGAGTTGGTTAGAGTACCCTACGTTTGCATATTACGCTATATTCATCTACGTCTAAATTTTCAATAGGTCGTCCGTCAGGGCACCCGCCCCCCTCGCCGGCGTAGCCGACCCGGACCCGCCAACCCTCGGAGTCGCCGCGCCGCCCGCCCTGGCGCCAACCTTCGGCGTCGACGCGGGCGTACCCCTAGGAGTCCGCCCCGAGTAGGATCCGCGAAGCGCCGCGTCGAACGACGGAGTGACCCCGCCCGGGTTCCGCCCTTGCGCCAACACCGCCGCCGCGGGGGACATCATCGGCGTCCGCCCGGACCGCGCGGGCGTCGCGCCGCCCCGCCCCGGCGTCCGTTTAGCGCGCGAATCCGTCAGCTTGCGAAGCAGCTCCTCGCGCTTGTCCATCGGCCTCATGCCAAACTCCGGCCCTCCGCCCGAGGTCGAGCCCCCGAGGTCCTCGAAGTACGCGTCCATGTCGTCGTCGATGCCGTGCAGCGGCGTGGCGGTGGACGCGCCCCAGAACTCACCGCCGACCGCGGGCGAGTCGTCGCCCCGCGCGCTCGGCGTGGCCCTCGCCGGCGTCGCCCTCGGCGTGGCTCTCGGCGTGGCCCCCGCTGGCGTGTGCACCAAGCCGTACGCGCGCCGTCCCACACCGGCGGACGTGTATATCTCCCCGTTCTTACCCCGCACCGCCGCCTCCAGCTCCCGCGCCACGCGCTCGGCCGCGTCCTCGTCGCCGACGAACCGTCCCGGCGTCGGCGTCGGCGTCAGAGAGGACACGTGCCCGCGCCGGTTCACCCGCCGCGGCGCCGCGAACCGGGTGTTCTTTGAGACGGTCTCCTTGGGCGGGCCCTGTACCATGGCCTGCATCTCCGCCGCGCTGGGCGCGAGGCCGTCGGGCGGGTAGTACAGCTCGTTCTTAGCCTTGAACTTTGTGAACCGCAGCGGCGCGCCGACGCCGTCCTCCGTGCCGGACCCGTCGGTGACGGCGACGACGGAGCCCGCGTCGCCGTTCCCGAGCGCGCGGCGGCGCTTCATATCCCGCTCGCCGGCCTCAATGCGCAGCGTGCGCTCCGCCTCCTTCGCGTCCATCGTCGCCTGCTGCTGCCAGCCGTACCGTGAGCTTCGCTTCGCGTTGTGCGTTTCGAGGATCTCGCGGAACGAGTCGTTGTCCTCGGACGTGTGCTTGGCGGCGAACTGGTCGAGGCTCATCCTCGAGTCCGCCGCTCGATTCGCCGCCGCCGCGAGCTGCGTCGCGTCGATACCGCCGTAGTACCCGCCCCGCGGCGTGCCGGGCACCGAGCTCCCGGGCGTGACCCCGCTCCCGCTGCTCCCGCCGAGCGACGGGGTGTCCAGGATCCCGCCCGGGGTGCCGAGGGCGTCGCGCTGCCGCCGCTGGATGTTCTCCTGCGCGCGTCGCATCTGCTCCGGGTCCCCGCTGTTCCTCGCCTCCAACCACTCGAGCTTGTTCTTGAGCCTCGGGACGTGCGGGAAGTAGTCGCGCGTGATGATGGCGTCCAGCCGCTCGGTCCACTCGTCCTCGTCCAGCACTTTCTGCCTACGCGCCCTGTGCTGGGGTCTGACCATCGGCGGGGGCGGGGGCATGAGCGCGGTCGCGTCCTTCGGCACGAGCGTCGCCACCATCGACGACGTCCGACCGGTCCCGCCATCGCCATCCCGCGGGGCCGTGCCGACGACGTCCTTCCCGACCCGGGCCATCGCCTCCTGCCAGTGGTCGTCTCCCAGGTGTGGCCTCGTGGCTGATTCCTTCCCGTCCCTTCACGTTTGGTTTTTCTCCGTCCGCCTCGGAACGAAATGCAAAGCGGGCCACCAACCGTCGCGTAAACCCTAACAACAGATCGTCGTTGTTGGTTTAATTACGCCATATCACCAAATTTATATGGTTCATGGTGTCATCTAAATAGTCAATTACAAAAACTAATCTCATATGAAAAGATTCTCACGACAGTGTTCAAGTCACAACGAAACGAATGGCCCGGAAGCGTTTTGGCAAAGTTTTGGCAACCACGAGCCGCTTTTTCCCGCAAAACTATTAAAGATGCCGAAAGACGGCGCGGCGTCCCTCTCAATCCTACGCGGTGCACGCTCGTGTCACCACATACAACCCAAAAAAACAAAAAAAAGAAACAAGGAAGATGTCCGCTCCCGCCGCTCCCGCCGCGCCCGCCGCGCCCGCGTCCGGCCTCTCCGCGACGAGCCTCTACTGCGGCGACCTCGACAGCAACTGCACCGAGGCGCAGCTCTACGAGCTCTTCTCCACCATCGGTCCGGTGGTGTCCATCCGCGTCTGCCGCGACCTCATCACCCGCCGTTCCCTCGGCTACGCCTACGTGAACTTCCAGCAGGGTCCCGATGCCGCGCGCGCCATCGACGTCCTCAACTTCAACCCCGTCAACGGCAGGCCCATTCGCATCATGTACTCGCAGCGCGACCCCGCGCTTCGCAAGTCCGGCGTCGGCAACATCTTCATCAAGAACCTCGACAAGGAGATCGACAACAAGGCTCTGTACGACACCTTCTCCCAGTTCGGCAACATCGTCTCCGCGAAGGTCGCCGCCGACGTCCAGGGAGTCTCCAAGGGCTACGGTTTCGTTCAGTTCGCCGAGCAGGAGGCCGCGGAGCAGGCCATCGAGAAGGTGAACGGGATGCTCCTGAACGACAAGCAGGTGTACGTCGGCCCCTTCCAGCGCCGCAACGAGCGCGGCGGCGGCCCGACCATGTTCAACAACGTGTACGTCAAGAACATTCACGAGTCCATCGACGAGGACAAGCTCAAGGAGGTCTTCGGCGCCTTCGGCAAGCTCACCTCCGTCGTCATCATGAAGGACGGCGAAGGCAAGTCCAAGGGCTTCGGCTTTGTTTGCTACGAGGAATCCGAGGGTGCCTCCGAGGCGGTCGAGAAGCTCGACGGCTACGACAAGATTGAGGACAAGGCGTGGATCGTCTGCCGCGCCCAGAAGAAGGCTGAGCGTGAGGCTGAGCTCAAGGCGAAGTTCGACGCCGAGCGCCGCGAGAGGCTCGAGAAGATGGCCGGCGCCAACCTCTACATCAAGAACCTCGAGGACACCACCGACGACGCCAAGCTCCGCGAGCTCTTCGCCGATTTCGGTACCATCACCAGCTGCCGCGTCATGCGCGACGCCTCCGGCGCCAGGTACGATACGAATTCAAATCAACCAACACCCAAAGGATGCGTGCGCGGGGAGCACGGGGACGTTTCACCGCGTCGCCGGCGCCCGCGCGCGCGCATTCCGACGCGACGTCGGCGGAAATTATCGCGCAATTCGCGCGCACGTTTTCTCGCGGGCGTTTTTTTACTTAGGGTCCGACTTTGCTGACGCGCGTTCTCCCCCCCTTTCCCCCTCACTCAACAGCCGCGGCTCCGCGTTCGTCGCCTTCTCCTCCGCGGACGAGGCTACCCGCGCGGTGACCGAGATGAACGGCAAGATGGCGGGCACCAAGCCCCTCTACGTCGCCCTCGCGCAGCGCAAGGAGGACCGCCGAATGCGCCTCCAGGCTCAGTTTGCGCAGCGCGCCGTCGCCAGCGGCGGCATGCCCGGCATGCCCTACGGCATGCCTCCCCCCGGCGTGCCCCCCGGTGCCGCCATGTACTACGGCCAGCCTCCCCCCGGCGTCATGGGCCCTCCCCAGCCGCAGCCCGGCTTTGGCTTCCAGCCCATCATGCCCCCCGGCCCCGGCCGCCCCATGGGCCCCGGCGGACCCATGCAGTACGCCAACATGCCCATGCCCCAGCGCGGCGGTATGCCCGGCCAGCGCGGCCGCGGTGGTCGCGGCGGTCGCGGCGGTGTCCAGGGTGGCCGCGGACAGCAGATGCGCGGCTTCAACCAGAACATGCCCCCCGCTCCCCCCGCGCCCAACATGCCCAACATGCCCCCCGCTCCCGAGACTCCCATGTCCGCCGTCGAGCAGCTCGCGGCGCAGCTCCCCAACGCCTCCCAGGACCAGCAGCGCATGCTCCTCGGCGAGGCCCTCTACCCCCTCGTCGACGCCGTCGAGCCCGCCTCCTCCGCCAAGATCACCGGTATGCTTCTCGAGATGGACCAGTCCGAGGTGCTCCACCTCATCGAGGACTCCAAGGCGCTCTCCGACAAGGTCCAGGAGGCTGTCTCCGTGCTCAAGCAGGCTTCCGACGAGGCATAAACGTTCGATCGTCGCGGCGTGCGCGAGGGTCCACCGTGAGGGCCCTCGCGGGACTTGGGAAATGGGAACCGACTTGGGAGATGGGAACCGGCGACTACGCTCGGCGTCGACTGAACGCCGCATCTATTACCGCGGCGCATCGATCGACTCGGGCGAGTCCCCGACCCTCGAGTTTGGGTTTTGGGAAACGGGATTAGCATGGGTTAGCACAATTCTTCAGCCTCGGCGGGGTCTCGACCGGCTGACAAACCCCGGGGATGGACGCGTACGTAACGCGTCTCCGTCCCTGGGTGTTTGAACGCCCCGCTCGGGCACACCCCGCCGCGGCTACCGCGCGCGCCGCGGGCCGCTCGGCGTTCACACGCCCGCGTCCCGCGGCATCATATTACGATCATCTAGGACATTAGCGTCCTCTCTCCGTGGAGGCTGCCGCGCAAGGCAGCTAGGAACGGAGGGGAGGATTTCATCGGCATGCCGGTACGGGTGCGCACAGATTTGGAGCAGTTTTTGGAGTCTCCCCTGTGCGCGCGCGATGGACAACAACACGAGGAGAGGGAGCAGTGCGCTCGATCGCACCCTCCGAGGGGACGCAACGCCTCCACCTCGGAGCGTCTCTCTGCGAACATACATTCCATCGACCGGCATGTGAGTCGTCGGCAAACGACGAAAGACACGCACTTTTTACGAGCCGCGGCGCCCCGAGACCGGCGGTCCGGGCGGCGGCGAACACATTCCATGGGGGGGAGAGGTGGGCGGGATCCTGTTGTGTGGGGATCGAAGACCGCCAGCTCCGGAGCAAGACTCGACGAGGTCGGGTCGCCTTCCGATTACAACGGACGTTAGGTACATTTTCCTTTCCTGTCTAGAAATGTCAAAAAAAATCTGAATATGTTTCAAAACGCCCCCTCGTCTTCATCTAAGATCGTCTCCTCCCGATGACAGTATCTCCACCGCCGCGGCGACGTCCCCCCTCGCGTCGTACAACGCCCGACGCGCGTCCCCCGCCGGGAACCCCATCTCCGTCAGCGTCGCGAGCCCATCCGGGTCCGTCGCCGGCGACTGAGAGGATTCACCATTCCCCGAAGAAGCCGCCACCGCAGCCGCCGTCGTCGCCGTCACCGCCGCGGTCACGGGCACCTCCATCGACTCCATCGGCCCGGTGTCGCTCAGCTCGCGCGCGGACGATCGCCTTTCCCCGGGGGTCTGGCCCATGCGCGACGCCGCGGCTGCGGCGGCGGACGCGGCGGGCGTCGCCCCCGGCCTCGCGTAGTTGGGTTTAGGTCCCCCCCGGTTCCCAGCCCCGGCGCCCGCCGAGGGAGGCACGTCCATCGTCGCGAACGTACCTTCCACCGGAGGGGGTCGCCGCGCGAACGTGGGCATCTGCCACCACCGCCTCGCGCCGTCGCCGCCGTCGCCGCCGCCGCGAGACGCGAAGATGTGCGTCGGCAGCGAGTCCGGCCTCCCCGCTCCCGGCACGGCGTCGGCGCTGGACCCCCCGACGATGAACGCGCCGTGCCTCACCGCCGGCGCCGCCCACGCGTGTTGCTCGATCCACGTCGTCGTCGATGGTCTCAGTAGCAGCGGGTTGAGGTGGCCTCGCACGTACGTCAGTCCCGCGAGGAGGCCGGAGAGGTGGCCGATGAACGACACCGAAGGCATCAACACCTGCAGGAAGATCAGCAGCGAGAGAGGGTAGTACTGAGACGGCACGGTGAAGAACCCGAATATCGATCTTTGCGCCACCGACGAGAGGTGAGTGTCGACGACGATGACGCCGAAGATGACACCGCTGAACCCGATGGCGCACTCGTGCATCGACGGGTAGCCCAGCGTTCCTCCGATGAACGCCAGCCCGACGTGGTAGCTCGACGCCAGCAGCGTGAAGAGCACGAGGATGTACGTGAACTGCACGGTGCCCAGCAGCCGCTCCAGCGATGACGCCATTGGCACGAACGCCATCATGTTGAACGCGAGGTGTAACACGCTTCCGTGGAAGAACACCGAGGTGAACATGCGGTACACCTGCCAATCCCTCAACACCCACGCCGGGGCCATGCAGATCTGGGCGAAGTCGTCGAAGCCGAGGAGGACGCCCGTGACGTACAGAGCGACGCATGTCACGAGCACGCCGCGGGTACCGAGCGGCAGGGACCCATAGAAGTCCCGTCCCCTCGTCTGCAGGGACGATTCCTGCATCGTGCAACCCCTCGCCCGCGCGAAGGGGAGTGCGGGAATCTGTGTTTTAGGGCATTTCGTTTCAACTCGGCACCTATCGTCATTTGATATACCAGAACTACAGTAGGCTAACAGCTATGCGACCCTGTGCGGGGTCGAGGCCATCAATACATCGAGCATCGACAGCTCGCGGTGCACGGATGATTCCTCACCACCACCTCGAGCCTTTCTCAGTTCCAAAGTCGCCGACTCAAACGACTCCGCCAACCGAGAGCTAACCCCGCCGCGGCGCTTCGTCCTCAGTCTCAGTGCCCACAGAACCTTGCACACGACGGCTTCAACCTTCGTGTGCTTCACAAGCGCATCCACCAGGAATTCGTCCACGAAGTCATCTGATTTTTTTCCCAGTCCCGCTCGAGCGAGTGAGCCGGCCAGGTGAGCGGCGGCGTCTGCGAACCGAACGGATCGCGCAAACACCTCCGTCCACGTGTCGAGCGCGATGAGCAGGGTGTGCGCTCCTTCGTTCACATCGTCGGTGCCCATGATGACAGCGGCCGCCCGTGCCGCGCGTTCGGGGTGTTCGGCCGCCGCACGTAACGCGGCGGCGGCCGCGCGGCAGCGACGACCTCGCCACCCGCGTCCCGGGGTGAGAGAATCGGGGCGGCGAAGCAACTCCTTCGCCGCCGCCGCGAGATCGCCGCCGCTCGCGGCGTCACGCACGGCGTTCTCCGCGACGGTCTCCGCGACATCCCTCATGATGTCGGCGATGTGCACGCCCTCGGCGTCCCCATCGCATTCGCCATCGGGGTCCCCATATCCGGAAGCGGCGCCCGCGCGATGCATCGCCACGAGACGCGGCTCATCGTCTACTCGCGTCTCAAACACCGCACCCCCGCTGACGCCAGACGCGGTGCGAGCGTCGTAACGCATCGCCACCCCCGCGTGGTCCCTCGACGACGACGTGACGTGCCCTGACGTCCGGGTCTCGTCCGCGATGGATGCTTCGTCGGCGGCGCGTGAACGGAGCCACGAGGCGGGCGCGGCGACGACGACGACTTCGCCGCCGGGCCCGTTTGATTCGTCGCAGTCCTCGAGCGGCACGAGATTTGTTCGGTCGATCTCTCCGGGAAGTTTACACGGCGCGATGACGTAGTCCATGCGGTTGACGTCCGGCGGGCGTCCCAACGGCGGCTCGGGGCTGGACAGCTGCCATCCCTCCGAGGGCGGCGAGCGGAGGCTTACGTTCACCACAACCTTCCCTCCCACCCTGGCTGCGATTCTCACCTTCTGTGCGTTCTCGGGGCCGCCGACGACGTGGAACGGGACGAGGATACACGGGGCACCCTTCAGGGTGGCCAGGATTCCGCACCCGACGCCGGCGGGCGACGATACCGCGCATACGAGCGTCTTCATCTTCATCTCTTTGGCACCCTCGCGGGGACGTCGTTGTCCGAGGCCTTCTGGTCCTTGGCCCAGGGTCCAACCTTGCCCAGCGCTCTGTTCAGCAGATTGTTCACGGCGCCACCCTCGGACGCGCGGCGCATCCAGCGCGAGAGCTCCTCGGGTTCCGACGGGACCCCGCCGGTCTCCTCCCTAAAGACTTGTTGTTGTTCAGGGCGACGTGGCTCCGGCGGGGTCTGGAACGCCCACACGATCGTGGCGAAGCCGAGACCGCCGATGACCCAGCTCGCGATGTCTGCGAATCGTTCCGCGCGACCTACGTGTCTCATGCGGAGTCGATGGGCGCGGGCGTCGCGGTGTGCGCGGGCGTCGCGGTGTGCGGCGACCGGTGACGTTGACATTCGACGTTTTCAGGCCGGACTGATCGGTTGATTTTTTCTTATCCGCCGGATGGATCCGTGTCGCGGCCACTCCCTCGCGGCGCCGGCTGAGCATATCCGCCGTCCCAACGTAGATCTGCGAAGAGCATACCGATGACGACGATCTCCGCCTCGCTCGTGGCCCCGCGCGTCACCGCCGTCCGCGGCTCCGCGTCTTCCAAACCCACCGCGGCGCGATTTCCGATCGCCACGCCGTCGCTCCGCGCGTCCGGGTCCCACGCGAGGTCCGCGCGCGTCGCCGCCGGCAAGTTCCAAAAGATCAGCGTCTCCTCCGAGGACGGCGCCGAGGATGGCGCCGACGACTCCGCGGCCCCCGCGGCGCCCAAGCTCGAGATCAAGGGCCTCGCCAACGATGACGGCACCCAGAAGTTCGACGACGACGAGCTCCCCGACAACCTCTTCGACGCCGTCGCCACCGCCGCGACCGCCACAGAGCAGGCCATCTCCAACGGCAGCCTCGGCAACCTTGTGGAGCTGCGCATCGACGAGCTCTGGGACCCCATCTCCGGCAACGTCATGGCCGAGGCTGGCGACCAGCTCAAGGTTTGGGAGATCACCAGGGAGTACGCGGCGCAGCTCTGCGAGCGCATGGGCCCAGACTCCAAGGTCAAGGTGGTGTTCCCCGACGCGGGTTGCGCGGCGATGCTCAAGGCGAGGTGGCCCGAGGCGCCCTTCGCCATCGCGTCCGCTAACGATCGTCTGCTGTACCAGGACGGCGACGAGGTTCTCGTGTTCGCAGCGCCCGATCCCCCGTCGCTGGAGAAGGTGACGTCGACGACCAAGCTGGCGAACGAGAGCGGCGCGGCGGTGGTGCTCATTAACCCGAGGCTGGCGTCCGGCGACGCGGGGATCGGTCTGACCGTGCGACGCATGCGGCAGGATTTCCTCGGCAGGATGACCGTGGTGTACTGCCTGCAGCCGCTGCCGTGGTGCAACGGGAGCATCTTCAAGAGGTACCCCGGCCTGTGGCGGCTGTACCTGGAGGACGAGACCAGGCCGGGGCGGTTCAAGCTGGTACAGGAGAGCGCCACGAGGCTCGCGGGTGATGACCTGGACGACGTGGTGATGTCCAAGCTCAGGCCCGAGGGCGAGGACGGGGAGGAGATCGAGATGGGGCCGGGAGAGACTGTCTTCAAGCTGGTGAGGGACGCGCAGAGGTTCATGAACTCCCTCCGATAGACGCCGACCGCCGCGCTGCTCGCATTTTTATCCTAACGACGCACACATCGATTCATCGTCGCTGGCGTCGCGCGCTCGGGATCTCGGCTGTTGCTCTCCATCGACGTAAGTTCGACCCAGAGTGGTGAACTTTTTTCAATGAACCTTTTTTTTGGAGGTTAACAGTATTCTACAACATTGAGGTTGAGGAATTATAACTGTTTCTCTATACAGTACTTCCACAGACAGTCTCACATCTGTATTTGCTAATTGACACCTATTTCCGAACTGTTCGCATGTGCAATCTGAGGGGAAAACGTCCGAAAACGTGTTTTTTTTAGACGACACAAACATCACGTTTTTTTGTTCCGAATCCGGATGACGTGATCAAATCCAACACTCGCCTCACAAGAGTCGAACTCGAAGCACCCCACACGACCAGGACCACCGGTCGATCTCCCTTCCCCAACCTCGAGCCTCGCACCCGCAGTTAACATGGCTCTCAAGAAGCTATCAAAGAAGCGAGTCAAGTCGGGTCTCGAGAAGCTGATCCCGATTTCGCCCGAGTTTTATGACACGGAGAAAGACGAGGACTTGGTCGCGGACAAGGCCGTCCTCCTGCCTTTCAACGCGATCCTGATCATCTCGCAGTGGGTCGCGTTCTGCGTTTTGATGTGGTGGTACTCCTCCCCCGCCAACAACACCCTGAACACGACCATCCAGACCAACTGGGACTACGGAAAGGCCGACGGATATAATTGCACCCCGATGATGAAGGACCAATACTGGTCCAACACGTTCAACTTCGAGACGTGCATGGAGCTGGCGCGCGAGCCCAAGATTTCCACCCCGGCCGCTGCTACCGACACCGTCGTCTTTGATGCAGATAAAAATGCCTGGAAGTACGTACCGTACGCCCACTCGACGAAGGCCGCCGTCTGGACTGACATAATCTTTGCCTCCGATGGCGGGGCCTACGACACCACAGATTTGGCCCTCGCGGATCAGACTAAATTCAGGACGGACCTTGCGGCGTTGAACACTTGCGGTTTGCACTTTTTCGAACAACCGGACGGTCCAGATGATGGAACGGGGGCGTCAGTTTGGTACATCAAGAAGAGTGGCACTGCCGGTACCTGGTCTGACCTCGACACCCCAGCGGCGCAGCAGACGACACACGCCAACTTCTGCAGAGAATACGAAGAAGGACAGAATAAATATTGTAAAGCTGACAGCTGTGAGCGTCCAGACGTCAATACAGATTTCAGCAGTTCCGGTACAGCGCCAGATAAAGACAAATGCACTGATGACAATACCTACGAAAGCTGGAATGAATGGTGCAGTGTAGGCTATGGACCAACTGGCAACGAAGGGCGTGATCTCTATCTTAAGCCTTCTTCAGGTGATGATAAGCCTAGCTGCTACTTCAACCACTCCCATCCTCTCCTGGAGAACGTCGCGACAGCTGCCGGCTTCGCAAGTGGTGCTGCCATGGTGGAAGAAATGAGCAAACCGGAACCAAACTCAGAATCATCGGCTGTTAAACAGGCGAGGAAAATCCTCGAAGACTACGATCGAACCAAAACCTTCACTGCGTGCGTGATCACCGAAGCGGAGGCGCTGAAAATGTTCAAGCTCTTCTACGACAAGACCTACCACTGCCAGTACGCCAAGAACGCCGCCCCTTTCGGTTGCGAGGCTTCTACTCCGCTCCCTATCAGCCAGTGCTTCTCTCTGGCCTACGCCAACTCCCTTCTGCTGTACACCGTGTTCAGCGCAGTCTGCGTGAAGATCTTCTTCGCCGCCAAGAAGGAACCCGCGGACGAAATCGAAATAGGCGGGATGATGATGGAGAAGCCGGCGTCCCCACAGATGTTCCCCCCGAGCAGCCCCGGGGACCGCGCCGCTGCCAGACTGTGAATACGACGAAAACTCTCCGAAGTGCCAACTCTGCAAAACTGTACATTCGACGAAGTTGGCGAACGACGACGTTTCATTTCAACAATAATCATTGCTTCTGTTTAATGTCACGTACCTCTATTTTCACTACTACTAGCTATTGGTAAACCTCGCGAGCTGCCCCTGCAGGTTCTCGATCCTCGCCTTCAACATCACGACCAAACCGTCGTCCTCGTCCTCGGCATCGGCCCACTCCTCGCCGAGCCAGCCAGGGGCCGACGCGCCGCCGACCGGCGCCGCCGCGTCCGAGTACGAAGACGCCGGGGACGCGACGGGCGGCGGGTGAACCGCCGCGCCGGTTTGCATCCTCGCGGGCAGCCACGGGTTAGCGGCAGCCGAGGCCGCCGCCGCTGCTGCTGCTGTCGCGGCTGTGGACTGTCGCGTCGGCGAGTGCTCGAAAGCGTCCGCCGCTTTTGGCGACTCCGGCGGCGACTCGAGGGGTCGCCGCGGCGGTCGCGGGGGAACCTCCGCCGCGACCATCTCTATGGGCGACAGTGGTTCCCGCCGGACCGGGTCTTTCTCCGCCTTTTGCTTCGGCAGCGGCGGTCTGTGCACCGGCGGCAGGCTGGCCGGTCGCCTGACGGGCCCGGAGGAGGAAGAGGAGGACGGAGGCGGGGACGCGCTCTTGGGCGACGGCGGCGGCGACGGCTGGATCCCGCTCGGCGGCGACCTCGGAGGTTTGGGCGGCGCGGACCTCGGCGGCTTCGCCGACGCGACGGCGGCTGCGGTCGTCGGGAACCCCATCAGAGGCGCGGACGCCGCGGGGCCGTCGCCGAAGAGCATGTCGCCGACGGTGTCTCCGAGAATGTCACCGAGCACATCCGGACGCCGCCCGGACGCGTGGTTCCCTCGAGGCGATCCCGCGGGCGTGTGCATCGAGCTCGACTCCGACGCGGAATCGGGAACGTCCGATGCTTCGTCGCCGTCCGGCTCGTGCTTGCCGCTAAACTCGAGCGATCGCCGGGCCTTTCCCTTCGCGGGGCTCGACGCGGCCTCGTCGCGGCGGCGCAAAGTCTCCGGGCTCAGAGCCGCCGCGGGTTGTTCGGTTCGGCTCTTCTGGTTTGGGGACGGTCGCTCAGCCGCGGGGACGGGCGGATCCCCGTCCCCACTCGCATCCCCGTCCCCACTCGCATCCCCGTCCCCACTCGCATCCCCGTCCCCACTCGCATCCCCGTCCCCGCTCGCGCCCGTCACCCTCGCCGTCGCCTCGGCCTCCGCCTCGGCTCGGAGCATCGCCGCCTCTGCCTCCTCCACGGAAACCTTCGCCGCCGCCGCCGCCGCTATTTTCTCAACCGTCTCGCGGTCCGAGTCGGGCCCAACGTCCAGCGCCGCCACCGCCGCCGCCGCCCGCGCCGCGTGCGACGCATCCGCGCCCTTCGTCGCCGCCTCGAGCCTCCTTCGACGCCTCCACTGCTCCAGGATGTCCACCCGCTCGACGTCGTCGGCGAGGAGGTGAGCGTAATCGTCGGATGCAATCGCCGACGCGTCCGGGTCGTGCCAGCTGTCATCCGGGTCCACGCCGACCGTCTCCCTCGCAGCCGCGAGCCTGCGCGTCAGTCGCATGCTGGTCTCGGACAACTCCGAGAGGAAACCGTCGTCGGGATACGAGTCCTCGGATCGCCAACCCTCGGAGTAGCCCGAGCGGTCGAGCGACGGGGACGCCGCGAGCACGACGTCGGCGTGGCTGTCCCGAAGCGACCGATCCGGCGAGGGCGACGATGCGTTCGGGTCGCGCCACCAGAAGGGCGCGTCGTCGCCTCGGTCGTCGCCGTTGCCTCCTCCGCGCCCGTCCGCCCCGCCCGGCGACGCGCCGTCTCCCCTGAACTTTTCAATGAACGAGCCGATCGCCGTGCGCGGCTTGTCCCCGGTCCTCTCCAGCGCCAGCTCCCTTTCCATCTCCGCGGCGAGCTCCACCAGCGCGACGTTGAAGCCCTCCTCGGTGGAGGATCGAACCGCAGCGTCGCTCTCTTCGCCCGGACCGCGCGTGGACGTGGCGGTTGACGAGGACGCCCTCCTCTCCTCTCGGACCCGCCTGCCCTCTTCCTTCTGCCCGGCTGAGCTTCGCCTGCCGGCGGACTCGGGCCGCTTGGTGCTGACCACCGGGCCGCTTGGTGCTGACCATCGAAGCGCACCGTTGCCGATATCCGACGCGTGGCCGCGAGGCCGCGCGTCCGACGCCAGGGGCATGGTCCACAGTGCGGATGTTCTGAGAGTCGGGGCGGTGCCCAATTTTCAAAAATATACGTGCTGTTTGCCCAAATGTTGACTTCGCCCACACTCGCGTCGCGCGTATCCGTCGTCGACGATGAGCAACCCCGAGATCACCGAGGCCCCCGAGGAGACTCCGTACATGGGGATGACCGAGGAAGAGAAGGGCATACAATTCGCCCAGGATGAGGAAAGGCGCGCTGTCATGCGCGTCATGTTTGCGTCGGTTTTCGGCGAAGAGGAGGTCATGAAGGACGACGTGAAACGCACCCTCGACATGATGGGCATCGAAGAGGATGACATGTCCGACCTTCAAGACATAGGCGACGCCATGATGGAAAATCTAGAGGCTGCGGAGACGGACGAAGAGATGGAGGCCATCATGTACGCGGCGGCCGATCGGTACCTTAAAACTTGGAAGGCGTGATGCGGTAAAGAATTGTGTGTTGTATTATAAGACCAAGCACATCACTGTACCTCCGTCTCCGCCCTCTCCGCCATTCGCATCATGGTGTTCATCGTCGCCGAAGACTTGCCCTTTAATTCCTCCGCCGCCTCTCTCTGTTTGTCCCTCTTCCCCGGCAACAGGTGCGGCACGCACTCAGCCAGAACAAAGTCCAGGTCGGGCTTCACGTGCCTGCGGAAGAACTCGTCGCCTCCAGCCTCCGTGACGCTCATCACCTCCGGCCTGGTCATGACGTAGTTCATCTCCATCGGGTACTCCTCCTCCACGCAAGCCGCCACGGACCCGTCGCCGGTGCCCTCGATGAGGTGACGCAGCACGTACGCACACCTATGCGCTCGAACCGCGGCCGCGCCGGTAACGGCGCCGTTCCCCCTGTGCTGCGCGTCGAGAACGAGGTTGATGAGCCGCTGGAACATGGCGGACACCTTGGGGCGGAACGCCCGCCTCGTTACCCTCGCCTTGACGACGTGTGCGGCTACGTGCTTGGGCGGCTGCGACACCTCGTCCCCAGCGCCCATGAGGTGCGCGTGGTGCGTCATACGCGCGCACTCGTACAGGACGTCCACGATGAGGTCGATGACACCCGTGGAGACCGCGTGTGCCGGAGCTCGGAGTCGGGTGGCGTCCGTCGTCTCCGGCGGCGGCGGCGCGTCCGAGTGATCACCGTCCTCGTCGCCGACGTCGACGTCTTCGACTTCTCTCGGGGGCGCCGTCGCGCGGTGCTTCTCGGGCTCAAAGACGAAGCACGCGTGGACGAGCGCCGCGAGGCTTTCGTATCGACCGACTATGTCCGCGCGTTCGTGCGCGGCACCCTCGGCGCCACCCAGCGCGGATCGGACCCACGCGAAGAGCTGCACGGCGCGGTGCGCGGACGCGCCCTGCCTCGCGGCGTGCAGGAGCCTGTTCCAGTTGACCGTCGGCGAGCCCAGGTTATCGCCCTTGCGCCTGGCGGCGAGGAGCGACGGCCGCGGGTAGGTCGCCTCCATGACCGATTTGGTGAGGCGGTTGATGGTGACGTCGAAGAGCGTCCTGGAGCCGAGCGCGAGCTTGCGCATCCTCGGCACCCGCTTGAAGTGCTCCGTCATGGCCGCAGCCGCGCACAGGTCCTCGCAGTCCAGCGGCGACACCGACTCAACCGCGATGTTCAGCCCCTTCTCCGCCATCTCCACGGGCGCCAGCATCATCAGCTCCAACGTACCGAACGTCTCCCTCGCGTAGTTGCGATCGCGCGCGGGGTTGGCGCCGCCCGCGACGGCTCGAGCGTGCGCTTGCGCAGCCTCGAGCGTGGCGCCGGCGACCCGAAGCGCCGGCGCGAGCGGCGCCGCGAGCATCATGCCGTTCCTTGCCTTCTCGAGCATCGGGTTCGATACGTGCGGTGACTGGTCGATCAACGCACCCTCGTTCGGTTCCAGTGACTGGTACGCCGTTTGGCTCGGGACGGGCGGCAGCGCGGGTGGCGCTTCGCGAAGCAAAGAACCGTCAAAGAGCAAAGAGCCATCCTCGCGCCTGCTCACGTGACGCGTCTGATCCGTCATCTGCGCCGCGACATCGATCCCCGTCGCGCCGAACGTCCAGCCGTCCGCGTCGTTCATCTCCGCGGCGTACGCGAGCATATCCCGCGGGAAGACATCCGCGAGCGCCGACTGGACCCGGCCCCACTCCGCGGCCGAGTCCGCCTCGCCCTCCGCCGCACGCGCCAGATTCATCTGCGTCTCCGCGTCGCGAACCGAGATCCTGCCCTGATTCCTGACCACCGCGGACTCCAGCTGGTACTGCACCTGCGATCCAACCTCGTACGTCACGATGTTTATGTGCTCGAAGTCAAAGTCCGAGTCCGTGGTTTGTTCCTGCTGCGTCCACTTGAACGCCGCGGGGGGCGTGTCTGGGGACTCGGGCGGCGAGTACGTCGCGGCTGACACGGCCGCGGCGACGTCGAAGGACGGCCCGGCCTTCTCCAGGGGTTTGGTGTTGATCGGTTCCGGTGGCGCCGCAGTTTCCGTCTCGGGCGCGGCGGCATGTTCCGCGGACTCAGTCACCGGCCCGGGCCCCGGCGGCGTCAGATTGTCCATCGCCTCCCAAAAGTTGAAGTTTCTTGGCTTTTCCGATCGACCGAGCGGGGTGGACGTCGACGTGGACTCCACGACCGGCCCGGATTTACCCCACCCGCCGAACGACTGGCGCTTGGCCTCCGCTGGCTCGGGCAAGGCGGGCGGCGGTGCGCCGTTATCTTCGCCGGAGCCCTCCTGCCCAGCCTCCTCCTCGGGGGACCCATCTCCTTCCGGCACGAAATCCGTCTTCTTCTTGCGCGTCAGCTTCAGCCTCTTCGCGAACTTATTCGCCTTGTGGGTGCCCCAGATGTGGCTGTAGAAGAACTGTTTGCCCGGATGTCCCTTGAGCTCCACGTTATCGATCTCCGAGAGTGGCACGGTGACGACGACGTCGCGCTTCACGCCCGACATTGGGCAAAAGTGCAGGTTCCGGGAGGTGATGGCGACGTACATGTTGCCCTTCTTAAGGCCGTGCGTGAGGTTGATGCCGGTGCGACCCTCCACAAATAGTATCTCGTAGTGTCTTATGTCATCGTACTCGTCGGGGGTGAGCAAGCGGCGCAGGACGTTACCCTGAAGGATGATTGAGGGGAGGGGGGAAGCAACAAATCGTGAGCGTTTTTGTTGACCAAACGGGAAAAGTGAGCATCGGGCCTGCCGGGGCAAGAAGCGGGGCAATGCGGCGCCTACCTCGGCGTTGACGTACTTATGCGCCACGTTGACGCCTCTGAACATCGTCGCGACCTCCTCCGCGCGATATTCCGTCCGGATACGCCGTCGACGGCGCCTTGGAGGTGTGCCGGAGGGTCTCGGTGCAAGGAGGAAAAGCCAACGGCTCTCGTGATTGGCTCACGAGATCGGCAGCTGATATCGGAAGATTGAATCCGGGACTACTGCCCCTTCTTCACATCCGAGCGCACCGCGATCCGGCGCGACTTTGTGACTCGGATCGCGAGACCATGCCCATCGTGATCGTCGCGACGGGTGTCAGGTTCGTGCCCACGTTTCGTCCCCACGCGTCTGCCGGGGACACCGGAAGCGATGCCGTCCAGGCTGGAAAAAAGAAGGCACCGATCGGCGGAACTTTCAAGCCCAACCCGAAGACGGTCTGGAGGGGCGACGCCGGCCTTCGCTCGGGTCCGAAGCGCCAGATGAAGAACCCCGAAGACTTCGGCGGAGACTACGACAAGATCAGGGAGGAGCTCATGACCCAGGGCTACCGTGGCTGGGCGGGCAGCCTCAGCATATCCAACGCGCTCAACTGGCTCTCCGAGAACACATTCGGAGCGAGCGGGACCAACCTCGGCCAAGGGATCGACGCCGTAGCCGGCGCGTACCGCAAGTTCCTCGACGCGCTCCCGTACCGCCGCCAGGACGGCAGGCAGGCCAGGGCGCTGCCCAAGGGTCGGGCGGCGGAGGCGTACAAGCGGTGGGAGGCGTTCAAGGCTGGCGAGGCCAAGCCCGACGACGAGGGCGCCGTCGTGAGCGGCAGGGCGAACATGCTGCGCGGGGAGCAGGAGGTGTTCGAGTACTGGACCAAGGTTTCGGAGGAGGCGGAGGCGGCGAGAAAGGCGGGTAAGCGGCAGAAGGCCGCGGGGCGGGTCGGCTTGTCGAACAAGGTGGGCGAGGGGAGGCTCGTGCTCTCGGAGGGGCAGCGAAGGGCGATATCCGCCGACGTCATGGCGCTGGTGCTGTCGCTGCGTCGCGCCGCCGCCGCGCTGGAGCGCGGCGAGGACGCGTCCGCGGGGTTCGCGTCCGACGCGGCGCGTGTGGACGCGTCCGCCGACGAGGCTGACGACAGGAGGGACGAGCTCCTCTCCGGTTGGGGCGGCAACAGCGACGGTATCTCGTTCTACGGCGGGTACGGGGCGATCACGCCGGTTGAGGCCTCGGAGGCGAGGGACGCCGCGGGCTGGACCCCGGCCAAGGTGGCCGAGCGCATCAACGACGTCTCCGCTCTGCTCATATGCACGCCGGGTGACGCGGTCGCGTGCGCGCACAGGTTCCCGGCTATCCTGGAAACGCCCCAGTCCGTCCTCGCGGCGAGGATGGCCTCGCTGAAGGAGTTGCTGCCCCGTGCCGATGCCGCGCTCATATTCAGGGCCGAGCCCAGGCTGTTGCTCGCCGGGGACGGGGATATCATCATGGAGAACGTGCGCAGGTCCGTCGAGGCCATCAAGCGCGACCTGCCGGGGATCAACGCGGACAAGCTCCTGGAGCTGGAGCCCAGGATGCTGTTCGAGGACATCTCGTCGGGGCTCGAGGCTCTTCGCGAGCTCTGGCCCGAGGAGGCGTTCAGGCAGTCGGACGCTGATAACCCGTTCTTCGCGGAGGAGTTGGCGCTGGCGATCAAGGCGCTGAACGGTAAGGGTACTGAGAACCAAGGCGACCGCCGGCGCAGCGACAAGTCGTACAAATAAATGTTGTAACTCAAGTTTTTATTCGTAATCGTCTCAGTACTTTGAGTTCAGGATGCTGGAAGCTGCGGTGAGCGCCGCACGAGAGATTGCCTTCTTCGTCGCACTTTGAGGCGGCGCCATGGATGGGGTCATCGACGACCCTATCTCCGAACCGTGGTTCCGCGACACCGGCGACAGTGGCTCCCTCGACGGGATTCTCTGCCTACGCTTAATCTCGGCGAGTTCCTCCCTGAGCGCCGCAGCCTCCGCCTCGGCTCGTACAGCCCTAGACTTTGTCGTCTCCAACTCCCCCTTGTACTTGGCCACCGCCGCCATCGCGGCATCGTTCGTGCCACCGCCGCCGGTCGCGTTCACCTTCGCCTTGCCGAGCTCAACCTTGGAGCACCTCTGCGCAAACAACAACGTGGACTGCGTCTCCGGCAGCGACGCAGCCTCCGGGGAGACGTGCGCCAGGAGCACAACCTTGGAGTTACCGCCCAACGAGTCCGACAGCAGCCTGGTGAGCTGCGAGTTGCGGAACGGGACGTGCGTGCGCTTCTCGAGCAGCGCGGCGATGACGTCGCCGAGCGCGGAGAGCGATTTGTTGATGTGCTGCGCCTCCTTGAGCCTGTCGCCGGTAGCTTCCGACCTGGCCACGCGCTCGGACCCTGCGAGGTCGATGAGGTGAAGCCTGCCGGTCCTGATCGTGCCCGTGGTGGTGTCCGAACCCTCCACGTACACGGTGACCACCGAGTGGCTCCTGCTGGACCTATCGTTCATCTTGGTCTCACCACTCGCGCGTCTCGCCGTTCCCTCCGCCATGATCTCGAGCACGTGCGACGCGTCACGCGCCGTCACCCTCGTCACCTCCACGTCCGCGTCGTCGTTAACCCCCGGCCTGGTCTCGTTGAACCGCGGCTGCTCCGCCACGCCGTTCCACGTGGCGTCCTTATCGGTCCGCCTCAGCAGATCCCGCACCTGCTCGTTGTAAATCTCCCTCATCTCAACCGCGATGGTGTACTCCACGCCCTCCGTCTCACCCCTCGCCTTGGCGGTCTCGAACAGCTCGCTCAGCGCCCTATCGTTCATGCCCACCAGATTACCGTGCCCAGCTCCAGCACCGGCTCCACCGGCGCCGTCGGGCCCGCCCATGGTGAACGTCTTGCCGGACCCCGTTTGCCCGTACGCGAAGACGCAGGCGTTGTACCCGTCGAGAACCCCTAGGACAACCGGGCTGACCTCCTCGTACACGTCGGACTGGGAGGTCTCCGGGCCGAACACCGTGTCGAACGAGAACCTCTTCTCCTCCAGCCGCTTACCCGCGGGCCTGCGCTCGCCCGTGTTGGAGAGTTTCTCCACCGGCGCGGGTTTGCACACGGCGTCCATACCCTCCGCGGCGGGGTCGAGGCATCGGCTCGGGACCACCATGGAGGCGCCGTGGGGATCGTCTGTTCGCAGGGGGCGTATGCGGGTATAGACGCGGATCGCACCCTTCAGGTCCTGGATCTTGTGCAGGAGGGTCCTGTTGCGGAGGTGGAGCTTGCCGTTGCGACGCTCCTGGTAATCCTTCTCCCGCTCCAGCGCGGTCATCGTCGCCTTGGTCTCCGCCTGGATGCTCGCCACCGTGGCGGCGAACTGGGTCTGCAGACGTGCCAGGGTGGCGACGGTATCCTCCCGGAGCTTAATATTGGACGATTTGAGCTCGGGCATCGCCTCGTCGTACCTGGAGATGGCGGCGGCTAGTTTCTCGTTCTCATCCGCGGTTTCCATCATCGCCTCGTGCGAACGGGTGGCGTCTTCGCTGTACCGAAGCATGCGCTCGTTAGCCTCGGCGAGCGCGGCGTTGAGTCGCTCGTCGGGCTCGGTCGTCGGTTGGGTGGGACGCGTGGTGGTGACGTCACCCGCGCGCTCCTGGGCGTCGAACAGCGCCACCCGCATCTCGTGGAGTTTCACGGTGAGGTTGGCGATTGCGTCATCCTTGGCGTCGGGGCTCGAGGATGATGCGACGACTGGCGCTTCGGCGGGGGAGTCCGGCATCTTTTCCTGCAGGTACTGCCTCACCCATCCGAATATCTTAGCCCGGTGGTCGTGGCTTCCGACGCCGAGGTCGACTCTGAGCCTCTGGAGGGTCATGCTCGCGAGCTGCGGGCCGTCCACGCAAGCGGCGAGGAAGGCTTCGGCGTACCCCTCGAAGCAGGTGACATCGCGTTCCGACAGCGTCCCTTCCGATGCGAACTCGCGACCCAGCACCCGGAGGCATCGAGCCACGTCCTCCGCCGTCCACTCGGGGAGTGCGCCGCGTGGAAGCGCCGCGCGAAGCTCCGGGGTGAGGCCCGGGACGTGCCGCGGCGTTGATGTCGGCGCCTCCGAGAACACGGGTGTCCGTGGACTCGGGACCACACCGAGACCGGAAGATGAGAAGAGGAGCGGCGTCATCGTCGTCTCCGCGCGAGTCTTGATGAGACCCGCGACGGGTGTGCCGAATCCGGTCGGGACGCTCATCGCGATAAGACAGGGACCGTCAGCGATACGCGCGCGTGCGCCTCGGTCTGGGCACGTCCGTCGTCGAATCAGAAAGGTTACAGTTGTTCCCCCCGCTGTCGTTTTCCGTTTTGTATTGTACAAATACACATTGCTCGTGTGTCTATGCTACGGTTAGCCGCTGAGTCCCCTCGGATTCGGTAACATGCTCGCCTGAGGCACTAAACCCTGAGCACCCTGAGCCTGGGGAGCAGCCGCGATGGCCGATGGCGCCGACCGATCCATCAGAAACCCGTGCGTGCCCTCCTTCATTCTTTTGATGTGAGTGTTTAGGTTGCCCCGCTGCGTAAACCTCGTGCCGCACACGCACTGCCACTTCCCGCCGCAGCCCTTGGCGTGCGTCAGCATATCCCCCCTGAGAGCGAACGCCTTGTCGCACTGCGAACACTTGTGTGGCTTCTCGTTGACGTGGGTCCGAAGGAAGTGCTTCCGTAGGGTGGGGAAGTCCCTGAACGGGTGCGCGTACTCGTTGTCCTCGGCGCAGTTGTAAACGCAGTTGGGCGACGGGCAGAAGAACCGCCGGGCTTTATCGTCGGAGAACGCGGTGTTGTCCGCCATTGACGAGATAGCCTCGCGCAGCCCGGGGTGGTCCTTGTGGGTCTTGATGTGGTAGGTCAGCTTCTGCGCGGTGGAGAACATGTCGTCGCACATCGGGCACTTGATGCGTTTCTCCTGCCGCATCACGTCCACGTCCATGATCTCCTCCGGGGTTGGCGTGACGTACTCGTGCATCTCCTCATCGCGCGTGTACTTGCACACCGCGACGACCTCCATCTGACCGCCCGCGCCCTTGATCCGTTTCGTGGGCCTCTTTCCGGCTCCCCCGTCGTCGCGCTTTTGCGTGAACTTGCCCGACAGCGTCGCCACGGCGCGGCCTTTGTCGAAGAGCACGTCGCACACGCGCTCGTCCGGGAAGAGGAGCGCGCCGTCTCCGTCCTCCAGCTGCTCCGCGCGCGCCTCCGTCTCCCCGGGCCTGAGCCGCAAGAACCGCTTCATGATAATCTCCGAGAGCTCGGAGACCTTGAGGGTCCCGTCTCCGATCGGTACCTGTGGTGTTTGCAAGGCGGGTGGGGAGGGTGAGATCGGGTGCCTTCTCTGGGGCGAGTTGGCTCAGATTTGGGCGGGGCGTCGACGCACCCTGAAGATGAGATCCTTGAACCCCTTGACGCTCGCCGATATTCGCCATGACTTGGACCGGTCGAACCCGGCGGGATCCACCGCCCTCGGCATCCCGTCCGTCACCACGGCGCGGCCCGGGTCTGCTGGGGCTCGAGGCTCGAGCCCCATTTTTGCCCCGGGGATCCCGTCTTCCCCAACGGGCAAGAACCAGACAGGAAAGGCGCGCTTTTTTATCGCAGGTGAACTTTTTAATATCTGACAAATCGTCAGCCGCGCGGGATGGCCACCGCGAGCCTCGGTGCACGATTCGCGCCGTGCTTTATCGGTTGCGGTGATTTGCGCAGCTATCGGGCCACGTCGTCGACATCTTCGAACACCCGCGAAGGAGGAATTCGAGTGGAGTGCGTCTGGAAACGCAAAAGCGCCGCGGCAAGACGAAAGATCAGGCAAGTCCAACAACGGAAAAGCGCGCTTCTGCAAATCTACATGGACCCCGAGGACGAAACCAAGCTTCGGACGTGGCGCAAGCTGATCGTGGACGTGCCCATCGACCGTATACTTCCGAGGGATGTCAGTTTCGGTCCAGGGATCGAACGCGATGGCGATGCCGCGGAGAGATTGGCGTTCTTCGGCGATAAATATCTAAATCTTTCCGTCGCTCTGGCGCTGGAGAACCAGCTCGCCGAGAACGGAGAGACGATGAGCGTCGGGGAGATGAGCGTGCTGTGCTCGTCCGCGCGGAGCAACATGCTATTCGCCAAGCTGTTGCCCAAGCTGCTCACCCCGGACATGGTCGCGGCGGTCCCCGAGGAGGCCATCGTCGAAGGGAGACAGCACAGCGTTGGCACGCTTCTCGAGAGCTGCGCGTATTTGGTCAGGACGGAGGGTGGCGAGGAGGGCGCCGCGGCGGTGGACGAGCTCGGCGCTTTTCTGCTGGAGGAGGCTGAGAAGCAGGCCGAGGACGTGCACAACTACAAGGGCGCGCTGTACGAGCTCATAGCCAAGGGTGTGGACGGTCACGTGGTCACGGTGGACAAGATGGGCGAGGCTATGAGCGGCGAGGCTAGCCATCCCCAGAGGTTCGAGTCGCAGGTTGAGCTGGACGGCGTTCGCGCCACCTTCCTCGGCAGAAACAAGAGGGAGGCTGAGCGTGGCGCCGCGAAGAACGTCCTGGAGAAGCTTTTCGAGCGTGAACGGCAGAGGGTGCTGAGCGGGGAGGACCTGGGCTCACGGGGAGGGTCGTGGCAAGGGACGCCGGAGAGGCCGGTGCCTCCTCCGTTGTTGCTGCGGAAGAACCAGGGCAGCGGCAGCTTCGACGAAGCAATGGACGAAGCAATGGCGGAAGCTCAAAGCCCTTAGCATCTCTATTCATGAAGTTTCGTTTCGTTTCGTATTCAAAGGTTAACCCCTCGAAGGCTTGCCGAATCCCCGCGACGGCTTGGCCTTCTTCGAGCCGCTACCCTTCCGTCTCGCCGCGGTGGCAACCTCCTCGTACGATTTACCGCCGCTGCCGGATTTCTTCCCAGTCTTGAACCCAGCCTTGCGAGGGACGAGCGGCCCGTCCTCACCCGAGCCCACGCCGACCGCCTCCTTCACCTTACGCTTCTTCTTCGCGGCGGCGGCGGCGGGCTTGGACGTGCGGGGAGGTTCGTCGTCGTCGCCATCCCCGGCGACAACCTCGAAGCCGTCGTCGTCGTCGCGCCGCGGTTTCTCGACCCGCTTCTGCTGATTCGGTTTCGGTTTCTGTTTCTGTTTCTGCTGCTGCTTGGGCGGGCGGTTAGTGTGCGCCGCGTTGACCCGTTCCCTCGCCTGTTCCGCCGCCCTCAGTTTCTGCTCCTTCCGCTTCTTCTTCGTCTCCGCCGGGTCGCGGTCCTTCTCGGCGCCCACCGCCTCCGCCACGGTTTTCGGGAGCTGCGTGGGCATGGACGCCATGCACGTGAACCTGCCCGCGCCCGTCGACTCCGCCAAGGGTTCGTCCCTCGCATCTGCCATTCCCATATCCCGCGCCCTCGCCGCGGCACCCTTGCTCGCGCCCACCGCGCGGAGGTCCCACAGGCGGACGGTTCCCTCGGAGGAGCCGGTGACGAGGCTCACGGGCCCGCCGCCCGGCCCTCCCATGACGGGCCCACGCTCGGCGTCGTCCACGGGGAACACCATAGCCTTGACCCGCATGGGGTGCGCCTTGGTGATCGTGACCGCGGGTTTGGTCGGGGGAGCCCTGTGGTCGTAGCCGAAGACGTCGCCGCCCTCCATCCCGAGGCACGTCAGGTTATCGTCGCCAGCCTGCGCCATGCACATCACCCGCTTGGGCGCGTCGAAGACCCCGGAGACGATCCCGGTCTCCGCGCTCGTTATCGTCAGTCTAGTCCCCGCCACAGACGCGTACGAGTTACCGCTCGGGGTGAAGGCCAGGAGCTCGGGCTTGGTCTTGAGCTTGGTCTTGTGCGCGACGCGTCCCTTCTTCATGTCCCACATTGCGATGTGCGAGTCGGCCCCAGCGGACATGGCGACCAGACCGCTCCTGTGCACGGACAGCGCGTGGACCCCACCGCGGTGCGCCTTCATGGTCTTGAGCGCGTCCCATTGCCCGACGGACCAGATGATGACGTTGCCGTCGACGGACCCGCTCACCAGTCGGGTGGGCTCCTTGGTGAAATCCGAGCCGTGAAACTGCATGCACGTCACGTTGCCCTCGTGGCCGCTGAGCGTGCCGATCTCCGCGGTGGCTCCGTCGGGATTATGGTGCCACACCCTGATGAGGTCATCGGCACCGCCCGACGCGAGGAACCCGCCCTGGGCGGCGATGCTCTTGCAAGCGCTGAGGTGCGCGTCGAGGGTGAAGGAGCGAACCACCTCGGGCGCCCCGCCGCCGCCGCCGCTGCTCCCGGGCAGGCCGTCGAGGTGGAAGCCGAAGACGAACCTCTCGTAGGTGCCGGCCACGACGGTCGCCATCCTTACTTCGTGGAGATGAACGAGTGGTGCGCGAGCCTCCGCGCCGCGTCTCTCAACCTCCGTTCGATGCTCGAGCGCGAGTCGTTGTGGTCGGCGGCTGAAATCTCCCGTCTGAAGTTTTGGCAAACAACTTTTGGCTTTGTGGCAAGTTTTCGACGGTCTTTGGCTACTACATGGCTACTAAATGCGGCGCGTTGAAACGCCCTACTCTACGTGCTACCGACCGAATGTACGGCATGTCGACTCACGCCTGCATCGCGTTGATGTTCTGGTACGCCTTGGACAGTTTCTGGAACGCGTCCTTGGCGCCCGGAGCCTTGCACTTGTCCGGGTGCAGCACCTTCGCCAGCTCGCGGTACGCCTGCTTCACCCACTTGGGCTGGGCGTTCGGCACCAGGTTGAGCACCTGCCAGTCCGACGTGGCCATCATCACGCGCCTCACCTCCTGCCTATCCTTCTCCTCCTGGGTGAGCTCAACCTCGGGCGTCGGCTCCGTCGTCTTCGGCCCGTCGGCGGTGCCCACGCCGTGCTTCTTCCTCGCCGCCGCGAAGCCGCTGAGCAGGTTACTCGCCGCCTTTTGTTTCTTCTGCTTCTCCATATGTTTCTCCTTGAGCTCCAGCTCCTTGCGCGCGTGCTCCTCGCGCTGCGCCTCCTCCTTCCTGGCCTTGGCCTTGGCCGCGGTTTCCTTGATGCTTCGCTTCATGCGCTCAGCCTCCTCCTTGGCCGCGGCGATCTTGGCCTCGAGCTCAGCCTTGGCCTCCGCCGCCTTCTTCTGTTTCTCCTGGAGCGCCGGGTCGACGTACAGATGCTGACGCTTGGGTCCACCCGCGCCGCGCTCGTTCTCCCCAGCCTTGCGCTTCACGCCGACGGGCAGGAACGACCGGCCGACGTGATCGCCCCCCGCACCGCCCTCCTCGCCCGCGTTCGATGCGGGCGTGTACGACCGCGCCTTGGCGCTCAGGGACGCACCCTTGGCCGCATTTGGGGGCGGCTTGGTCGTCGCGGGAGGTGGCTTCGCGTCGGCCGCGCCGTCGCCCCGAGATCCCTGCGTCCCCCCGTTGGGTGCCGTCGCGGGGGCCGGGGTGGAGCCGGGCCTGACCCACACGTTCTTGGACCTGCCGCCCCCGCCCCTGCCGCCCCCTCTGCCTCCGCCGTATCCGCCGTACATCGCGGAGCAAAGGACGCCGCGCGCGCGGAGCCGTGCGTTCTGCCGGTGCCGCCGGAGGGGACCTTACTTGTGAGACCGTATGGTAGCACTCCCCGAGGAAATAGAAATAGAAATAAGAGCTCCCAACGGGAAACTTGTCTTGCCCGCCCACCAGTCAGGGATGTCCTCCCGTTTGGCCACGTCTCATCCTCGGTGACACCTTGCAACAAAAAAGCGATCCACACCACACACCCCACGGCACACGTGGTGAGACACCTATTCAAACGATGTCCGCTTTCACCATCGCTTCCGCCGCGGTCGCGCTTCCCGCGCGCGCGTGCGCGTCCACCCGCCGCGCGGCCGCTCCCGCCGCGCGCGTGAACCTCTCCGGGGCGCGCCTGGCGTCCGCCCCCGCTCGCGCTGCTGCGAGGCGCGACCGTGGGGCCGCGCTCGTCGTGCGCATGGCCACCCCTGGGTCGAATCCCAACCTCGACCGCGAAAACCCCGAGCTTGAGGAGAAGTTCGCCGTCATCGGGTGAGTCCCGCACCTTTCCCGTCCCACCGGAGAGTCTCCCCCGCGATCCTCGCGCCCGCTTTATCCATCGGGAATATTCCCAGCCAGCTGGCTGCCGAAAATCGGACACATCGCTGACCGAACCGCCCCTTCTCCAACGCAATCGCAGGTCCGGAGAGCACCAGTGCCAGAGCTGCTTGTACATTTACGACCCTAAGAAGGGCGACCCGGAGTACCCCGTCTCCGCGGGCGTCCAGTTCAAGGCCCTGCCGGAGGACTGGCTGTGCCCCACCTGCGGAGCGGCGCCGAAGACTTTCAAGAACCTCGGCAAGGAGGTCGCGGGCTTCGAGCAGAACCAGGGGTACGGGCTCGGCGCCAACTCCATGAGCGGCGGTGACAAGAGCGTCCTCATCTACGGTGCCCTCGCGATCTTCTTCGCGCTCTTCCTCGGAGGCTACCTGCTCGATTAAGGGGTTAGCGTTTTGTAGCGGTTGTATTCGGATGTTCTAGTTCTAAGTCTACCTCCGGCGCATCCCGAGGGCATCCCACGCCGCTCCCGCCGCCCTTTCCGCCGCCTTCGTCGCGAGCGTGCACAACTGGTCGTCGCTCAGCCCCGCGCTCGGCCCTTTACCTTCAGCGAACCCCCGCACCGCGTACACAAACGCGTTGGCGCAGCTCCACTTTTCACCCTCCTTGGGGGCTCCCCGCACCCCTGGCTTACCGTCACCCTCGCCGATCGTGTGCGTGAAAGCCTTGAAGGGGTTGACACGCGGGTCCACGATGAAACGCGCGCCGAGTGCTTTGAAAACCGCGAGCTCGCCCTTCAGGTCCGCGTAGTCGTTCGCCGCCGTGAACACCGCCGGGACGTCGGTTCTTCGTAACATCTCGACGAGGTCGGGCGCCCAGCCCCTGGCGAGCGCGCCGCCTCCCCCGCCCATCCCGGTGTTGAAACCGCAAATCATCAGCGGTACGTCGCTGGGTACTGTCGACATGTAGTCCCTGACGGTCTCGCGGTGCACCGATGCCGTGATGGTGGAAGACAGACGCCGGGCGGATGAAGAAGAGGCTCGGACGTCGGGGCCGACAAACGCCAGGTGGATCCCACCCGCCGGCTGGGGCGCCGCGACCGTGACCTCGTCCCAGTACCTCGTGTGATCCAGCAGGTGTTGCTCGGTGAACGCCGACGCGCCCGCGACGACGACGACGAGGGGAGACGTACCGGTGGTCTCGTCGCCGAGGCTCGCGAACGCGACATCCGTCGACGTTTTCTTCCTCGCCGCGGCGACAGCTTCGGCCACGCCGGGTTGCTGCAGCGCCCACGCCAGGGTGACGGGGAAGCTCAGCCCGTCCAGCGCGTGTGGTGTCAGCACCGGTTGTTCGTCCTCCTTGCCCGCCAGCGCCCACCTGGTCTGGATGAAATCTTCCCAGTCGGAGGCGTCCCTCAGGTCGGCGCCCCGCGGAGCCGTGCCTCGTTCTCGACCCGAAAAGTCCCGAGGAGGAACAGCCGGGAGCTTCGAGAAGTCCGTGGATGAAGACCAGGACAGTGTCCCGCCCACACCCACGCAGTCCTTCGCGACTTGTGTCGTTGGTACATTCGTCTTGGCCGGCGGTGTAGGCTCAGGCTCGACAGGAGGCATTTCAATCTTGGGTGGGGTTTGGGCAGCCGGCGCCGGGACTCCCTCGCATTTCACTCGCACCACCAGTGCTCTGGTGGGTTTCTTCGACAGCTTCACCGCGATTGAATTTTCGTCCGCGCCATCGGGTAGCTTGATACGCGCGACGCCTCCTTCTAGGCCCGGTGCCTCGATGACCAGGGTCGACGATGTCGTCTCAATCTCGACGCCGCAGTCCCCAGCGCCAGTCCCTGAAGGCAACGGCACGGTTATCGCGATTATGTCCCCACCCTCCCACGCCGCAGAGCATTGACCCGGTACCTCGGGTTTCGGTCTACCGTCACCCGTGTCTCTCCATGCGGCTTCCCGCGAGTCCCTGACACGCACCTCCGGCTCGGCGGTCACGCCGTGTTTCAGTCGCATGAACTCAATCTCCCTCGCGATTTTCTCCTCCCGTTCCTTTCGCTCCTCCTCCGACAGCGGCGCGGCTCGCGCGGCGGTGACCTCGCTCTTATCGAAGTACCACAGCGTCATCGCGTACCTCGGGGCACGTGCGGCCAAAACCTCGTGGGGTACCCTCGCGTTCGACTTGAACAGCACCAGACGTCCCCCGAGCGGCGCCACGTCCGTCAGTCGCACCGGCTTCTCCGTCCCGTCCCCGCCCAGCGTCGCCACGTCCCTCACGCCCTCGGCCACGTCCCGCGCGTCCACGCCATCGTCCACCGACTCGCCTTTTCTCACCCGGGTGTCGAAGCCGTCGACGGCCTCGAGGCTCCTGCCGTCGCAGTCGACGAACCCGGCGGCGTCTCCGCGGAGGCACCGAAACACGCGGAGCTCGCCGCCGTCGCCCTCTTCCCACTCGGGGTTCAGGTACAGCAGCGCGGTCAAGAGTCGGCCGTTCCCGTCGGGGTTGTCCACGTGTCGCACGTACCTCGCGTCGTCGCCCGGGTACACGGTGCACATCGCCTTGGACCTGGATGATATGGACGCGAGCTCGGAGCCGCGGAGGGCGCCGAGTTCGTTGACCAGGGTGTCCGCGCGCTTCATGGCGGTGGGCAGGGTGCTCCACTTCACGCCCGAGGACAGGCGCTCGGTGCCGTCGAACCACCCGACGTGGTCGCCCCGCACGTCTCTCATGGTGTACTGCGTCGAGTCACCGGCTTTACCCCCCGCGAGGACGCCCGGCGCGAGGTGGCCGTGCTCGTGGGCGCCCTTGATCTCGTCGCGCAGCGATCTGGTGTGCGCGCCCGTGAGGAAGCCGTCGATGACCACGAAGTGCTCGGTCTCCAGCCTGGAGTTGATCTCCGCGAGGCTGTCGTCCATCAGCCACCACCACTCCGCCTTGTCCAGGAGCGAGTACTTGGTGCGCAGGAAGAACAGCTTGTCGCCCCCGGCGGCATCTTCGCCCTCCTCCGACGTTGGGTGCCCACCCGCCGAGGTCTTCTGCTTGCGCCCCATGGCTCGAGGCTCGGGGTCGGGATCCGTCCAACGCGCGTACCTCGCACCGATTACCGCCGAGGCGAGTCGGCGAAGTTCACCGAGCCCGAACCCGAGCGCCACTGAGGCGACCCCGAGGTCTGAGGACGCTCCGTTGCCAAAAACGAGTTCGCTCAACTCAAAGTTGACGTTCGGCTCTGTTCACAGTTCGACCCGCGGGACCGAGGGCGGACACCATGGGAGGTCTGTTTGGTGACCGGACCGCGAGCGCCGATAGACTCAACTCGGCGTTCGAGTCGATGTCCGTCAACAATTCGGTGCGTCCACACCCACCCACCGACGCCGTCGCGCCATCCTGGACCGAACCATCGCTGCTAGGGTTGAATGTCACCCGAGTGTCACACGCAGTCGCTTACCCCGCCCACTTACCCAATCCAACCGCAGAACGCACGCGCGAGTGCATCGCAACAGCGCCCTCAGCCATCCACCTCGTCTGTGTCGCGCGAGTTTCCCCGGCTGCTCCAGAAGTCGAGCGCCGAGCTCGCCGAGTTGCTCACGGACAAGGAGGCGTTCGCCCGATTTCTTCACAGCACGGAGGGTGCCCTGGAGGCGAGGGCGTTCACGCGCGAGCTCAGGCTCGAGATCGAGGGCATGTGCAGGGCCAACATAGAGAAGGCGGAGGAGGCGCGGGACCTCAGGAGCCAGATGTCAGTCATCCGATCGTGCGACGCGCAGCCGGTGAAGGATGCGTATGAGGCTGCCAGGAAGAAAGCCGACGCCGTGACGGGCAAGTTCAACCTGGACGAGGCGCTGGCCCGGCTGAAGACACGCGCGCGGGAGACGGACCAGGAGACGGAGAAGCTGGGCGAGGATCTGGTGGCTGGGAAGATACAACCGAGGGAGTTCATCGACAAGTACGTGCCGATGAGGCGTTTATACCACATGGACACGGTGAGAGCCGAGATTGTGGAGCCGGCGCTTGCGTCGCGGCGGCCAAACGGGGGACCCCCGCAGCCGCCCCCTCCGCCTCCTGGGGCTCCCCCGCCGGCGAGCCGGTACGGCGGGATGTAGACGCGCTCGTCGGTTGGTGGACGGCGCGAGTAAGTAAGTAGCAAATCGGTTAGTAAGATTACCAGGGACCGACGCGGGTCTTCAGTCTATCCTGGACGTTATGAACACGCCCCCTCTCCCGCCTCGAGATATCCTGAGCGTGTCGTCGCAAAACGTGTTACGCAGCACACCCTTCGGTCGAGGCAGGGGTAGTCGCAGCGACGGGGGATCGCCACCCGCCCCGCCCGGCTTCGGCCCGAGCTCCCAGCTCGTGAACGTGACGACCACCTCGCGCCCCTCCGGGTCGTTCGCGGCCACCTCGCCATTCACCCCGATCCTCGCGCCGCCGATCGGCCACGGCAGGTCCACGTCCACGTTGTTCTCCACCCGGCCGTTCGGAATGTCCACCACCTGCTCGTTCGCCACCCCTTTCGCGCCAGTCTCCGTCGACCCCGCGAGCGCGGGGGCAAAGCTGAAGAACACCTTGTACAGCTGCGACGTGATCTGTTGGATGGCATCCGTGTCTATCACACCCTGCAGAGGGCCCAACCCCGGGGTTCCTTTGTCATCGTTCGTGGAGTACACCAGGCTCCACCTCCCCGATACCTCCCCGAACGGCGTCGACGCGTCCACCCCGGACTCCAAGGCGACGGTGCGATCCAAGATGGTTCGTTTCGTCTGGGTGGCGTCGGCACCCGGCTTGCGACTCGCGGCCACTGCCTGGAGCAGCTCCTTCTTCATCGCGGCCACATCGGA
>Ga0302114_10000224_pt1 | contig 41617 bp, 22 predicted proteins | sample AG5_Surface_MG_FD_203107 | JGI IMG/M metagenome (GOLD analysis project Ga0302114, IMG submission 203107) | Marine microbial communities from Western Arctic Ocean, Canada - AG5_Surface | ecosystem: Environmental > Aquatic > Marine > Oceanic | place: Canada: Western Arctic Ocean | collected...
TTCTTGGGTCCCTTCTTGGACTTTTTAGACTTCTTCTTGGACTTCTTCTTGGCGACCGCGGGGGGCTTCTTGGCGCGAGGGACGTCGCTGTCGCTCCCGCCGCTGCCCTCGTCAGCCCCAACGTCGTCCTCATCCTCATCATCCTCGTCGCTGTCGCTGTCGGAGGATGAGTAGAAACCTTTCGTGCCCGCGAGCGGGTTGGAGCTCGCCTTTTCGAAAGCGCCGCCGTCGCCGGGGAGTTGCAGCTCGAGCATCTTTGCGTCGTCGTCGTCGCCGCCCGCGGTGAGCGCCCTGTCGTACGCATCCGGCCGGGTGAACTGCGTCCGCGCGTACCGCAACAGCAAGTTCGCGAGTAAGATCTGCCCCCACTCGTCGCAATCAACGAGCATGCGGCACATCTTGCGGTAGTGCCTGTGGATCAGGTCGATGCGATCGGGGCAAACCTCTTGAAACGCGGCGACGGCGGAGGACAGCACGAACGGGGTGGAATCCCGCAGCATCGTCTCGATGATCTCCGTGAGCTCATCCTTGCGCTTAGGGTCGAGGCGGAACACCTTCGGGATGGCGTGCGCGGCGGCTTTGCGCACGTACGGCGAGGGATCCACGGCGCATTTGCGCACCGCTAGGATCACGACCGGAACGATGACCTGTACCCTTATGGAGGACATGACTCGGAGGGCGAGGGCGCGCACGCGCGGGTTCTGGTGCGCGAGATCTTTCTGGAACGAGTTGATCGAGAGCAGCGCCTCGTCCGCTTTCTGCTCCGCGGTTCGCACGAGGTAGAGGTAGACGAGCACCTTGACCTCGAAGGAGTCTTGCGCGATGTTCATCACGACGGATGCGAAAAAGTTTGAGACGTCCCTTCCGGCGCTCATCATGCCCAGGAGCTTCTTCATGCCGTTGAGCTTCTCGCCGGTGTTGGTGGAGCGAAGCGCCTTATCCAGCTCGCGCGCCTCGTCGGCGATCTGTGGAAAGGGTCACGAAGGGAAGACGGTGAGTTCATGCGTGAGTTCCATGGGAGGTGGGCGATGGTATCGGAGGGACCGAATAATTGGGCACGGGGCCGCGGGAGGGGCGGGGATCCGGAAATTCACTCCGTCCGCTGGGGCGCGTCTCACCTGAGCGTCGTCGTAGCCGAAGCCGCCCATCTTTCCCGGCATCGGCATCTTGGCCGTGCGGTTTGGGAAACGAACGCGCGCCTCTACGATCGGACCTCGCCGCGGCGCGGGTCGGTCGCGGTGGAGAGTGGGCCTCGCTGCGATAGAATCTCTGGGGTGTTAGCCTCACACGCGGGTAGTCCGACCGGCCAAAAAAGTGTTGAACGGGTGCAACCGACCTTAATGATAAATTAACTCGCGCGGGCAGATACGTTGCTCGTACAAATATATTTATTTTGCATTAATTAATTAAGAGGAATCGTCGATGACTGCTAAATCGGTTAGGTACAACGCGTCCTCGACGAGGTAACATAAGTGAAGGTGTGAATGACGCGGGGGTCATGCCACCGCTGCTCGTTCCGCCCCATCATCCCGCTCGATGGGGAACTGAACTGACGACGCCCGCCGTGGGAATCAAATTCTCGACCCGGCAAATGTCGTTTTCATCCCAAAAGCCCAGCCCAAACCCGATTGATGATGATGATCGATCTCAATTAAACCTTGGTGGCAAACTGGAAGCCGTACTTGTACTTGGCGGCGGTGTCCACCTGCACGGACGCGGACCCGGTGGTGTTGGCGAACACGTCCCCGGTGGTCTGCAGCGTGAGCACGGGCGCCGCCGCCGCGCCGTTCAAGGGCAGGGGCGACGTCACGACAGCCTTTCCGGTGCAAGCCGCCGAGAAACGCTTGGAGAGGCCGAGTGAGCCGGTGGCGGTGCCCTTGGCGCGCTTGTACACAACCTCCGCGCCGGTGGTGGTGTCCTTATCGATCTGTAATTAGCGGGGGGAGACGCGGTCAGCGGGGGTTTGGTTTGTCGGGGGAGACTCGAGTCGATTTTGCAAATTCAACAACAAGAAGATGAAGATGAATGCAACGGTGACGCACCTTCGTGACGACGGAAGCCTTGACGGTGTCGAAAGCGTCGCTGAGCGCGAGCGCGACGGTGCTGTCGGGCACGACGCCGGTGCTCTGCACGGACCAGCTGAGCTTCTTCGGGAGCGCGGCCGGGTCGAATGACTTGTCGACGGTGATACCGGAGACACCCGCGGCGTGGTCGCCGTCGGCCCAGCACAGGTTAACGTCAGCCTTGGGCGCGCCCGCGGTGAGCTCGGTGATGTCCGCCTTGACCCCGACGGCGCCGTAGAGGTACTGGAGCGCGAGCTTGGCGGTCTTCACATCCTGCGGGTTGCCGCTGAGGGTCGCCTTCATGCCCTTCACGAGGCCGGAGTGCGCCAGGGAGGCGGAGATCTTGTTGCTGGGAACGCCAACCTCAGCCTCGGCGACGACGTCGGAGGCGAGGTCGTAGGTCGCCTTGAGAGTGCCGGTGGGATCGCCCGCGCCGCCCTTCTGCACGCAGTTGCCGGTGATCTTGAGCCCATCGGCGACGTTCTTGGCGTCGATGGACGCCTTGTTGTCGAAGTTGACGCTGCCGGTGAGCAGGTCTGCGAAGAGGGGAAGAAGATTGGGTCGTCGTTTCAGTCGATTGGGGCGGGAATTGGGCGGAACGCGGTTGGAGAATCTCGGGGCGCGAGCGGCGGATCCGGACGCGGGGACGCACCCTTCGCCGCCTTGGCGATATCGCCGAAGTAGGTCGGCATGTTCACTGTGTCACGTGTGACTTGCGAGGTCGCGCGATGCGGTGTGCGGGCGGCGGGGGCGGAGGCAATTCCAACGGCGCTTTTTCCTCGTCAGCGGGAGGCGGGTTGGTGACAAAAAAAAATTCAACGGCTTAACGGTCTGAATTCTCACCGTCTCTTCTCTAAACCTCTCTGGTTGTTATAACTCTCAAAGTGTCTATCTAATGTGGTAATGATACACGCCCGCGCGCGCGGTGCGACGGTTAAATCAGCCACCTGATCGTCCCGCGCGCGTCTCGGGCCAGTTGACTAGAGTACTCCAGGAGCGGGCCCGTCGCCCCTCCTCTCCCTCTCTTCCGTCATCGTCAATGTCAAATTTATTTCTTCAAAACATCAGAGCGGTGAACAGCGCCACCGAGTTGTTGATCCAGTGCGACTCGCTCTTATCCGTGGGCACCTCCAGGTACATCACGAAGTTCGTCGAGTGACCCGTCGTGGATAGCACACCCGCGCGCGTCAAGGTCTTGTACGCGGGGCAGTTATAGATCCCGTCCTTGGGCGCGACTCGATCTTTGCACGGCTCGAGCCACATCAACGGGAAATCGGTGTACAGCTCCTTCGGCCGCGATTCGGTCAGCATGTGCGTCTCGTAGTCCCACCGCGCACCCTCCAGGAAGAATCCCGTGATGTAACACCCATCCTCCGGCGCCGTCTTGGTGTTTTCGTACGTCTTGGTGTCCTGAACGACAAAGTTCCATCCGAGGGAATCGATCGCGAATCCGTTTTTCCTCGCGTAGTTTTGAAGCGTCCCGGTTAAAAACGCCTGCGGAAAGAACAAACCGCTGATCCAGTACGCCGGCGGCGGGCCGTGCTCGATCCACCCTTCGATGAACTGGATCCTTTCAAGCAAGTCCAGCACCCAGGACGACAAGGGCTTGAGCGAAGGGTACGCCTTGCTCGCCCACGCGTCGGGGACCTGGTTATCGAAGATTGCGTCGGTCACCGCCTCCAACTCGTCAGTCATGACGACGAGGCCCTTGAGCGCCTTGAGGCTCTCCTGTAACGTCCGCCGCATGACGACGATCATGTTGTTGTAACGGATGCACTCCTGCGTCAGCACGGTGTTCATGGACTGGTTATAGTCGGTAGGGTACTTGTGACCGACGGCGTCGATGTCGAAGGGATGAGGGCACCGCTCGAAGATGTCCTTCGCCGCGGCGCCGATGACGTCCTCGCGCGACAGCCCGCCGCCCGCGGCGACCCTGGGTTGCAAGGACAAGATTGTTTCAAACATGGAGTAAGTCTCGTTCTGGTCGCAGGTGATGTCCGCGTTCTCGTGCAGGCCGAAAATCTCCGGCTGCGGGATCAGCGGGAGCGACTTGATAAACTCGACAAATTCCTCCACGTTCTGCGCCTTCGGGCTGGGGTAGTTGGGCGAGGGCGAGAAGGTGAAGTCGTCGGTGAGAACCTCGGGGATGATGTAGCTGTTCAGCATGTTGTTCATCAGCCGCCTGTCCTGCGAATCCGTCACCCTGCCGCCGTAGTTGATCTCGCCGCACAGCACTCGGATCACCTTGTACGGGATCTCCTCGTAGTCGTCAATCATCATCTTAATCTGCCGCTGGCACATGTTGAGGTCGCCGTCGGTGAAGTCGTACCGGATGTTCCAGCCGAGCGGGCCAAACTTACGCCGGTCCTGGATCACCGCGTGGAACAGGCAGATGGAGAACAGGAGCCTCTTGTGGCTCGCCGGGTCCTTGCACTGGTCCATGTACTCATCCGTGACGCGGGTGTAGGAACGAATCAGGTTAGCCTTGAGACCCTTAGGTGGCTCGAGCGTCATCTTGATGCCGTTCTGTAAGATGGCCACAGGGAACGCGGGAGAGGGCATGGCGGAGAGCCAGAGCCTAAAGTCGGGGTGCACCGTCTCCGCGTCGATCGTCTCGCAGATGACGTCCAGACTTGGCATCCACGACTCGGCGAGGTGGCAGTTTTGCAAACACACCCACATGCCCTCCTCCATCGCCTTCTCGATCATAGCCTCCGCTTTAGGGCCCTGGCCTTGGCCGAGTGATACCTGGTCGAACCGCGAGAGCATCTCCTTCTCCTCGCACAGCTTCAGCAAATCCGCCATCGGGTCCGCGCCGGAAGAGAGCACGAAGATCAACGGGGCGTCGACACGAGATTCCGAGAAGCAAGCCTCCAGATCAAACGGTGGCGGCTCGATGAACCGCTGGCCGAGCTTACCGGACACAAAGTCGGTCACGCCGAGCATGAACCGATCGGGACGGATACAACGGATCACTAGAAGCTTCTGGAAGTCGTTCAGCTTGTCGTTGAAAACGTCGTCGAGCGGAAACCGGTGCGCCTCGCCGCTTTCAAAGTATTCGCGGTAGTACTCCACGTTTTTGGTAAACGAGTCGGCAAAGCCGGCAAAGGCGGACAAGTTGGACGCGTTGACAACCTCGATCCAGACCTTCTCCGTGACCCACTCGGGTGCGGGGTTCTTGGCCGACGTGTTGGTATCGGTGGGACCCGCCAACAGGAAACGCCACTCCTGCGCGTCGATCTCGCCGCGCTGCTGCATGATCGCCACGCACAGTAGGAGCGAGAACATGAGCTTGTGCCGCTCGAAGAGGGACCGGCAGATGTTGTTGTAGAGCGAGTAGGTGAAGTACTCGTTGAGGATGACGATGCGCGCCTCGACGTCATCCGCCGGGAGCGCCGCGCGCGCCTCCTCGTCTTCCATCTCCTCCGGCTTGTCAGCCTCTTCGATCCCTCGGATGAACAGCGAAATGAACCACGCCAGCGAGTACTGGTACATTGGGTCGACGATTGCGAGGTCGGAGATGCAGAAGAAGAGAACAGAGGCGCGCGTGGCGACCGGCCTGTACTTTTCCCGTGTCTGGTCGATGTCCCGCTCGGTGACCTCGGCTTCGGCGACTTTCTCGGTGATGTCGTCGGAGGTCACCTTGGACTGCGCGAGGGTGTTGATGAGCTCCTCGTCGTCGAGGATGTTACCCTCGCTGTTACTGAGCATGTACAGGATCTTATCCTCCAGGTCCTTCAGCTGCGCCTTCATCCGTGCGTTGGACACGACGAGCTGGTTCTTAGCCTCCGCGAGGTCCCGGCGCTCCTGCATCACCACCGTGCCGAGGAGCTGGTCCTCGAGTCCGTCCAGGGTGACGAAGAAGTTCAAAAGCGAAACTTTGACGCTAACCTCGGGTTGGTAGTGCGGGTTGCGCATCTTCGTGGTCATGTAGAACCTAAAGTCGGGGTGGTACGGGATGACGTCGTCGCCCATCTTGATCACCTCGCTGCCGCCCTGCTTGAACGTCTGCTTCTGTAGAAGCGGCTCGAGCGCGGGGTCCAGCTGTTCGCCGATGTTCTCGAGTAACACGGCCCTGCCGAATCGAATGGCGTTGGCCAGCGTTCGGAGGTAATCCTTGTTTGAGAGCTTGATGACGTCGATGCCGCTGTCCTTGCACATGTTCTTGACCCACTTGTTCGCCTGTCCTTGCGGGTCGATCATCAGGGGCCAGCGACGAGCCTTGGCGACGATGATCCCGTTCTCCACGGACTGACCGTCGGAGGGCAGTCCCGCGATGTTCCATGAACGAATCTGCACCGGGTCCGCCAGCGTCGACGTGATGTCGGCGCCCGGAGTATGCGGCACGTTCAACGACGCCATCTTTCCCGACCACTCACTCAGTAAGTCGGTGCGGAAGGAGGGCGTGAACGGGCCGCTGTACGCCACCACGCCCGCGGATATGACGACGTCGCCGACGACGCGGCCGAGACGCTCCTCCAGGCTCTTAATCGTCGCGTTCCAGCGAACTTTTTCGCCGCCAAGCCCACCGATGAGCTGAGCCGCGCGCTTCAGCTGCGCCTCGATGGTATCGGACTGATCCTGGAGGTCCTTCTTCTTGCCGTTAGCCTCGTCGAGCTTGGCGTTTAGACCCGCCACCTTCGCCTCCACCTCCGCGAGGGTAACCTTAGCGGCGGCGAGTTCTTTTTTGGTATTTTCCAGCGAATCCTGCGCTTCCTTCAACGCGGCTCGCTTGGGCGCGACTTGCATGGACACCATGTAGTAGGTGTACATGGCGATGCCCCACTTGCATATCGAGGTACACGCCTTGGACACTTTCTGGATGATCTCCGGTTTGAAGTCGTCGCGCTGGATGTACGGCTCGACCTTCTCGATCGTCTCCGCTGTGATGCCGTCTTTGTCAAACTCGAGGAGTGAGGAGAGAAACGCCACCGGGTCTTGGACCATCTTGCTCGACGCGTCCCAGTAGTCGGGAACCTTGGCGCCGGGTTTAGCGCCCGGGGATTTGTCCTCGACCATCTTCGGTTTGTTCCCGAAGATTATGCAGACAACTTCCATGACGAGCCGGACTCCCGCGGGTGGGTTTCGCATGGCTTTGACTTCCACGATGTCCGCCTTTGTTAGCAGTTTCAAGGAATTGAGCGCCTGATCGAGCGCGGGTAGCGCCTTATCGAGGTCCGCCTGGGCGTCGTCCGCGATGGCCTGCGCCTCCGCGGCTTTCGCGTTCGCGGCTTCTTCCTGCGCCAGCACCTGCGCCTTTGTCTCGTCGGCTTTCGCGGTGTCCACCTTGATGACTCCGATCATCGCCTCGACCTCTTCGGTGGTTTTCGCAATCACCGGGCCGAGCTCCACGAGCTCGAGTTTCATGACGTCAATCTTACCCTCGGTGTCGGACAGCTTATCGAGGCCGTTCTGGAGCCGCGACTTGGACAGGTTGATCTCCTCGCGCTTCTCTTTGACCAGCCGGATGAACGTCTGAAGGAGTTCGAGGTACGACGTCGGCGTCACGTAGTTGAACCGCCGCAGCTCGTCGAAGAATTTCGTGCTCTTTCGCTCCACGCTCTGGTGAATAAACACGCACGTGTCCACGACGCCTTTGAGTAACTCGGGTGTCTCGAGGGACGCGTCGCCGAGGAAGGTATCGGCGACGGACTCGAGCGCCTCAAGCGGCCACTCGCTGAACCAGTCGATGGTGCAGCAGTTGACCAGGGACGGGAACATTCGCAGACGCTGACGAAACTCGTCGCTCACGGGAGACATGGCGAGGACGCAGTGGAGGTAACTGCGAACGCGCGTGATGAACAACGTGTTGACCGCGTTCTTCGTCATGGGTAAGCCCTGCGCCTGTAGTATGGGCCGGAGCGCCTCGGTCATCGTCTGGACATCCTCGGATTTCCACAGGTTCGGAACCTCGCCGGAATTTAGGATGTTGTTGATGTCCTCGAGGAAATTCTCTTGGACGATTTGGGTGTCGGTGAAGAGGAACACGACGTTCGTGCCCTCCGCGCCCGCCATCAGGAGCACCTTGCGAAGGTCGTCGCGCCACTCGTTCTTCCCGTAGCCCTTCGCCACCTCGATGGAGAATAAGTCAAACTCTTCCAAGGCGGCGGCGAGGCGGGTGAGCGATTGCCGCCCGCTGCCCCCCACGCCGAGCAGCAACGCGTTGCCCAGCGGCAGCCTGATGACGCGGCAGATGCGACTCACGTGCTCGATGGCGTCGAGGAACATGACGAGCTTCATCGGCGCAGTGGTCTCGCCGTTGTAATCGTCCAGCGCCTCCTCCACGACGCGTTGAAGCTCGGACCTGTCTTTGACCCGCTGGTACACCCTGGGTTCGGCGCCGGGGATCATGTAGTCGCCGTAGATGAGCCTGTCCACCCTCGGCGGCGGGACCCAGTCCTCGTTATCCGCCTCTTCGGGAGGCCGCGTCGCCTCCGGCAACGCCACCACCTCGTCCCACCCGACGCCAAGCTTTTCACGCGCGGTTTTATCGATCAAATCGCGGAACCACTCGCGGTCCTCGTTGTTGACCATCCTGTCCTGAAACACGCGTAGGTTCTCGTGCATCCACAGCCCGTACAGCTCGTTTTTGTCCTCCGCCACCGCGCGCGGGTCCAGGCGGAGTAAGCCCTGGAACACCCTGGCGAGATCGCGCAGGTTGAAGGTGTAGTGCGACTTCGCCGGCGTCGGGAGTAGATCCGCCCTGACGGTGTTGTAAATTTGCACAGTCGCCTCCGAGATGGGCAGCGACAGCTTGGCGACGTCGGCGTCGAACTTCTTGCTGAGGTACGAGTTGAGGATCGTGTCGAAGATGCGGATGGACGATTCGTCCGACATGTCGGTGAAGCTGAGGAAGTTGAAGTGGCGGAGCATGCGGTTACTCACGGGGTTACGCCCGCCCCCGGGGGGTCCCATGCACCCGACCAGGATCATATCCTGCAGTCGCCGAAACGGACACGGCGGGTGGCGCTCGTACCACCCGCCGTGGTCCATCCACTGCCTCAGCAGCTCGATGGGCGGCTGCGCAAAGTATTTCTCCCGCATGGGCATGTTGAAATCGTCGATGAGTATCGCGTATTTTTTACCCATCGGCGGCCCGAACACGCCTTTCCGCCGTTTGTCCATCTTCGAGTCTAAAAAGTCTTGGGTCTGGTTCGCGGAGGTTCTGGCGGAGAACGTCATGAACATCGGTACGAACAGGTCCGACATGTTGTTGTTGAGCTTGTCCATGACGTTCAGAGTTTTACCCGTGCCCGTGTCACCGACGCACAGCACGTGCTTGTCGTTGAGCAGGAGCTTATCGATGACGTACGTGTACCGCACGGTGTCGGCGGTTGGGACGATGATGGACGCGAAAGCCTGGTCGGGGTTTGGCTTGTACTCCGGTATCGTCGTCATCCACTCCACCCACTTGCACTTGTCCTGGTCGTAGCAGTACTCGTACATGCTCGCGTCGCCTTTGCCCTCGGGGGGCATGAACGCGGCGAAATCGTGAGCTTCGGCTTTTTTGCGTAAAAATTCATCCAGCCGGGGCCGACCGGGTCCCGTCACCGACGCGCACAGGCTCCAGATCATGGAGAAGATCCAGAGGGGAACCGCGGCTTTATCCGCGTTCCTTCGTTCCTCGCCGCTCAAGGGCTCGTCGCCCTTCATGGGATCCCGGACGTACCGCTTAAGTAACGAAGCCATCAGGTTAAACGCGCCTTGCACTAAACAGGTATCCACGGTTGGCACCGTTTCTTTCAGCGTCTTCCGCATGAAGAAGACGATGCCGTCCATGCCGGGGACGACGCTTTCGAAAATCTCGCGGAACTTCTCGACGTGCGGCTGGAACAGATCGGGCAACGACTGCAGGTACGAATCGAGCAGCGGCGTGAATCCCATCGTCGTCGGCTCCATGTAAATCATCCCGCAGCGGCTCACCGTCGCGGGTGACGCGACCGCGAGGTCCTCGACTTCGAACATCATCGTCATCGTCGCGCTCATCTGGATGATCTCCCCGGACACCAAACACAGCTTCTTGTTGTCGTCCAGCACCGTGTTCATGTTCTCGATCCAGATGGCGTCCACCGGCCCGTCGAACATGAGCCACTTCTTGTCCACCGTCTGCTCCTCGGACAAATCTCGCATGTAACACGCCAGCACGCCGTCTTCCCACTCGTGCGTCGCGGGGTCGAAATCGCCGTACAGCTGGCCCATGGTGATCGATTTAGGGTTTAGCACCACGTACTTGACCTTGTTGTACAAGCTCGAGCCGCCCTTGGCGAGCCGGGTCATCGCGGTGGACAGCGCCCGGTAGTTCATCGTCTTGCCGCCGCCAGTCGGACCCACCAACATCAACCCGTGTCGCACCAGCGTCATCTCGTACATCTGAATAACCTTGTCGATGAACGCGGGGACCGGTTGGATCCCGAGCTCGGCGCAGGACATTGATAAACTGCCCATGAGGTCCTTGTAGTCCGCCTCTGGTTTGGACGACCCGGGGAAGAGGTCGCTGATGATACCCTTGAACAACGGAAGGTCGTGCGCCAAGAACTTTGGCACGTTCACGTCCATCAAACCCCGGAGCAGTAAAATCTCCTCGTCATCTTCGGGGAAATCGCGCTTCAAGTTACCCGCCGCGGTGATGACCGACTTGACCGCGCGCATGCCGTAGTCGTAGTGGTCCTGCGCGGAGAGCTGCTCGGAGCACAGCTTGAACGTGGCGACCATCTTCTTCGCCAGCGGCCTCGCGTTCTTGAACCCGAAGGACATCATCGAAATCTCTCCGATGAGGGCGTAGTCCGGGACCATCATCGCGCACGGGCGGAAGAGCGCCTTGAGGTTATCGGGGAGCTCGGACCGCCCGGCGTAGCCGGGGTTCATGGTGATGAAGACGCAACACCGGTCGTCGAGGTCGAGCTCGGTGTTTTCGAAGATGAACCGCTTCTGTTTCTGCTGGATGGCGATCTGAATCGTGAGAATCTGCTGCGCGACGACGGAGAGCACCTCGAGGTTGATGCGGTTGAACTCGTCGAAGCACGCCCACGCACCGCTGGACGCCAGACCTTTGAAGAACTTGGCCATCGCGAGGTAATCGAGGCCGTCGGAGCAGTTGAAAACCACGCACTGCATCGCGAGCGCCTTGGCGAGATCTTTGGTGGTCTCCGTCTTGCCCGTACCCGCGGGTCCCGCGGGGGCGCCGCCGAGGTTAAGATGCATCGCGCCCATCAGCGTCATGTAGCACCTGTCCGTCAGCGGCGTGACCACGAGCCTCGGCTGGTTGCCGAGGTATTCGTAACCGAAAGGAAGCGTCGCCTGGACCATCTTCACGTAGAGCTCCCCTTTGTGCTCCCGCTCGTCCTCCTCCTCTCCTCTATTCTCCCAGTAGTAACGCAACTGCGCGACCCAATCGAAATCGCTGAGTTCGGTCACCTTCTGGTCCCGTAACAACGTGACGACGTCGCGCGCGTGGACGTCGATGACGATGAGCGCGCCCAAGGTCCCGCGCTCCTGCCTGGAGAGCTTACCTCGCACCAAGTCGGTGAGATCGTCGAGCTGCGAGATGTTTTTATCGAACCATTTCGCGAGCTTGCCGGCTTTAATCGCGCTCTCGCCCTCGGACGTCCAGTAGGTGCACCCGACGGCTAGGACGGTCATCGCGGGCCAGCACTTGACCCATGCCGCGCGTTTCTGCGCCTGGTAGTCCACGAGTGAGTCGATGATGCTCTGTCTGCACGATTTGATCATGATCCGTTGCACCTGGCCGAGCCAAATCTCAACCGGACCCGTCGGGTACATGTGCTCGGCGAACGGAACCTTCTCGCCCTCGACCGAGTTCATCGCGGTGATCTTCAAGTCCTTCTCGAAGTCCAGGGAGTGCACCGCCTCGAAGCACTTGCGCAGGTGCGGCTGCACCGCGAGCGCGTTCTTGGTCTGCGACACAATCTGGAGGAGCTCGTCGTTTGACAGGAAGAAAAACCTGGAAAACGCAAGCCTCTTCATCTCCAGATACTCCGCCAGGCCCTTCTGGACGCCATCGAGAACCCTGTTGGATTCCCTGAACAGCTCGAGCAGCTCCTTCTTGTTGCACGCCGCGATCACCCCAGGGTCCTCCTCGGCGATCACCAGCGTCTTCCTCCACTGCCGGTCAACCGCGCCGAAACGTTTGCCCTCCAACGGTAACTGCTCCATGATGTCGTCCGAGCCGAAGATCGGTTCCAAGTACTGCCACGAACGCTGCACCTCGAGCCACTCCTCGAGCACGTCCGACGTCATCCGCAGCGTCGCCTCCCACGTGTCGATCTCGTCCGCGAACGGCGCCTTGAACGGGCTGAACGACATCGCCTGCGTCATCACGATCTGGTCGTCCAGCATCTGCGCGTGTTCATCCTCGATCCGAATGACGTACGTCCCAGTCTCTTTATACTCCTTCACCTCGAGCACGATACCTTCCCACTCGCGGTGCATCTTCTCCAGCGCCGTCTCGATGCCGTATTCCTTTCCGGCGACGTCGCACACCGCGACGATCGCTTCCTCCTTCGCCTTGACCCCCATCTCGATCGCGGCGCCAAAGGTAAACTCGGGATCCGCCGCCGGAATCGATACCCCCGCGTCCGCCTCGATCTTCTCCCAGTGCCGATCGCGCATGCCGGGCGACCGCATCGCCAGCGCGAGCGGGACGTACACCCGGAAGGCTTCAATCTCGGCACGGATCGCGTCGCAGTTCTTAGCGCAGTCCGGCAGCTGGCGCTGGTTGAAGGACTTGCCCATCTTGAACATAACCTTGAACGCGGCGGTGACGTCGCGGTCCATCGCCTCGGCGTCGAGGTCCGTGAAGCTCCCGTCCCGCCACCGATCCATCCCGTCCCTCCAGCCCTGCGCGTACGTCCAAAACTGGTAGAACGGATCTAAACTGTCGGCGATCTTCTTGATAGAGCCGTAGTCCGTCTGCTTGGCGCCGAACATGCCCTCCCTGGAGTTGTACAGGTCCGCCTTCGCCTGAAGTTCCTTGAGCTCTTTTTGTAATTCCTCAACCCGCCCGGCGTTGCCCTCGCATTCGTCCATGTCGGTGAACCCTCCGAGTTCCGACACCGTCGTCTCCAGGTTCTTAGCCGCGCTCCAGAAGTCGTCCTGCTCCGCGGCTTGGTCCTCCTGGAACTTGAGCATCAGCTCGGCGTTCTGTGTCTCGACAACCGCGGCGGAGTCCACGAGCTGCCGAGGGAAAAATTGAGCCGCCGCCAGCAACTTCCCGAGGGCGTCATCCAACGGCCGCCGCATCGCCTCGAGCGCGTCCAGGTACGGGTACGCCTCGTCCAGTACCACCTTCTGCTGGTTCACGGTCAGCGGTATGGTATCCGCGTGGTCCCGGACGTCTTTAACCGATTCCGGGTCCTCCGCGGGAGTCACCAGCTTCGCGCTGAACTCTTTATACACGCGGCAAACCTCCTCGCATACCCTCATCGGAACATCCGCGACGAGCTGCACGCACCGCTCGATGAGGTTCTCGTACTTGGCGATGAGAAACTCCCGGACGTGGTGGGTCTGCACGCGAAACGCGCCGAGGCGCTGGACCCTCGGCACCGTGTTCACGATCGACGCGAGACCCGCTCGGTGCGATGCGATTTCGCCGAGGAACAGCCGCAAACCCTCACCCTCCTCAATCTCGTCACGTGCCAACAACGACTTGACGTACGCGTTGATATCGAGGCGTAGGATGGGCAAGTGCGTCTCGTACAGGGCGTAGTATTGGTTCAATGACTCGACGCTGTTCTTGAGCGCGGACGCGATTCGAGCCTGGGCGTCTGACACGAGCGCCTCGGAGGTTTGCACCGCCGCCGTTACGGGCCACGTGGTCCAGTGCAGGTGGCTCATGATCCCGGGCTCCAGGCTCTTGATCCCGTGCAACGAGGTCACGCCGTTGTCAAACACGTCGAGCACGCACGGCTCGAACCTGTGCGTCTGCGTCGTGTACTGGAAACTGGAGTTTTCGCTCTTTTTGGCATCCTCCTTGACCACCAGGTCCAGCGTGAACAGCGGCTCGGATCCTTGAACCCCCGGGTCGACGAACCGAACCTCGTTCGTGGCGACAACCTCCAGTCGTGGCTCGCACCGGCCGAGGATAAAGTCCCGAAACGCCACCACGTTAGCCTCCGCGAGTGAACGCAGGGTATCCTCCACGCGCAGCTGCGTCGTTTTAATAAACCGCTTCAGCTTGCTGTAATTGTACGCCGTCTGATCCGTCTCTTTCAGGTTGAACCAGCCCTTACCGGCCGTCTTGAACTTATCCACGATGTGCTTGCGCACCCCCGCGATCCATTTATCACGCGCCACGCACAGGTTCTGTAAAGCCTGCTTCTGCGCGCCTTCAAACTCCTCGAGCTTGACGCTCTTCGTGAATAAAACGCGAAAGATTGCGTAGTTGCGAAGGAGCGCCGCGTTTTCAGCCGCGATGGCCATCTCCGCGGCGTACGCCTCCACCTTGGTCAGCTTAGTGCTCTGCGCGAATTCGCCGAATGATCGCGTGAAGTCGTACGGCGGCATGTCCGGCGCGGTGGCCTTGATCGGCGCCGGTTTCGATCGAACGATCAAGTCGTAAGTTTCCGGAGCCTCGACCAGTAAATCGTCGGGCGCGCCCTCGATGAGCGCGTCGGCGTCCACCGCGGGCGCCGATACGCCGCCGCGCGCCGCCCTGCGGTCCACGCGTGACCCGAGGCCGTGCTGAGGCTTGACGACGGCGTCGTCGAAGACGCACCGGCTCATCGCGCGCGCGTACTCCGACTTGACCTGTTGGACCAAAACTTCAGTCGCCGCCGCCGCCGCCGCGCTGGGTCGCAGCGTCGTCTCCACGAGCGCCCCTTCGTCGTCGGCACCATCGGCACCCCCCTCGGCACCTCCTCCTCCTTCGCCTGGCGAAGACGCGCGGTCCCGTACCACCGGGACCTCGTCGAACGCCCACTCCTTGAACCGCTTAGATCCGCCGTTTGTAGCTGTGGTCACGACGCGAGCGACGGAATCTTCGTCCATCGCCGTCGAATCAATCGAATCCACGGCTGGCATGTTGTCGACGTAAAAGTCGGCGCGCAACCCCGCCACGGCGCTAGCACGCGCGATGTACGCCGCGTGCCGCCTCGCCGCGAACACGTTCGGGTCCTCGGTATCGAAACACAGGTCCACTCGGGACACGTTGGGTAGGATCTTACGATTTTTGTCCAGCCGAACGTCGTACGCGTTGACGCTCGGATCGCCGCGGACAATGGAGCAGTGCGTCCAGAGCGGGAAGCCGGTCCGATCGGCGCGCGGGTACACCGCGCATCGAGCGCGGACGCCGCCGTTCGGCGCGTCGATGGCGTCGCGTTCCAGCCACTGCGCGTTGGATCGCGTCTCGAACGCTTCCCAATCGTCGAAAAATTCAAGCGGCAAATCGTGCGCCGTCTTGACCAGCGCTTCGGCGCCGTCGAAGGATCGGAGTAACGCGTCGAGGTCTCCGTCGAGGCGGTACTTCCGCTTCTTGCGCTCGATCTGCACGCGCCGCGGCACGTCCCCGACGCGGGTTCTGAACGGCGCGAAGACTTTGGGTTCAAGCGCGAGCGGGATCATGGAGTCGTCCTCTTGTAGCAGATCCTCGAGGGTCTTGCGCGTCGGGGATGATTGGGACACAGCTGTGTCGGCACCCTCGGCACCCGGCGGCGGAGTTCCCGGCGCGCCGTCCGTCTTGTCGCCCTCGGCGACGTTCGCCGTCTCGGAGGATGCCTCGTCATCGCGCGCGGACGACGACGCGGCATCTCCATCGTCGGTCGCCGCGTCCGATGCTTCTTCATCCGAGCGGTCATCTTCGCCCGGCAGACGGTCCTCCAGGTTGAGGACGTCCGCCTTGGGGTTCGGAACGATGGGTTTCTTGCGCCCGAAGCGAGCTGCGATGGAATTGGGTGGGAGGAGGCGGGTGGACGTCAGCGGATGGGGGCATTGGGCGTCGGGGTCGATCGACATCGTCGTTGTTGACGAGCTCGAATAAGGCGATTTAGGCTAAATTTGGCTCGATTCGGGGTCGAGGTTGGAGGCGTACCTCGTGGACCCGATACCATCGGGAGCGTCGTGCGCGACTCGCTCCCGGGTTTGGATGTGTCCGTGCCTGTCGCACTCAACGCCGGTCTCTCCGACTCGGCGATGCGTCGCGTCGCGGAGGCGCTACTCGCCCGAGCGCTCGTTCGCAAGTGGCCGGGATAGTCCTATGGGCATCAAGACATCGGGTTGTTTGGCGCTGTAGCGCGTGTCGGTATTTGCAAACTTCAAGTTCAAGAAGTCAGGTGAACCACCTTCACGCGCCAGACCTTCACGCGCCCGGCACCCGCCGACCCGAAGATCGATATCGTTCGGGAGGTCGCGCGCGGTTCTCATGGCGCCGGTGTCGGAGCCCGGGCCTTCTTCACGGCACGCGGACCTCAGGTACGAGCGCTCAACAAGCCACCCCGTCTCCACCCACCCCCTTCTTCATCTCGGGCTCCCCACTGAGCCACGACCCCACACCACCTCCCAACGTCCAGGGTCGACGCGACGCTCGAGTTCCTCGAGGCCGCGATCCACCACACCTTACACGCCAGACACGTCTACCCCAAAGAGCTCTTCGAACCCAGGCAGCTCTACGGCGCGAGGACGCAGCGCTGCAGACATCCCGAACTCGACGCCTACATCGGCGACGCCATCTCCGCGCTGCGACGGCCCATCGCGACCGGCGACGTCAAGCGCGTGGTCCTCGCCATCAAGGACGACGACCAGGAGACCGCCGCCGCATCGGACGGCCCGCTGGAACGGTTCACGTTCGATTTCCTCCTGCATAGCGACGACGACGGTGGTAAGCAGCCTTCACGGGATGAAGTCGATCTGTGCTCCAGAGCCTTCGCCGCGTGCCTCAGCAAAATAGCCTTCGCCGACGCGTTACTCGCGCCGTTACCACAAGCCGCGATGAACCAAGGGCGGCTCTCGTTCGAGATCGTCGCGTACGCCACGCGGTCCGGGGTATCGGCGTCCATGGCGGCGGGTGACGAGTGGAGCGAGGAAAGGGTCGGCGCGGGGGCGAGTTACGCCACGGGAGACGCGTGCCGTGACGGGGGTGCCGGACCTGCTCCTTCGGTGGGTACGATGGAGCCGAGGTTGGAGTTCGGGGAAGGGGTCCGGAAGGAGGTGGTGCCGGTGAAGAGCGCGGTGACGCCCATCGTTAACGTCGACGTGTTCGTGGAGCGGCGGGCGGGCGCGTCGAGCGAAGGGGCCCCGAGATGAAACCGCGTAGGTAGAGACGCGCACACGTACTTACGACTAACGACGCGTAGCCGACGTAGACTAGTGGGTAGACATTAACGGAGAGACGATATGAGACGTATCATCGGCGTGTGTGTGCGTTGACGTTCTAAAAGTAAGTATTCACAATCGTCGTGCGGCTATCTATGTCATGTTTGCGCGCGGGGTCCAACACGAGTGAGGCGGTACATTATATGTTTCATCGAGCCGAAGCTCCCTCGGACTCTGCTTCCTTCTCCTCCTCCTCCTCCTCGACGCCCAGCCCGGGGTTGAACAGGCACTCCACCAAGCCCTCGCACGTCCGATCGGTATGCTCGCGGTACGACTCGACGCAACCGGGGCTCGGCTCCACCCCGGGACTCACCGCGCAAGCCGCCGCCTCCGACGGCGATCGAAGAATCGTCCCCGGCAACTGACAGAACTGCATCGTCTTCATGTGCTCCGCCTCGTCGTTCCGAACGTTGACGAAGACGTCGTAGAGGGTATCGATGGAAGGCCGGCGTGGCGTCGCCGCGCCCGCGTACGGGTTCCCGGTTTGAAACTCGTCAAAGAGGAATAAGTCGCCTTGGGTGTAATAATGCGTCGCGATGGGCGGCGGCGCCGTTGACTTCAGCTCCGCCTCGTTCGCCTTGAGGAACTCGTCGTAGGTGTGGTACGCGTGTTCCTCCACCTGCTCGCTCAGGTTGTACGCCATGCGGGGAGACACGAGGTACATCCCGACGGCGATGAAGTAATAAAAAACCGCCATGTGCTGCGCGAAGAATCTGTCGGTGAACCTGTAAAACACAAAGTTCATATGGGCAAACAGTTAGAGAACAAAAAAGTAAGCTCACCGTTCGTCCCCGCCCATGCTCTCCATGATCAAGAGGTGGTGGAACTCGTTCATGGTCTGCGCGAAGTGCACCTTGAGGTAGTCCGCGCGTCGCCAGAACCCGAGCGTCTCGTACAGGTGCAGCACGGAGAGGAATGAAAAGTACGGCACTCGCGCGACAGTCTCCAGGGCGTAGAATCGTGGGTAGTCGCGTCCTTCGTAGAGCTTATCGATGACGAGGACGGCGGACCAGATGATGGCGGAGTTGACGGCGCGCTCGAGTCGTGGGATGAGTGATTGGTCGTGGACGTCGGCGGCGGGGTACTCCGTCGAATCGTAGTCCTCGAGGCTCGGCGTGCGGTCCTCTCCTTGCTGCTCACGCCCGGACTCGCGCCCGGACTCCTTCTTGGGCGCGGGAGGCGGGTCGGAGATTGCGCGCATGGCGACCGAGCGTCCGCGGTCGGCGCACACCGAGCGGCGGGGACGGATCGCGATACGAGATTCGCGTCTCGCACGAGTGCGGGTGGTTCCCGCGCGGACCGTGGAGGCCGCGACGTCGGCGCGGGCGAGCAGCATCTTTCCCTCGTAGATATTTGTCACCTCCGTTTGTCACGCCGCGTGCTTTTCGAAAGTGACGTCCTCCCACTCGGTGTGTCGCCGATTTCCACGCCGAACACACGGGCGCGATCTACTGAAGGCGCGAGTCTCGAAGAGATCTCCGCGTTCGATCTCCGTGCACGAGCGCGTCCTGTTGTGTCTCCGCGGCGCGCTGGCCCCTGCACTTTATTATCGTTGCAGCGAATCTTTTTCTCAGACTTTTTCGTCGTCGTCTGGATCCGCGCGCTTTTTGAAGTTAGGCATGGTATTCGGTGTCAGAATGGCGTAATTGCGGTTAACGAATTAATTTTTGTACGCGTCTTCAGTAAGCACTTTGAATTATTGAAATACGCCACATTTTCGAGTTTCGGCACCCTTCGGTCAAGATTCTCACGCTCGCCCCGATTAAGAAACAGAGAGACGCGCGTCGCCACCCACACGACGTACGGGCTCGCGGACGGATACCCCACACCGCTGATCCCAAGCCAAGGTCCGCGCCATGGTGCTCATCCACTGCAAGTACAAGGGCGAGGAGCATTCGTTCCTGTATGAGACCACCGTCGAGATCAACGTCAAGGATCTGATAAAAGAGCTCGTCGAGGTGCACAACCTGCGACTGCGGCTCCAGAGGCTCAAGTCCGAGGGCGACGACCTGGCGAGCCACGGCCCGTGCAAACCCCCGGACAAACAAGGCCTCGACGAGGACATCCAGGCGGAGGCGGACGGCATCGAGCTCCCACCGAGGGGCCCGACCTACTGCAAAGACCCGATCGGCAAGCGCACCGGTGACGCGCCCGTGACTCCGGCACAAGCCACGCTGCGCAAAGCGCTCGACGACGCCGCGGCCGCCGCGTCCAAGAAGCAGGTGGAGGCGAAGCACCCGCTCACGAAGAAGGAGCTCATGGAGCACATCGACCTGATCCGCGGCGCGGTCATGATCGCATACCCGATGGGCCTGCCCGAGTACGACCCGGTTCGCATCGGTGAGTTTATTTTTATTCGCGCACTTACGGGCAATCAGACTGACGTTGTGTTTTTTCATTCACAGACATCGAAGAGGATGAGGCGCCTTCAGAGACGCCCATCGGGATCGACATCTTGGACGAAAACGCACAGCTGTGGTGGGCGGGGAAACAGATGCTACCGGGAAACAAGCTCAGCGTGCACGTGGGGAAAAACGAAAAGACGAAGATCGTGGCCAAGCTGACGAAGAAGGGAAGCGGAGCGCCGCAACGAGAAAACCCAGTGACGCCCGAGGTACGTTTATTTTAGTTGCCGTATGTCCAATTAGACTGACGTTCCGTCGTGTTGTTTCACAGGAGCACAAAGCCATGCTGGCGTATTACCACAAACGGCAAGAAGAGATGAAACACCTGGCGCAGAACGACGAGGACGATTACACCAACAGCGCGTGGGCCAACTCACGGGCGCTGAAGAACCACTTCTCGGGAGTCGGAGGTGGAGGCGGGGTGTCCATCTCGGGCCTGGGAGGACGAACTGGGTTCAACCATTGAGAAATTAATTAATTAATTTACGAACGACGTTAACAATGTCTGTCTAAGTACTCACTTCAGTCCTCTCACGTCACGAGTTCACGCCGTCGGATCCGTCGAACAACTGCCTGTTCCACTCCAGCACCCACTTACCCAACGAGTAATACACCGCACCGTGACGCACCACGTACAGGAAAGCCATCGCGAACGCGGCGCCTATTTGCCCAGTGTCAACAGCCGCCGCCGCATCCGTGATGGTCGCCGCCTGTAATGAGAGTTAATGAACAAAACATGTCGTCAGATCAGTCCAATTTCTGCCATAAGAGTACGGAAATGCAAGTACAAGTAAAAAGAAACGTACCCAATCCGTGCCGTCCAGAAACAGCAGTAGCGGTAGCGCCGCCAGACGCACAGCCGTGTTAGTTTGCGGCGGCTCCACCCTCCACACCGCCCGCCACCGCTGCGTACTCGGCTCCAGCCCTAGCTCTTCCGTCAGCCTCCGCGTCAACCCCGGCATGTGCAGACCGCCGTACAGTAAGCTGACGCGTGAGACGTTCGGGGCGTCGAGCGCTTTACGTAGGCAATCGAGAGCGACGTCGTTGCGGCGCTCCACCAACACCGGCACGTCCGCGCCGCCGCCCACCGCGCCTTTCGCCTGCGCGCTGACGATCATCTGCGCGAACGCCAAACGCCTCGCGGCGATGATGTTGCCACCCGCGAGGGAGTCCAGCAGCGCGCCGAGCACCGGCGCCGGCCTTCCCCCGCCCCACACCCAATCCAACAGTAAAAGATGCGCCTCCGGGCACGGCACGAGCCAGCACACCGCGCGAGTCGCCTGCTTCAGCGGGCCGCCACCCGCGCGGCCTTTCGCGGTGACCACGAGCGCCTCCAGCGCGGGTGACACGGCCGTGGATCCAGCCGCCGCACGAGCGCCGGGCCTGGGACCCACCGCATTGGCGTCGTCGTCGTCGCCATCTTCATTTATTTTTATATTCTCTTCTCGGACAAGGCGGCCGGCGACTTCTCCCGCCTCAGCCTGCAGACGCACCAGCTCCTGCTTGGGCATGTCCGCGACGTACCAGTTATCTCCGCACAGGTCCAGCGCGTCGAGCTGCGGTACTAGAAAATGGGTGTCCGCCAGTCGCCTCGCATCCGGCGTGGGCGCCAGCTGCGCGGCCAGCCGCGGCAGGAACTTTGCGTCTGGATCTGACGTTTTTTTCGACGGGTCCGTCCCGGGCGCGGGCGCTTGACGCAGGTTCTCCTCTCCCGTGATGAGCTCGAAGAGCACGGCGTCGTAGTCCGCGTCGCACTCCTCCTGAAGCCCTTCGTAATACGCCGGATCGCCCACGTGCACCGTCGCGGCGAGCGCGACTTCCTGCGCGGGAACGAGCGTCTTTCCGGATGCCGGATCTACTCGTGGACGTCGCCTGAACACCGCGGTCGCGCTCTGCAGCTCCCACGACCCGTCGCCGAGCTCCACGAGGCGGAGGTACTCCTTGATGGGTGCCGGTCTTGACGCGCGCGCGAGCCGCGGGGCGTTCGCGGCATTGAACGCGGGAGGAGCGGAACCGGACGCGCGCTCGGCGATACGTCGCAGGCGACGTTCCTCCGCCCATGAAATCTCGTCGTCCGCGCCGTCCCACGCGTCGTCGTCGTTCGTCGTGCGTTCGGTGGAACCGCTTCGCTCCAGCTGTGCGCGGATTGCGAGATGACGCGCGGGTCGTGCGCGGCGGCCCGCGACGCGCCGCCCGGGTCGAGCCGCGCACCCCGGCCGCGGCGCACCGACGGCGTGCATCTTCAAATGGTGCCGAGCTGGCACGTGAGAAACTTCGAGGGCACTCCTTCTGCGTTCATCAGTTTACCCTAGCACGAGGACGATGAGTGCCGAGGATGAGAACGTCGCGCAGGCGCACAGGGACGCCATCGAGGTCGAGAAGGCGGCGGTGGACGCCCTCCGCAAGGATGGCACGTTCGAGCGCGTGCGCAAGGCTCTCATCGCGCGATGCGTCGAGGACGAGAAGGTCCGCGCGCGCGTCGCCGATCTGGTGAATGGGAGCGAGACGCTGCGGGGCGCGTCCGGCGCCAACCTGAACGAACGCGAGCTGGTGGATCGTTTACGGGAGGAGGTGGAGAAGGATGTGATGGGCGCGTTCGCGGACAGGGCGTGGGAGCTGATGACGGACGAGCGCGGGGAGGTCGGGGGCATGATCTCCAACGCCGTCGAGAAGGAACTCGGCGAACGATGATCCATCGATCGAATGTTGGCGACACTCCCTTAACACATAATAGCCTATAGTCAATCACCGCCTCCTCAGGTGCGCCTCGCGGACCACGCCGTCGCCGCCGCCGCCGCCGTCGCCGCTCGCACCCCCGCTCGCGCCCTCCATCGTCGCGATCGCATCCCCGAGCGCCCACGCCGCCTCAACCGCCTTGCCCCGGTATTTAATCTTATCGACCAGAGTCACCGTCTCGTCGGCGCCCACGCCGAACCCGTCGGTGAGCAGCGCGTACACGTACGCCACGTCAAGGCAGAGCCACGGGTGATGCTCCGGATCCACGCCCGGATACCGCGTCATCACGTCGTTTACATGCGTCCCGCATATCTTCCGACCGGCCTCCGCCAACCGCCGCGGCGTAACAGTCGCGGGAGTGGCGTCATCCACCGGGGACGCCGCCGCCTTGGACTGCACCGCTCGTTCGGCGATGTAGGACATGGCGTAAAACTCCGTGTTCGGCGCCCGTGGTGTGTGCCACGCGCCGCCGAAGGAGCACGGCGCGCGTTCGCATTTACTCTCCTCGTTCAGTGCCTCCAACGCGGTGTTGAGGCACTCCTCGAACGAAGCGCCTGTACTCTTAGCCACCGCCGTGTAAGATTCGGTAGATTCAAGTCCGTAGCAGTCGCGCTCGCACTTGGCACCCTCGTGCCCTGAATGCACGCACCCGTGCGCCCCCCCCGCGTTTGCATCGCCCCTCTTGAGTATCCTGTGCCTCGCGGCCATGATCCCGTAGCCGTTGAACGAGTGAACGTAGGCGGAGGAATCCGTCTGGGATCCTGGGATGGTTCTGATGTATCCGTCGGGCGCGGCGGCATGCACAGCTGTGTCGACGGAGTACGCCACCTGCGCGCTGCCCCCGCCGAGGTCCGCCAACGCGACCGTCTTACTAGCTGTGTTTCCGAGGAGGTAGTTGACCGCCATCCATCCGTAGAGTCCCTCGTCGCTGCCGCCGAGGATCGAGACGTGATTGTTCGGCACGTCGAAGCCGGTCTTTGCGAGTTTGCGTCGAACTTCGTCCATGATGGCCGTCGCCGCCGCGGGGCCTTCGGGGAGGAGCCGGAGTCCCGCGGTGGCGCGGAGGGTCAGCGGGGTGTGTTTCCGCGCCCGCTTGGGTACCGACTTCATCGCGGTCGCGACGAGCGGGTCGAGCAGCGCGGCGGCTCCGCGCGGGTCCTTGGCATGCTCTTTAAAACCCGGCTTTTCCGCGTGGAACACCTCGTCCACCAGCCGCGGTGGCGTCCCATCGCGCGTGTTCTCGAACTCGAACACGTGCACGCGATTGCCCGTGCTTCCCGCGTCGAATACCACGACGTGCTGCGCGTCGCCGCCGCCGCCGCCGCCGAACACCCCGAAGCACACCATGACGGTGAGGATGAGCGCGCCCGCGAGCACCAACGCCGCTCGAGATCCTTTGCCCGTCGTGTCGTTCAGAAGATTCCAGAGCTGCGGCGGGAGGTAGTCCCGGAGCCTGGCGCTGGTGTTCCTGGACGATGGGACGGCGCCGATGCGGTCGAACGAGCCCATGCGCTTGGGGTCGAGGGATATCGTCGGCTTGCGCCGAGGGGTGAACCCGCTGGACATCATCGCCGCCCCTAGTGCGCGCCCGCGATCTCTGTTGGGACGCGACGTTTGGCTTGAAGATAAAATTAATAAGAGGCTCTCAGTCGTCGCTGCACTGTCTGCGGAGCCACACGTACGTGTCGACCATGGCGCACGTGTCGCTCGTCGGTGTATCCGTGAGGGTGTCGGCGATGCGACATCGACCGGGGAAGACGAACCGGCGCGGGAGACGAGGCGTGGACGTCCCCATCGGTTCACAGCCCATCGGGTCGGCACCCGGGATGAGGATGACGTCCTCCTCGGTCGTCTGCCGCGCGGAAGGAACCGAAGGAACGTCCACCTCCCCATCACTCGAGCCGGCCAAGCCGGAGCTCGAACGACTCGCGAAGCTCCTCCGCGTCAACGCCTACGTCGAGCTCGTCGGCGGCGCCGCCGTCTTCGCGAATCCATCCGCCGTGTTTCCAGGCCTCAACGCGGCCGGCATCGAAGCATCGCAATGGTACGCCCTCACCCTCGGATGCGTCGCGCTCGCGTCATTCCTGGCGTCCAAACTCGACGTCCACGATGAACGCACGGCGCGCGCAGTGGCGATGCCCGTCGTGGCAGGGATGACGGCGTACCACCTCGGCATATCCGCGTTCCAGGTGCGAAGAGTAGCGACGATGGGCGCGGTACCGGTGGCCGTCGGAGCGCTCTGCGTCCACGGAGGGTTAACGATTGCCTTCGCCGTCGCCGCCGCGTACGTACTGCGCCCGCGTAGTAGTAGCTAACTCTCTGTAATACCACTAATAACCATGTATACCGCTATTAAGCCGACCACCGCCACACCTATATCCGCTCGTAGTCGTCCTCGACGAGCGCCGACGGGTCCAATTCGCGAGTGAGCCGCTTGGACGACGCAAACAAAGCCGCGCCCACCGTCCCCGCCACGCCCGCCACGATCGTGAAGAACCGCGGCGCCCCCACGTACGCGTACAGACTCCCGAGCTCCCCAGACAGATAGTTACCCGCGAAGGATGACAGGAACCACGCACCCATGGACAGACCGATGAGTTCCGACGGCGCCGCCGCGGTGACAAAGCTGAGGCCGACTGGGGATAAGTACAGCTCCCCGGCGGTGAGCACCACCAGGTGGAGAAAGAGCCAACCGAACGACATCTGGTTCTTCGTGGGCTCGGCGCCCGCGCCCCCGACGCCGCTCGCGGACGCCGCCGCGGCTAGGATGAGGTACGACAGCGAGCACAGCATCGAGCCGATCGCCATCTTCGTAACCTGCGTCGGCTCCGTCCCGATCAGTCGCTGCCGATCCCAAATTCGTGTCACCGCCGGCGTCAGCGCCAGTATCAGCACCGGATTCACCGACTGCACAAACTCGGTGGGGGTGCCGGAGAGATCGACCCACTGGTCCGCGAACAGCGCGGTGGTGTTCCCCTGTTGCTCGTACGCGCACCAAAAACCCGCGCTCAACACGCACACCGCGGCCATCGCCGAGAGCCGAGTTTTGTGCTTGGCGCAAACCTCGGTGAACGTGTGACTCGACCCCCCGTGTGTACCACCGCCGTGTGGACTCGTCACCGACGTCGTGTGGTCCTTCGCGTCGCGCCCGGTGGGATTCGACCCGCCGACCCCGCGATTCCCCCGCCGCGACCTCACCGCTCCGTCAGCCTCGAAATCGTCGAAAACGTCGTCTTCGGCTCCGCCTCGAAACCCGCGAGTGCCCAACCCTCCCCGGTGCGTCCCTTTCCGTCGTAGACTATCCGTGATGACCCACTGCAGGCCCTGGTACGTCACCAGGCACACCGCCATACCAAACGCGGCGCTCAGGAACCCAGCCTCGTACCCTTCGCGTCTGTGCAGGCTCCCGGCGACTAAAGGCGCCAGAGCGGCGCCCAGGTTGATGCCGCTGTGAACAAACAAAACACGACATCAGTTTACACTAATTGCCCATACGGGAATAAACATGAACTTCACTCACCAGTAGAAGATGCCGAACGCTACGTCTCTGCGCCGGTCTCCGCGCTCGTACAGCGACCCGACCCGCGTGGATATGTTCGGCTTGAAGCACCCGTTGCCGAGGACGATGAGGAGCGCGCCGAGGAGGAACGCGGGTCTGTGCGCGAGCGCGGCGTGCCCGCAACCCATGAGCGAAGCTCCGACTAAGATCAACGGATGTGCTCCAAAGAATCGGTCGGCGAGGTATCCACCGAAGAGCGGCGTGAGGTAGACGCACGCGGTGTACAGCCCGTAGAGCCTGGACGCAAGCGCGAGGACCTGCTTATCGCGGACGTCGTCCGGGGCGTCGTCGTCGGGGGCGCCGTACGCGGACGCCAGTGTGGACATGCCCCAGACGCCGTTCCATTCGCCCCTCGCGAGTAACACGTCACGCATGTAGAGCACCAGGAGCGCGCGCATTGCGTAGTAGGAGTATCGCTCCCACGTCTCCGTGGCGCACAGCACGAAGAGGCCGCGCGGGTGGCCGTAGAACGTGCCGTCGGCGCGGTCGTCGTACGCCGTAGGGGTCATCCCGTCGAACCCGCCGGGTGGTGCGTGAGATCCGCGCGGGGCGGCACCCTCGTTCGGTTCGTCGCCGAGTAACACCCGGCCTTCGTGCTCGGCGCTCTCGTGCTCGTGGGATGATCGCGGGGGCATCGCGGGCGGCGGGGTCGAGCCGTACGTCGCGCCGCCGCCGCGCGACGATGGGGGTTTGGGCGTCAGGGCGGACGCGGTCGTGGGGGTCCGGACGCTGGGGCCGGACGCGCCCCTGACGAGTGATGATACCTCGGGACGTTTTCTCTGTCACATCAAATCGAAGAAAGCCACGACAGAAAAAGCCACGACAGAAAGCCACGACTCCCACACAAACCGCCCGCGCGCCGCCTCACCATGCAGCTCAGGAACGGCAAACGCAAGCTCGATGCGTATCAACAAACCTTCGATCCCGACCAGGACGCAGATCTCGACGCCGAGCCCGAAGAGCTCATGTGCCCGATCACGCGAACCGTGTTCCGAGACCCGGTTGTGGTCGTCGACTCAGGGCACACGTACGAGCGGAGCGCCATCCTGTCGCATTTCGGGCGCAACGGGGCCAAGGATCCGCTCACGCGACGCGCCCTGAGCAGCACGAAGGTGATGACGCTTTGGTCGATGCGAAACGTGGTTCAGGCTTGGCTGGACAAGCACCCTGGCGTGACGCCCGACGGGTGGGACAGTCGCGAGCTTCTGGAGCCGTCGAAGGATGACGGGACGCGATCATTCGACGACGAGGGTGACGTTGGAGTGCTCCGGACATGGCGTGCGATGTGCCCTGAACTGCAGGAGAGGTGGCCGGAGGCTGCACGACCGGAGGATTGGGAAGGGGTGACGATGGAAAACGGCCGGGTGGTGAACCTCGACTTGTTCGAGTTCTGCCTGGACGGAGCGGTGCCGACTGAGATCGGGCAGCTCACCTCGCTGAGGGAGTTGAACCTCTACGGCAATGAGCTGACGAGCTTACCGGCGGAGATCGGGCAGCTTACGTCGCTGGAGGTGTTGCAGCTCGGCGGCAATGAGCTGACGAGCATGCCGGCGGAGATCGGGCAGCTCACGTCGCTGACGTACTTGAACCTCGGCGGCAATCTGCTGGCGAGCGTGCCGGCGGAGATCGGGCACCTCACGTCGCTGAGGGAGTTGCTCCTCGATGCCAATCAGCTGACGAGCCTACCGTCGGAGATCGGGCAGCTCACGTCGCTGACGGAGTTGCACCTCTACATCAATCAGCTGACGAGTTTGCCGGCGGAGATCGGGCAGCTCACGTCGCTGAGGGTGTTGAACCTCAAGGAGAATCAGCTGACGAGCTTGCCGGCGGAGATATGGGAGCTCACGTCGCTGACGAAGTTGGATCTCGATACCAATCAGCTCACTAGCCTGCCGGCGGAGATTGGGCGGCTCACCTCGCTGACGGCGTTGGACCTTCGCGCCAATCAGCTGACGAGCGTGCCGGCGGAGATCTGGCAGCTCACGTCGCTGACGTACTTGAACCTCGGTGGCGGCAATCAGCTGACGAGCGTGCCGGCGGAGATCTGGCAGCTCGCGTCGCTGGAGTGGTTGTCCCTCTGCGGCAATAAGCTGACGAGCGTGCCGGCGGAGATCGGGCAGCTCACGGCGCTGAGGAAGTTGTACCTCAGCGACAATCAGCTGACGAGCGTGCCGGCTGCGATACGCGAGCTCAGAGCGGGGGGCTGCAATGTGCATCTGGATGAAGGCGTGACGTTTGACGAATAGAAACGGCTCTTGTATGCGCGACAGTAGCTTGTAACATGTGAACGTCGACGACTCCGTGAACGTGGGGCCGGACGTGCCCCTGACGAGTGATGATCCCTCGGGACGTTTCGAGCCAGGAAGATTTCACGAGCTGATTTTACGTCCACGGTCGTCTTGTGGTCGTCAGATCCGAACCCAACCAACGCGCCCCGCCACTTCCCCGCGCCCCCGACCGCCGACCGACGCGCTCGCACACTCGTTCGACCGATATCCCCGCCGCCCGCCCGTACCGATCGCGCGGGGGCTCCGGCGGAAGTTCCCGTCGCGTTCCGTCGGAAGCGCCGCGACCTCGGGGCGAAACGCGTCAACTAACCGCCCCATGGGAATGAGATTGAAAGCCGCGTGCCTTCTGCTGAGCGCGTTCGCGACCGCGGCGCTCGCCGCTCCGTTTCCGGCCAATAAAGATGCGAATCCGGGCGGCCTGAAAGCCGCGATAAACGCGGTGAGCCAGGCGGGTCTGCTGAACAACCCCGACGCGTGCTCGAGCGACGCAAACTGCGCCAACGACCCCCTCGACGCCACCGTAGCGTCGAGGCCGAGATGCGGGTACGCGGGGTGCACCGACCCTCCGGACTGGGACGTCTCCCAGGTGACGAACATGTACGAGCTCTTCGTGCACATGACGGGGAACCAGATGGACGTCAGCGGGTGGGATACGTCCAGCGTCACCGACATGGGCAGGATGTTTCACAGGAACTTTGCGTTCAACGGAGACATCAGCGCATGGAACGTGTCCGAGGTGACGAACATGCAAGCGATGTTCCAGGGCGCGCGCGTGTTCAACCGGCCGATCGGCAAGTGGGACGTGTCCAGCGTCCAGGACTTCTCGTGGATGCTCGTCAACTGCGCGTTGAACCAACCGCTCGGCGGCTGGGACACCTCGAGCGCCACCACGATGAGCAACATGTTCAACGGTGAGATTTTGAGTTCCTTTGGCCGGCGCCCGTCTCCCCTAGTCGACTAACCCACCTCACCCCCACCGCTCCGCGCAGGTAACACGGTGTTCAATCAGGACGTCCGCCCCTGGAACGTGTCCAAGGTGACCTCGTTCGTGTCCATGTTCAACGCGGCAAACGCGTGGCTCGCCAGGTACGTCAACTGCGGCTTTGACTCGTCGGCATCCGCGTGTTCCGAGGTATCCCCCGGCACCTTCGTCGCCTCCGCCGGGGCGGTCGGCGGACCGCCGCTGGCGTGGATCCGCGCGGACGGCAACTGCGACGCCGCTTTCATCGTCGGCGGGAGCGAGGGGACGTGCACCGACGCGCTACCGCCGGGCTCGACGTGCGCCCCCGCGTGCGACGGGGACGGCTTGACTTTGGTCGGGGAGCACCGTTGCGTGGGTTGGGACAGTTTGTCTCGCGCGACGTGCGCGTGCGACGCCTCCGGCGCCATCGCGAACGGCGCTCCCGGACCGGCGTGCTCGTCGACGCTCGCGATTGGATCGTCGTGTGCTCCGACGTGCGACGCGGGGTACGTGTCATCGGGATCGAGATCATGCCGGGCTTCGGCGTTCTCGGACGACGCGGAGTGCGTGTCCGGCCCGTGCGACGCGTCCGCGGCACCCTCCAACGGCGCCGTGGGTAACTGCACGAGCTCGTTAACGAGCGGGTCGACGTGTCAGCCGACGTGTGACGAGGGATACATAGTCTCCGGTAAGTCGTCTTGCGGCGCAGCGGGCGCGTTGACGGCGGCGGACTGCAGGGAGCTCAGCTGCTGCGAGCGGACGTTCGATAAGTTTGGGTTTGGAGTGGCGTACAGCTACGGCGATGAGCTGTGAGACGTAGGGTAGGGGATGTGATGAATAGGTCGCGTGTGCTGGAAGAATTTAAGATGTTGTATTGAGATGTTGTTCTCTCACTACGTGTCCGTTTTATCGGGGTTCTGCCTTTGTCTTTGCATATCTCGGAAACAACTCTCTCTCCACGTCCGAGAAGTTCTGCAGTTCAAACCCCACGAAGTGCCCCTTCGAAGTGCAGAGGGCGACGCGGGCGACCGCACTTGCTCGCGACCGGCTTTGATAGGTGACGTGAGACGAGCGCGCCGCAGCGACAGGATGCGGTGCTTCGACCCCGGCGTCGACGTCGCGACCCTCGTCCTCTCGCACGTCGACGGCGTCGAGACACGCGGGGGTCTCGCGTGCGTGAGCAGGACGTGGAGGAACGCGGCGCGACTGCCCGAGTCACGGCCCGCGAGGTACGACAGCATGCTGTTGCGGGTGTTGCGCGAGTCTTGCCCGGCCCTCAAGGGTAGGTGGCCAGAGAGCCAGGCACCGGAGGACTGGCACGGGGTGACGATGGAAGACGGCCGGGTGGTGGAGCTCAGTTTGCGCTACATGGACCTTGGCGGACCGGTGCCGGCGGTGATCGGGAAGTTCACCTCGCTGAGGAAGTTAGACCTCGGCGCCAATGAGCTGACGAGCCTGCCGACGGAGATCGGGCAGCTCGCGTCGCTGAGGAAGTTGACCCTCGCCTACAATAAGCTGTCGAGCCTGCCGGCGGAGATCGGGCAGCTCACGTCGCTGACGCAGTTGGGCCTCGGCGCCAATCAGCTGACGAGCTTACCGGCGGAGATGGGGCAGCTCACGTCGCTTGAGCAGTTGGACCTCCGCGGTAATCAGCTGACGAGCGTGCCGGCTGAGATTTGGTGCCTGAGTGCATTGATGATGTTGGACCTATGGGACAACCAGCTGACGAGCTTGCCGGCGGAGATCGGGCAGCTCACGGAGCTGAGGGTGTTGGCCCTCAGCGACAATCAGCTGACGAGTCTGCCAGCGGAGATCGGGCAGCTCATCTCGCTGGAGCAGTTGACCCTCAGCCGCAATCGGCTGACGAGCTTGCCGGTGGAGATCGGGCAGCTCACGTCGCTGAGGAGTTTGACCCTCGGCTACAATCGGCTGATGAGCTTGCCGGTGGAGATCTGGCAGCTCACCTCGCTGAAGGAGTTGAACCTCGAAAACAATGAGCTGATGAGCTTGCCGGTGGAGATCTGGCAGCTCACCTCGCTGAGGGAGTTGAACCTCGAAGACAATGAGCTGATGAGCTTGCCGGTGGAGATCGGGCAGCTCACGTCACTGAGGAGTTTGACCCTCGGCGGCAATCGGCTGACTCTGACTTTGATCACGCCGGCTGCGATACACGAGCTCAGAGCGGCGGGCTGCGAAGTGATCCTGCCGTCATCCAGAACCGGCGTGACGCCGTGAGAAACGCAGATTGCCTCGGTGGGAACGAGAATACCGCATCGAGGTGGAACACGTCAACGACTAGCATACTACGTTTTGTACTACACGAAAGAGTCTCTACCCTCGTCCTTCACTACGCAGGGACCAGCACTTTCCACTGGTCTCCTCGCACCGCCGCTCCAGGTGCGTCGTCGGCGGCGTCATGACTTTCGTCTTCGACGACTTCCCTATATACTCCCCCGCTCCCCATCCCGCCTTACCCAACGTCTTACCGAGAACCTCCATCCGCGTCTCGCACCTCGCCTGTCTCCGCCCTTCCGACCGCGCGTACCCCCGTGGTCCTTTCATCAGCACGTCGCACACCCCGTACTTGACATCCGTCGACGTGGCCCGGATCAGTTCACGGAAACCGACCGGCCAAGAAGCCGGATCTCGGTACCTCCACGCGTGTACTTTTCGCCACTCCTTCGGGTCCGTCGCGATCGCCCGCAGCCTCGCCGCGAGCTGCGCGATGGACGTGAACTTACGCAAGTCGACGATGGCGTGTGGGTCCGGTAGTGTGTCGTACACGTCGTCGGTGCCAAAGTACAGAGGGACGGAGCCGCGGCTCAACGCCATCCAAACCTTCTCGGTCGCGTACCCTTCGCACGCGCCCGCGTTCTCCACGGCGAAGTAGAACATGTAGTCGGACATCGCGGACTGGAACGCGCCGTGCGATGACGGGTCCACCGCGCCGCGTTGGGGAAGCCCGTGCGGTGTTGGGGAGTTGCGAAGGCATTCGCCCATCGAGAACACGGGAAACTCGTCCGCGATTGCGGTTACCATCGAAGCCCTCGGCTCCACGCAGTCCGTCGCCAGCCACGCGATTCCCGGCACCCTCGCCGCTCGCGGCTTACCAAACACCGCAAAGTCGTCCGTCAACGTACGGAGCGTGGGGCCGAACGGCCACCACATCGCGCTCCTCGTGCGATCCACGTAGGAGAGGTAATCGAACTGTTTCGTAAACTTGGAATCCCGGAGTTCAGACCCGAACCCGCCGGCGGCTTCGTGCGCGAAGTACATGTACACCTGGTTTTCGTGTGACTTGGGCGGGAGCTCGATGGCGTGCGTCGCCGGGTCCCTGTGCGCGCCGCCCCAGATGAAGTCGTGTTCGTTAAAGATGACGACGTCGGCGTCGGCGCACGAACGCTCGACGACTTCGCCGAAGCACACGCCGGGGACGAACAATCTGTCGATCCCTCTCGCGAACGCCTTGTCCCAGGACCCGGCGCCGTTGTCCAGGCAAACCTTGAACGAATTCTTCACCTTGGCTCCACGCTCGCCGCCGTGTGTCACCGAGCGTGGAGGCAAGCCCGGGAGGTCGAAGTCCCGTTCGCGTTCGGTCGTCGTCGCGTCGCCCAGGCTCGAAGGCACCGTGTCTTCCCTCGGTCGATGGTACCAATCGTCGGAGCTCATGTCGAAGCCCGGGTATATCTTTGGGAGGTATCGGTGGTACTTCGGGTCCGCGCGCATCGCCGCGGCTAAGGGGTCCGCGCTCGGGCGCCACGTGCGGTCCCGCCACCCCCGGTGGTGCGAGATGCCGGCGCCCAGGGAGCGATGAGATGGTGTCTCTGCGTCCGAGACTCCCGCGGCTCGATGCGACGCGACGCGTCCGGTGAGCGCCAGGGCGGAGACCGCGACGGTCGCCATCGCGGTCCACACCCCGCGACCGGACCGTGAGTGAGACTCCGAGTCGCGCATCGCGTCTACCCACGCCGGTGCGTCCGTCGCCCGCGCCTCTCAGGCCGCGGCACACGGAGTGATGCAAAAGAAACACCCGCTGGAAAAGTCCTCCTTCCTCGACTCAAAAAAAAAGAATGCCCTCTGACTGGCCCCATACGTTTGCTCCAAAAAAAACAAAAAGATATTCCCCCGCCGGGACTCGAACCCGGGTCACTAGGGTGAAAGCCTAGTGTGATAACCATCTACACTACGGGGGACTGCTCGTTTCCAAGCAGTCCATCGGTCATACACCTTCACCAGAGCCTTCGCTCTGCTAGTTTTATGTTTCGGGAATGATGCGACATATGCGCTTCTTGGGGATATGAACGGGTCGGTTCACGAGGCTCGTTTAACACGAAACGAAGGTGAGAGTCGTCACCGTGATTCCATACGAAGTTTTCGCCGAGCGCCCTGTATTTCGCATTTTCTTCAGTGGTTTGCGCCCACGTTTTGGGGATCTCGGCTGAATCGAGCGTGTCACATCAAATCGAAGAAAGCCACGACAGAAAAAGCCACGACAGAAAGCCACGACTCCCACACAAACCGCCCGCGCGCCGCCTCACCATGCAGCTCACGAACGGCGTACAGACGCTCGATGCGTATCAACCAACCTTCGATCCCGGCCTGGACGTCGCGATCGTGGTCTTCTCCCACATCGAGTGCGTCAAAACGCGCGCCAGCCTCGCGAAGGTCAGCAAGCTGTGGAGGGACGCCTCAAAACCTACCGCGGCGTACCCTCGCTTCTTCGACTTCGACGGGGTAGCGGGAGACGTCGCCGACCACCTCGTTCGTCTTCTGGACGATGATCGCGTGCGATCCCTGGGGAAGGAGCGGGCGTTGGAGCTCATAGGGGTGCACAAGGACCGCCTCTGCGAGTACGCCTGCGGACGGAACTTCGAGGTTCTCAAGTGGGCTCGCAGAAAGCTCCACCTTCCGTTGCAGCCGTATCCTGCTGGGCCCGTGGGCGACGACGTCCTCGTGTTGCGCGCGCTACGTGAGATATGGCCTAAGCTGCAGGAGGTGTGGCCGAAGGCTGTGCGATCGGAGGACTGGGAAGGGGTGACTATGGAAGACGGCCGGGTGGTGGAGCTCCGGTGTGGAGGCCTTGGCCTGACCGGAGCGGTGCCGGCGGAGATCGGGCAGCTCACAGCGCTGAGGGTGTTGGACCTCGGTGGCAATCAGCTGAAGAGCCCGCCGGCGGAGATCTGGCAGCTCGCGTCGTGGCGGGAGTCGTACCTCAGCCGCAATGAGCTGACGAGTCTGCCGGCGGAGATCGGGCAGCTCACGTCGCTGACGGTGTTGGGCCTCGGCCACAATCAGCTGACGAGCCTGCCGGCGGAGATCGGGCAGCTCACCTCGCTGAGGTACCTGAACCTCGACGACAACCAGCTGACGAGCCTGCCGGCGGAGATCTGGCAGCTCGCATCGCTGCGGGAGTTGTACCTCAGCGGCATTCAGCTGACGAGCTTGCCGGTGGAGATCGGGCAGCTCACTTCGCTCGTGATGTTGGACCTCGAGGACAGTCAGCTGACGAGCTTGCCGGTGGAGATCGGGCAGCTCACGTCGCTGAGGAGCTTGAACCTCGGGGGCAACCAGCTGACGAGCTTGCCGGCGGAGATCGGGCAGCTCACCTCGCTGGAGGTGTTGGACCTCAGCGACAATGAGCTGACGAGTTTGCCGGCGGAGATCGGGCAGCTCACGTCGCTTGAGCAGTTGCACCTCGGCGTCAATCAGCTGACGAGCGTGCCGGCGGAGATAGGGCAGCTCACCTCTCTGGAGAGATTGTGGCTCAACGACAACAAGCTGACGACTCTGCCGGCTGCGATAGGCGAGCTCGAAGCGGCGGGCTGCGAAGTGGACCTGGATGACAAGGCGTGACGTTTGACGAATAGAACCGGCTCTTGTATGCGCGACAGTAGCTTGTAACACGTGAACGTCGACTCCGTGAACGTACTGGCTATAGTTCTGATGATAGTCGCGGGCGTCGGGGGGACGCGCGCTCGGGCTCGTTTTCAGCTGGAAGATTTCACGAGCTGATTTTCAGAAGGCTGAATCAGAAAATTCAAACTGCGAAAAGTTGGCAACCCCGATGATTCAAAACGCGACGGGCGCGCCACTCACTCACTCACTACCCGAGACGCACCCACGATGGCCGACGTCGCCGAGGTGAAGGATGCGTTCGAGTCGCAGGGCTATGCCCTCGACTCCAAAGTCATCGCCGACGAGGCGTTCGCGCTGTGCCGCCAGCACAACCTCGACGCCTTCGGCCTCGCCATCCACTGGGACCAGTACTCGGTGGAGAACGCGGGGAAGTTGGACAAGAAGGCGCTCATGCCGGACGTATCCACGATCGATGGGTTCAAGCTCCACGTCGAGCGCAAGGTCAACGAGAAACGCAAGTCATCCTCCATGCGGACCCCCGCGCGAACGTTCTCCTACGACAGACCGAACCTGATGGAGTCGCTCGAGAAGAACCCACGGGCGCTCGAAGAATCCGGCGCGTTCGCGTCGATCACCCCAGGCCGCGGCGGCACCACCCCGGGCGCCAAGACCTCCGCCGCGAAGGCTGCGTACGGAGCGCAGGCGGCCGATACCCCCATCATGGTGGCCGTCCCCGAGGTGGACGCGCGGGTCGCGCTCGAGGCGCACGCCGCCGCCCCCGGCGCGTCCGCGTACGCCAAGCGCGCGGGATCACGATCAACAAAGACCGAGCTCGGCGCCGCCTTGGCGACGCACGCGCAAGCCCCGGGCACGAAACGCGCGCCCGTCGCCGTCCAGGTCATCGACGCCGTCACCGACCTCCCCGCGCTCAGCCGCGACGTCCGGTTCATGCGCGATCGCATCGGCGACAAGGTCGACATGCTCGAGCGCCGACTCGCGGATTTTCAAAAAGAGGTGGAAGCCGCCGTCCCGGGCGTCGACGCGTCGGGAGCGGTCTACGCCGCATCCCAGGACGACGTCACCGTCGTCGGACGAGTCGTGTGCGACAGCGAAGGACGCCTGAACGAGGCGTCCGTGCAGCTCGAGGGATCCATGGCCACGTCCAACGGCATGCGAGTCCGCCTCGAGCTCCGCGACGTTCCCGCCTTTTCGCTCTTCCCGGGGCAGATCGTCTGCGTCACGGGATCCAACCCGTCAGGGCACTGCCTCGTGGCCAAGAGCATCGTCGCCGCCACGACGCCGCCGTGCGCCAAGTCCCCGGCGTCCGCGCCGGTGTTCGGGTCCCAATCCGTCGTCGTCGCGTCCGGACCGTTCACCTGCGCGAGCGACTTGAGTTACGAGCCTTTTCGGGACGTGCTCAAGTACTGCGAGGACACGCGGCCGGACAGTTTGGTGCTGCTCGGGCCGTTCGTGGATTCGGAGCACCGCGTGGTTCGAGGCGACGCGGGCGTGGATGCGCCTTTCGAGAAGGTTTTCGAAGCTGGCGTTAAAGACAAGCTCGCGGAATTCGCGACGCGATGCGAAGTCGCGGGGTACCACCCCAACGTCGTGCTCGTCCCGTCCGTCCGCGACGCCGTGGCGGATCCGGTGTTCCCGCAGCCGCCGCTGGACCCCGAGCTTCTGGAACTTTCTGGAAAGGCGTCGAATTCGGTCACGATCGTCAACGTTCCCAACCCCGGGACGTTTACGCTCAACGGCGTGCGAATTCACGCGTGTACGCAAGACGTGCTCCGGCACCTCTCCGCCGCCGAGGCTGCGCGCGAGGATAAGGATACCGCGTCGAAGGGACCCGGGAGCGATCGCATGTCGCGGCTCGCGTCGCACCTGCCGGGTCAACGGTGCGCGTACCCGCTGTTCCCGCCCGCGCCCGGCGCGTGCGTCGACGCGTCCTTGTCGCGACACCTGTCGCTGGAGAAAACCCCGGACGTGCTGGTGTTGCCGTCCGACCTGCAGCCGTTCGCGCGCGTCGTCGGGGACAATGTTGATACCGCCGCCGCGGACAAGGACGATAAGAGGTTCGTGGCGGTCAACCCGGGGCGGCTGGCGAAGGGGAACATCGGCGGGACGCTTGCGCACGTGTACGTCAGCGAGGGAGCGCCAGAGCCGGGCGCCAGCGGAGTGAAGGCGCACTCGGTACACTCGCGGGCTCGCGTGGACATCGTGCGCATCTGATCTGATTGGCGTGCGTTCAGAAGGAAGATGCGACGGATGTGATGAGAGAGTGTGACGGACGGGCTACTACCGTACGGGGGGGGGGAGTTTCTTCGAGTCGAGGTCGATGACGTGAACGTTATCGTCTGATTGAATAGTAGCTAGAGCCGACGCGACTACCTACTTTGTCAATAGAAGAAACCATCAAACTTTGGAAAAGTGATAAAGCACATGATGTTGTACGTGATGGACTTCCGACCAGCGCCGAGCGACGGCGGCGTGGTGGTGAAGTTCCAGCGAATGCGCTCGCCGATTTGTAAGTAATATTCGCGGCGATGTGATGCGTGTGGATCCGTCAGCAGCCGGGTGGAGCGTTACGTTTGTCTGCTTTGGTGCGGTTGGTGTGGTACAGGATGGGTGTGACGCGCGGTGGACTCGTCGACGGAGGGGTACGTGTCGTGTACGCCTCCGCCGGAACGGCCGCCGTCGCGTGGTGTGGATGATGATGATGTGGCGCCCATCTATCGCCTCGCTCTCCCTTGAAATAAATCTCTCTCGTTTTGGTTTTGGTTTTGGGAATGAATTGAATCCTTCGGTCTTGTACAGGATACAGCGGTGGTCTCTCGCGCCTTGTTGGATGATGGAAAGATGGATGAATCATAGCGATGACTCATCCAACTTTCAGTAACTCAGGGGTACCACAAGGCGCGAGGGCCGGGGCCGCGGTTGGGCGCTTATCGGCGCTCAGTCACGGACGCGGCGAATCCTCGCGCGGTGGAGGGCTTCTCCACAACCGAGGGCGCGACCATCTTCTGCTCCTCCTCCGCCATGGCCATGGCCATCATGGAGACTCCGGAGCCGACGGCCACTCCCATGCCGATGAGGCCACCGAGGGAGATGATGGAGAGCGCGGTGTAGACGTTCTGGGGGGAAGGCATCGTGCTTAAGTTTGGTGTTGTTTCTGCGGCGATGGGAGAAAGATGGAGAGGAGAGTGTGAGTCAGCCGAGGAGGTTCGATGATTTTCCCGGACGAGCGCGCCGGAGAGCGCGGTGGTGGGGACCGCGCCGAGTATATAAACGCGTTCGGATCCGGTAAACTTCGTCGACTGGGACGTCATCGGCCGAATCGAGGCGTCGATATTCTCCGCGTCGACGATCGAGCGGGCTAAACGCGTCGAACGCGGAGGGGGACTCCCCCGATAAACGGGGCCTTTCTGGGGAGGAAAACACCGTCGGCTTCGGTCGCCGGAATCGCGGGGGCGCGCCGCGACGCGAGCGCCCAAACGGGCTCGCGTGTTGATGGACACGAGGCTCACCTGGTGTTGGCGTAGATCCGAGGATCTAGCGTGTGCGGGGATGGAAGTGGATGTGTGCGGAGTGTGAGGAACCGGTGCCGCGTCGCATCGTGGTTTTATAGTCGAAGAGACGCGCGGCGGCTGAGAGGCCGCGAGAGAAGATTTCTCGGTTCGGGAGAAAGTTGAAAGCGCGGAGAGCCAGTCAGCAAAAAAGTCTCGGCCAATCAGAAGCCGGATTTCGATTTTCATCGGCAACACAAAAACCAAACGAAAACCAAAACCTTCGCAACAGCAAGAGCGAAGGCTCTGGTGAACGTGCACCGGTGAGACCGATGTGTATATGGTCATCACGGAAGCGTAGTGACCCGGGTTCGAGTCCTCACGGGAGGGGGGATCCCTTCGGTCCGTGGACGGCCCTCTGCACCGCGTCGCCCGCCGCGCTCCGACGAGGACATTGGCTCGTTGAGAAACGCATTACGTAATTGGTCAAAAACTGGGTGAAACCTGGGTGAAAGCCATACAAACGGAGGAGGTAAATACGCTCCCCAAACCACTCGGCAACATATTTCCAAGAATGCGTTTTGAAACCATCACGGTCAAAAAACCCGATTCTTCGAGAGGCTGCGCGTGTTGAAAAACACGAACTGTTTACACCCCTTACTTCACTGTAAGGGTTCCGTAGCACAATGGTAGTGCGTTTGACTCCAGATCAAAAGGTTGCGAGTTCGAATCTCGTCGGGGCCAATATCTTCTTTTTTTTGCTTTACGAGCACATGGGGCGACGCGCCGTGATGTAAGCTTCATCCTCGCGAAGTTTCGTGGCGGTCCGTGAAGTGTGGAGGCGTCGGCGCGCTCGCAAAGAAGCGGCATGCGATGTTGCCAAAAACTTATTTCTAACCTGAATTAGCCGATGTTTCGTACGTGAAGCACACAGGGAATGATATCCGGAGCGTTCTGCCGTTAACCCGTGGATGCACCGATCTCCTTCCTGGCTCGGTGATTGGCTCCGTGGAAAGAGCTCCACTCGTCGCGATTGCCCGTCGCGGCTACATCCACCGCACACATCAGGGCACTTCACCATGCCCACGCAGGGTATGGTCGCCTCGGCGAGCGCGGTATCCGGGATCCTCCCCCGGCGCGCGCCGGCGCCGCCTACCCGGCGCGTCACCGCCCCATCCCCGCGCGCGGCGACGAACGGCGGTGCCTCCTTAGGCTCGAGATTATCCAACCATCGAGCCGCCCTCGCGCCGGGGGTATCCGGCCGCCGTGGAACACCATGCAGGCGGCTCACGCGCCTGCGCGTGTCCGCCATCGGCAAGCTCTTCGGCGGATCCGGGTCATCCGACGACGACGACGGCAAGCCCGTCTTCGCCGCCAAGTCCCGCCGGCAGGTCCGCATCCCAGGCTTCGTCTTCGCCGTCTCCCCATCCCTCGTCAACGGCGACGACGCCGACGCACTCGCGTCCCTCGAAGCCGCGGTCGCATCCGGCGCCACCGCCGTCATCCTCGCCGACGATACCGGCGACGCCACCACCCGCGAGCTCTTCAACGCCGCACTCGCGCTCAAAGAATCCCTCCGAGGACGAGCCGCGCTGCTCATCGCAGATCGAACGGACATCGCCGCATCCGCGGAGTGCGACGGTGTCGTCCTCTCCGACGACGGCGTTCCCGTCGTCGTCGCGCGTAAATCCCTGAGCTCCGCATCCGGCGTCGTCGCGTGCGGCGTCAAGGACGAGGACGCCGCGCTGATCGCCGCGAAAGAGGGGGCAGATCTCATCCTCGCGCCCAACGCGAGAGTCGCGGAAGCCGTCCGAGGTAAAGTCTCGGTGCCGGTGTTCGCGTCGCCGAAGAACGGATGGGCGGGAGTCGCCGACATGGACGCGATGGAGGCGCTCGTCACCGCGGGCGCGAAGGGCGCGGTGCTCCCCACGCCGCCGCCCAGCGTCGACGCCGCGAGGGGCATCCAACGCGCCATCGCGCCAATCGCGTCCGCGGTCAAGAAGGACGATGTTGTTGACGATGTTAATGCTTCCGTCTCGACACCGTCCGGGATCACCGCGTCGACCACCGGGACGACGACGATGGCGGGTAAGATCATCGACCCCGCCACGCAGGCGCTGCTGGAACGCGAGCGCGTCCTCCTCGACGACGCCGTCGCCTTCCTCACCGAATCCGCGCCGTCCCTGGAGGAGATCGGACTTCTCGTGGAGGCGCGGAAAGGTCTGGAGGAGCTCTTCTTACTCGTCATCGTCGGCGAGTTCAACGCCGGTAAGTCCTCGGTGATCAACGCCATGCTCGGGACGAAGGCGCTCAAGGAAGGTATTTTGCCAACCACGAACGAGATCACCGTTCTCAAGTTTGGCGATCAAATGAAGACGGAGCAGAGCAAAGACGGTTTTTACACCCAGCTCATCCCCGCGGATTTACTAAGAGAGGTTAACATCGTGGACACTCCGGGAACGAACGTCATCTTAGAGCGGCAGCAGAGGCTGACGGAGGAGTTCGTGCCACGCGCGGATTTGGTGTTGTTCGTCCTCTCCGCCGATCGGCCGATGACGGAGAGCGAAGTTAAGTTTCTGAGCTACATCCGCAAGTGGGGCAAAAAAGTGGTATTCGTTGTGAACAAATGCGACCGTTTGGAGAACCAAGGCGAGGTGGACGAGGTCACCGGGTTCGTCGCGGACAACGCCGAGCGCTTGCTCGGCGTCACCGACCCGGCGGTCCTCCCGGTGTCGGCGAAAGCCGCGCTCAACGCAAAGGAAAGCGGCGGAAGCGAAGAGAGCTTCGCGGCGCTCGAGGATTACATCCTTTCTTTCCTCGGCGCCGGGGATAAAAGCGGCAAAAACTCGGGCGAGGGCCTGCGTTTGAAGCTCGGCACGCCGCTCCAGGTTGGAACCATGCTGTTCGGCGCCGCGGAGG
>Ga0302114_10000225_pt1 | contig 41572 bp, 35 predicted proteins | sample AG5_Surface_MG_FD_203107 | JGI IMG/M metagenome (GOLD analysis project Ga0302114, IMG submission 203107) | Marine microbial communities from Western Arctic Ocean, Canada - AG5_Surface | ecosystem: Environmental > Aquatic > Marine > Oceanic | place: Canada: Western Arctic Ocean | collected...
CCCTTGGAAACCTTGGCGACGGCGCCAGACTGGCGTTCAATCTCCTTGATCGTCGCGCCGCCGCGGCCGATCACGCGGCCTTCCTGCCCGGGGCACGGGACCTCGATGGCCACCGGCTCGTCAGCGTCGGAGCCTTTCAGTACGTCCGGGAAATCGGAAGCGGCGGCGTCTTCGCCAGAGTCGATCTTGGCGCGGGCGTCTGCGACGATCTTGGCGATCATCGACGCGGGAGTCTCGGGTCCGACGTAGCCGGTGTTGGTGACGACCGCGCGTTCGTTCTTGCTGACGTCGCCGTTCTCGATGACCTGCGCGATGTATTCCACGGCGTCGCGCATGACGTTTTCCGGCCCGGTGACGAGGCACGTGCCGCGATCTCGTCGCATCTCGATCTTGCAGTTGAACTTTCGTTCCATGTGCCGGATCGTCTCGCCGCCCTTGCCGATGACGCGTCCTTCGTTGCCCTTGACGTTGATCTCGATGGATGCCTTGCCGGTGTTCGGGTCGATGGTCACGGGGGGCATCTCGATCTCGGGGACGGCGGCGGCGGCGGTGGCCGCGTCGGCGTCGGCGTCCTTCCTAGGCGCCTTGGCTTCTTTTTCGCCGTCTTCGTCTTCGTCTTCATCCTTCGCGTCGTCGGCATCATCGCCAGCCTCGGCATCCTCGCCGCCGCGCCCGCGCTTGCGCTTCTTCTTCTCGATGGATTCGGATACGGCCTTGGCGAGCGGGGGGTCGGACTTGGCGGGCGTCGTCGCCTTTTCGTCCGTCGGATCCGCGGCGGGGGTATCTGCGGAGAGATCGGATGGATGGGTGGGGGCGGTCAGTTCGGGTCCAGCTGTGTGTGCTCGCGATGCTCGGGCTCATGACGTGTTCGCGCGTCTCGCGGGATCGCGCGGCGACGTGACCGTCGGGGGGTGGCATCGCGGGACGGGACCCGGACGGACGCGCGCGCCGTCGATCGCGGATTCCCCTCCCCGGCGGCCAGATTATTCTTCTAGGGCGGAGTGGCGGCGTCTTATCAATTGTGATGCGCGTTCGCGCGTCGCGGAGGAGACGGACTCGAGGGCCGCCGCCGCCGCGGGTTCGCACTCTCACTCGATGCTCGCGTGCCGGTGGGTTCACGTTCGGTAAGGGAGGGCGGGAACGGGGATCGGACGCACCGTCATTCGCCTCGGCGTCGGCGTCCGACGACTCGAGTGCCGCCCGCAGCCTCGCGACGAGCGCGGCTTTGAGCCCCGTGGCGTCCAGCCCGCGGGTCTTTAGCGCCTCCTTCAGCTGCGCGACCGTCATCGTGCTCGGGTCCGTCATCGTGAAGAGCGCTCCCGTGGGATGTGCGAGGCGCCTCCGTGGTGCGGATACAGTGGCCGCGAGAGACGGGAGAGAGCAATTTAACTCTTGAAGCGGCAAAGCGGCGGTCTGTTTTCACAGGGGACCCGCGAAGCGGGCGAAATGCACCAAATGGCAAAGCCGCCGGTCTACGCGGCTGGGCAAAGGTCACGACCGGTCAGACACAGTTTTATTTATTTAATTGGTTGATTTTTCAAACTGCGAGCCTGTCAACGGAGGGACATAAAATCCTCCGAAATTTTCCAAAAACCAAAGCGTTGACGGCATTTTTGAACTCTGAAACACGTGTGTGGGTGACGGGCCCGCCATTCTCTACCCGCTCATGAGAAAATCCGTTATGATATCTTGTCAGCAGGTCAGACCGGTGGTTTAATAGTTCGCGAAATTACTGAAATAACGCATTTTGGGTCCATTTTTTGAACTGGACCCTTTCTTCGGAGGGGTTTACGAACTTTCAGGTTATCGATGACGACTTCTGAAATCTTACGAAGATTTCTTCAGACTCTAGTTGCCCACGGATGATGAACCAGCAAAGATACTCGTCGTCGACTTATTGTCACCACCCCCCCTCGTCCAAGGCCGAAGCACTTCGGGGCGCGCACCTCCGCGGACGCGAGAGACCATGTCGCCCCCCCATCGCAAGTTTCCCAAGGCGCTCAAGAACTGCGCCGAGGTGATCGAGCTCGGGAAGGATGCGATCAGCTACTGCCTGGTACGTCGCGCCCCGCGCCAAACACTCGCCGCCCCCAAGTCGGTCGCATTTCATTGCTAAGCGGAGAGCCGTGTGGGACCATACCAAATGCACTTCGGGCCGCCAGCCCTGCCCACGCGCGGCCGTCGCGTCGCGATCGTTCGCGCGATCACGCCGCCGCCGCGCGGAGCGTGTTCGATCGGGCGATGAAGACGTCGCGAGCGGCGGCGGGGCGCGGATAGTCCATCGTCGTCGCGGCGCGCGCGCTGTTCTACACGTCGCCGACGCGCCGGTAATCGAGATGAACGCCCGGTCCGCGAGCAACTCCACCCCCGAACACAGATCCGAAGACCCCGACCTGACGCCCCCCTTCCCGCGCCCTTACCCCATTCAAACGCAGAGCTGCAAGCGATCCAGGCTCAAACGATTCTTCTCCCCCGGTCGCGCGTGCTGCTCCGACTGCCTGAAGGTACGCGCGCGCCCCACTCGACCCGCCCCGCCCCGCCCGCCCCGCCCGACCGACAGCCCATTTCTCGTTGGTTCGGTGGTTCGGCCCGGCCCATTTGTTCGGTAAACATAACGTCATCTGTTTAATTGCCCATACGAAAATAAAAAGAAACTCGGGTCGAAGCAGCGAGGACAAGATTTCCAAACCTCCCCCGACCCTCCCCTCGTTCTCCCACCCATCTCTGACGTCCACTCACCCACCGATCACCCCGCACGTTCGCAGCGCCGACGCGAGCGACAGAGCCAGAAGCGGGAGATGGTCAAGCGCCAGAAGAAAGCGCTCGAGCTCGGCGAGGCGATGGCCGGCACAAACGGGCAAGCCGGCGGAGTGATCCCGCAGCCGGTGCTGGATATGCTCATCGCCAGACAGTACGCCGGGCTCGCCACGCAGCAGATATCCTTCGAGCAACAGCTCGCGGCGATGAACGCCTCGATCGCGGGAGGAGGCGCGTCAGCCGCCGGGGATGCATCCGCCGCGGGTGCCGGTGCATCCAGCGCGGGTGCGGCGCTCGGCGCGGTGGACCAATCCGCGCTGCTGCGTCAGCAGATTCTCCTCGCGCAAGCCGGTTTGATGAACCCGTTCGGCGGCGGTCTCGGCGGTCTCGGCGCGCTCGGCGGTCTCGGCGGTCTCGGCGGCGGCGCGGGTGCCTTGGACGCCTTGGGCGCCGCGGGGGGCATGGGAGGCATGGAGGGCTTGGGGGGCATGGGAGGCATGGGGGGCATGGGGGGCATGGGGGGCATGGGGGGCATGGGGGGCATGGGGGGCTTGGCCGGGATGGGGGGCCTCGGCGGGCTCGGCGGTCTCGGCGGGTATAACCCGAACGCGCTGACGCAGCAGCTTCTCCTCGCGCAAGCCGCCGCCGCGGGCGGTCTTGGCGGCGTGGGCGGCGCGGGCGGTCTTGGCGGTCTTGGCGGTCTGGGCGGTGTCCAATTGGGAGCGGACGGCGGGCTGGCCGGCGGACTGGCCGGGCTCACGGACCTCGCGAACGCGCAGGCGGCGCAGATGACGCATGCCGGCGGCGTCGCGCAGTCGGCGGATGGCGCGACCGAACTCGAGCGAAGCACACAGCCGGCGGGAGCGTCGATCGGGGTCGGTGCCGGCGCCGGCTTGGGCGATCTCGCGAGCCTCATCGGCGGCGCGGGCGCGGTCGGTACTAACCGCGGCCTGAGCGGTCTTCTCGGCGGCGCGGGCGCGGTCGGTGCCCCGGGCGGCGGCCTCGGCGGCGTCCTCGGCGGTCTGTCCAATGGAGTGACGCAGGGCGCGATCGACCCACAGGTTGCGGCGGCGACGATATACGCTTCTTTACGCGCGACTCCGAACGGAGCGTCTTTGAACGCATTCACCGACGACGCGGTTAAACGGGAAGAAGGTGAACCGGCGCGAGAAGAGGAGGCGAACGGGCACGGCGACGGCGATACGGAGGTCAAAGCCGCGGACGCCGGGGAGGCGAACGGGGGGGACGGGGAACGGGCCGATGAGGAGCAGCCGCGTGATGCCGAGCCCGAGGCTGAGCCCGAGGCTGAGCCCGAGGCTGAGCCCGAGCCCGAGGCCGGCACTGAGCCCGAGGCAAAGAGGCAAAGAGTCGCGGTCGACGAGGCGAAACAGGAGCCGAAGCCCGATGAGGCGGCGGCCCCCAAGACGGAAACCCCCACGCGACGAACGAGCCCGAGGATGCGGTGAATGTACCGCGCGTGGGTTTGACGAGTTGCATCAAGTTGTTATCATATTGAGTTGTAATGTTGAAAATATCTAGTGCTATCCAAGCTCGCTTTGCGGTCCAACGCGTGCCGTCTAATAACTAACGCGCTACGTACTAGAGCTAGTTCGATTCCTCGCTAACACCCTCCTCGTCGTCCTCCTCCTCGTCGTCGTCGTCGCTACTCGTGCCGTCATCATCCTCCAAAGCCCCGAGCGGGATGAGGCACGTACGAATCGACTCCGCCCACTCCCTCGCCACCGTCAGCACCCTCGGCGACTTTCCCCGCAGATCGATCACGCACGAGCACCCTGCACACAAACAAAACACAAGGCCTCACTCAAATTAATTGCCCGTGTGGAAATATCATAAAAAGACACTCACCGGTGAACTTGATGTCGTTCTCCACCCCGACTCTGTTTGCGCACACAAACACCGGAGACTCTTTCTTACCTACGAGCGGCGCGAGCCGCGCGACCCAGTACGATAGGGTCTGGTTCACGTCGATGGGCGCCGTCTTCGCCTCGACCGTGTCGTCCGGGTGCGCCGACGTCCACGCGCTGGAGAAGAGGATCTGTGATGAACATGACACGGCGACGTCAGTCTAGTTGCCCGTGTGCGTAAGCGAATTAAAATAAAATAAACTCTCACCAGATCCGATCCGACGGATGCGGTCGCGAGTTCGTGCGCCTCCCACGGCGCCTCGAACCTGTACGGGTTGATGTCCATGCATATGGCGTTGGTGACCGTGACGTGCCGTCGTGTGATGGCGCGCGGCGTCTCACCGCCCGGTTTGAGAACCTTGAGCGCCAGCTGTGTCTGTTTGAACCCGGTGTTGGACTCGACCGCCCACTTTTCGTCCATGAAGTAGAGGTGCGTCTTGTCGTAGCGTGCTACGACGGCGCCGGATCCGTCGACGGTGGTCTGCGAGTTGAACATCTCGCCGGTGTCGGGGTCCAGGCGCACGTGCCCGACGCAGACGTGGCATCGCAGCTTCCGCGCCGTGGCGGCCGCCCACGCGAGGATCATCGGCGCATCCCCCGCCGCGTGCTTCGCGCCTTCCGTGTCGAGGGTGTATCGCCCGAAGCCGATCTCGGGCGCGATGAGGAGCCCGAGGGTGTCGCCCGCATCCGCGATGAGATCATCCACCAGGACACTCGCGCGCGTGAGGTTAATGTCGGTGGGACCGAGGGTCGGGTCCGTCTGAAGGACCGCGACGTGCAGCACGTCGGGCGCCATTGCTTGCCCTCTCTGAAGTTGAGCCGGTGCCGAGTTCACATTGGGCCCGATTTTTTTCACCGGGCATACCTGCCAGGGATCGAACCTGGAATCTCGGGTTCCGAAATGTTAATCAGTGAGCATTTAGTGCGCACTGTTTTGCAAAATAAGTTCACATTGGATTTTTTTTTGTCCGAAAGGCCGTGAGTTCAAATCTCACCTTTTTGCCAGGGATCGAACCTGGAATCTCGCTTCCGTCCTTTGGCCCAGTGGAGAATGAAAACATTTATTCCATTTTTTTCTCGTTGCCAGGGATCGAACCCGGAATCTCGGGTTCCGAAATCGGGCCCAATGTTAATCAGTGAGCATTTAGTCTGCACTTTTTGGCCAAAATAAGTTCACATTGAATTTTTTTCTTCTTGTGGCCCAATGGATAAGGGCTGATATTCAATGAATTCAAATTTTCCTCGAGCCACGTTTCTAACCTGTTTTACTGTGGCCCAATGGATAAGTTTATTCATTTGTTTTTCGTGACGACCAATTTATTGTCCGAGTCATCACGAGAGCTCCCCGAGAAGAATGCCCATCCATTCGCCCCATCGCGCTTCCCTTCCCTCGATATGCCGCGCGTCGTCGAGGGTTTCCACGTCTCAAAGTCCCACGCGGGCGCGCGCATTTACCATCAGTCGTGGCACCCCGACCCGTCCAACGAGGGCGACCCGCGCGGCGCCACCGCGCCACTCGCGGCGGTGGTCTGGGCGCACGGCGTGCACGAGCATTCCGGGCGATTCGCGCGAGTCTTTGAGCACCTCGCGCGGGCGGGGGTGGCGTCGCACGCGTGGGACCACGTGGGCCACGGACGCAGCGACGCGTGCCCCACGGGAATACCCCACCAGTTCGCCAACGGCCTCGACGCCGTCGTCGAGGACGCAGCGCAGTACTTCAGGTGAGTACTTCAGCGCTCTTAATCAACCCCTCGCCTCCTCCCGTGTTCTTTCATTCATGATTGCGTTATGCATGGGTAAATAACTAACTCGTTCACTCCCTCGATGTCCACTCGACCAACAGGAGCGTGCGTCGTATGTACCCACCCGAAGTGCCCGTCATGCTCGCGGGTGTCTCCATGGGCGGCCTCGTCGCAACCCTCGCCGCCCTCGACGGCGGCATCGAACCCGACGGGCTGCTACTCGTGGCGCCGCTAATCGATGTGCACTTGTCGCCGGCGATGAAGGCACAAGCCGCGGTGGGTTCCGTGCTCGCCAAGTTAGTCCCACACGCGCGCATCACACCCGGGGTGGAACCCTCGAGGCTGTCCAAGGATGCGGAGGCGGTGCGGGAGTACACCGAGGATCCCCTCGTGTTTGTGGGTAACATTCGTGTCAAGCTCGGGTACGAGTTGTTGCGGGGATTTACCGGGATGCGTCGGCGGTGGGGGGAGGTCCGGGTGCCTCTGTTGGTGCTTCACGGGAGCGAGGATGAGGCGACGGACCCGGCGGCGTCCGCGCGGTTCGTGGATGCGGCGGGGAGTGTCGATAAGAGGTTCGTATCGCTGAAGGGTGCGTGCCACTTGATCTGCCACGAGGCGGGCGCGGCGATGACGGTGGCGAATGAGATTAAGGATTTCGTGTTGAGCAGGGCGAAAGGCGCGGGGGAGTGGGCCGCCGAGGCACAGGGCGGACGCGGTGACCGGGGCGTCAGCGCTAATGCCAGAGCAGCGCGGTCTTCATCGATGGGTGGGTCTTCATCGATGGTGGGTGGTGAACACGCGTACGCAATGCGAGCCGCTCGCCTCTGATGAGCTTTGTAAATGAATGTCACCTTTTGGAACTTTCCCACTTCCCTCGTTGTCACAAACAACAAAACAACGTTTAGAGGGCTCCAAGATCGGGATATCCAAAAGTCACTTTTCGCTGACTGGTTTCCGTTGATATTTGGTGAGGTTTTCAAATATCGCCTTGGAAATATCTCCGGGGAAATTAATCCCGAACTGCCGAAATCGCCAGCGGGGCGAAAAAGGGCGAGTCTTTGACTCATGAAGATGATTGAAGGGATTAATTTCCGCCCACGTCAGCAGAAAGTGACTTTTTTCAAGCGGAAAAGGGGCTCTTGTGCCAATTGAGCGCCGCCTCGTTTGCCACAAACGCGCGGCGCACTCACGACACGAACACGCCGCGCACCTGATGTCAGAGTTCCTGACGTTGGGTAAAGCTCAGACGCTACCGAAGTTGGAGGACTTCGAGCACCGCGCCATGACGTCGCCGCCCGTTCCCGGTTACTCACCCCCCAAAGCCGAAGCGCCCAGTCAGCGCACCCTTGGGGGGTCGCCGGGGGGACGGGCGGCGTCCCCGTTGGGTGCGAAAGGATCGATGAACGACACGAGTTTGGTCAGGCCGCCGCTTCATACGCTGGAGAACGCGCGGGAGGTGTTCATGGCCGAGTTTCAGGTGCGCGCCGCGACGCATCGCGCGCCCGATGCGCGCGCTTTTGCCCGCCAAAAAATAAGTTAACGTTTCGCCCCCGCGGCTCCCGCCCCAAATCGCCGCCTCCAAGCGCCTTCTGACCCCTTCCCTTCCCGTATACATCCCAATCCCCAGGCTTTCCACGAGGGCAACGGCGAGGCGTTCGACAGGCTCACGCACGTCCTCAACCGACGGCTCCAGCGCACGCACAAACCCTTCGACATGTTCGGCCTCTACCGCGCGGTCACATCGCGCGGAGGATTCATCGATCGCCCGCACGCCAGAAAAAACCTCAGCATGGTGGAAGTCTTCCGAGAGATGGACAACCACTACGACGGCCACACGTACACCGACATTGGCACGCTGCTACTGAACACGTACCAGAAGACCTTCTCGGAGTACGAAGACGAGCACCCGCAGGACAGGAACGTGGTCAAATGCGACAAGTGCGACGAATCTCCGGCCCGCGATCGCAAAACGGGCTTTGGATGCGAAAGCGCTAAAGTCGTCACTGGAGACGCTTCCAGAGACTGGTGCGGGTGCGCGGAGTGCGGGGTTCTGACACACACCAAGTGCTGCGCCCCGCCTTCAGCTCCCTTCGACTCCACCACGCGCTTCAAGTGCGACGCGTGCCGCAGCGGCGCCACCGCGAAGAAGCGGGACGAACGGCGACGGGCGAGGGACGCGATCGCCGGCGGCGGCGCCGGCAACCGGCACGCGGCGGGCCGGCGCGACCGCGAGCGCGAGAAGCGCGATCGTGAGAAGCGCGAGGCGGATAAGGTCGTCACCGGTGTCGTCAACGGCGTCGGCGTCGGCGTCGGCGCCGTGGGGAAAGATTCGTCCAAAGGGAGCCAAGGGGCGGCGGAACGCATTCATCAACCGAGCGGCGCCGCCAAGAAGCGAAGCCGCGGCGGCGAGCAGATTGTTTTCCATCACCCATCCCGGCATCACCCCGGCGGCCTTCCCAACGTCGAGCAGGCTGTCGCGGAGGCTATGGCGGCGCAGATCGCGGAGGAGAGCGCCGATCGCAGGCGAGCGGACGCCGCGATGAGCGCGGCGGCTGCTCACGCGGTTGTCGCCGGCGCCGCGCCCATCGGCCACGGTTTCTCCAGGGATTTCGGCTACCACGGGTTCCAACACCAGATGCATCAGCACCAGCATCAGCACCAGCACCAGCACCAGGGTAACGTTACCTACGGAACCCCGCAGTACGTCCAAGGGTACTCGCAGATGACCTACAACGCCTTCCCGCAGCAGCAGCAGCAGCAGCAGCAGCAGCAGCGGGGAGCTCAGATGCTCCCGCCCGGCTCGCAGCAGTGGCAGAGCGCCGCCGCGCAGACGCTGCGAGAGCAGGACGAATGCCTCATGCGCGCCTTCAACGCCTCGGGGGGTGCGAAAAACAACGCCTCCGATGGGAATTCACAGCCCCTGAACGTGGACCCGCAGTGGGTGCGGTACTCACCCGACGGTACTCACCTCCCGTCTCAGTCCGCCGGTGACAGCGGCAACGACACCGGCACGCACCAGGGAACCAACTCTGGGTTAAACCACGGTCCATCCGATCCATCCGCGGGGTCCCGGGGCGGGTCCAGCGATCGCATGCGTCGCATGGTGCTCCAACCCGACGGCGGGTTAGTGGAGACCACCACGGATGGCGGCTTGGCGGAAAACACCGGGGGCGACTCCGGACCGTCTCCGGGCTCCATTCCGGACTCCATGCCGGACTCTGCGGACCCGGGCATGTCGGTGCTCACGTCGCTCGCGGCGGCGCCCGGCGCGTGGATGCCCTCCGCGTCCGAGGCTAACTTGCTCCAACGGCTCAACGATGAGCTCAAGGAGACGCGCGCGGGCGCCTCGCCGCGTTCGGGGGACGTTTCACGTAAGGGTTCCGACCCACGGCTTGTGATTTCCGGGGAGATGCGCGGTAACCCGTCGCTGACGCGGTTCGGCGAGATGGAACGGAGCGATTCGCTGTGCTCGCTCGGGGTGTACGACTCGCAGTATTGGAACGCGGTGCTGGACAACGGCATGGGCATGGACGGGCTGGGATCCGACCCCGCCGCGTGATGTATACATAAAATATTACCTACACCATTGATGACAGAGAAAGAAGACGCGCCAGCCGCGTGGTTCGGAACAAGATCCGACACCGCAGGGGCGCGCAGAAGGAAGTTTACTACTGTATTCTACTATAATAACCCTTGTAACGAGGATGTAAGCCGCCTAAAAGTTATATCATTCGCATCATTCGGATTCGTCGGAGTCGTAATCGCCCAAAAGCGGCCTCGCGGACGTCGCCTCTTCGTCGTCCCCTAATTCGTCGTCGTCGTCGTCGTCGCGTGTCCTGCGTCTCGTCTTGGGCCGCCGCCCGTACGACGGCGTCGGGGTCTCCTCGTGCCTGTCGCGAGGAGAAGTGCCAAAGGAGAAACTCGGCGGCATGGACGTCATCGCGTGGACGCTTCCGGATGCGAGAAGCAAGTCTTCGTCGTGGTGCTCCTCGCCGTCGATGCCGCCCCACGGCCCGGCGTATCTCTCACTTTCCAGAAGAATCTCCGGAGACGCGTCCAGGGTCCAGTTCATCCCGCCGCCGATGGAGCTCGCCATCGACGCGCCGCGGTGGTGGTGCCCGACGGAGCTCGGACCGATCTGCGGTGCGCAACGAGGGGTGATTGGTTAGTACCTTCGAAGGTATTTGGTTAGTATTTGAGTGGTATTAGGGTGGTACTTGGGTGGTACTTGGGTGGTACTTGGGTGATATTTGGGTTGGTACTTGGGTACGGGAGGGATAATGGACTGTCGACACTCACCATCCCGAGCGCGGACGCCTCCGCCGCGTCGATACCGGCGCCGAACTGCGGTCCGCCGCCGCCGCCCGAATCCCGACCCGCGCCCCCGCCGCGCATCCCGACACCCAATCCCCCCCGTCCCCGGGATGACGCGTTCGCCAGGTACGAACCCCCGTTCATCCCGCCGCCGCTCCGTGAACCCCCACTCCCGCCGAACAAGGTCTCCACGTGGGGCCGTAACACGAGCACGCACAGCACGATGTCCGCGCACGCCACCTGCGCGGGTGTACCTCGGAGGTTCATGAACGCGGCCATGACCTGTGAACAAAACACGACGTCAATCACATTGCCCATAAGAAAGTAAAAAGAAACTCACCGCCGCGTGGACAAACGCGGAGACTCGGATGATCTTCACGACTGTCGCGAGGAGCCGCCCGTCAGACGCCTTCTTAGCGGCCGGGCGTGTCGTGCCCCGGCTTCCAGTGCCGTTGACGTTGTTCACGTTCGAGTTCGCGTCTTCGATCTGTCCTTGCCCCGTGTCCTTGACGACGGCGTCGTGGCTGCCGAAGAGCCCGTCCCCGGCGCCCGCCACGTTGTCCAGGTGAAGGCACAGCAAGTTGTGCTTATGCACGAGATACCTCACGGCGAAGAAGAGAGTGCCGGGTATGAGTAACACAGGCGCGAGCGCCGCGTAGGCGAGCGCGCACGCGAGCACGGTGACGTTGAACGCGTGTTGGCCGGGGAGGTCAAACGCGGGTCGAAACACGGGGGTTTGGTACGAAAGGTCACCGGATCGATCCCCGTCTGGACCTATTCTTTCCGGCGTCGCGGTCCCGCCCGCGTATTCGGACCCGTCCTCCGCACCCCAGGGACCAAACTCCGCCTGGCTCGACGTATTCCGCGTCATCCCGGTTGAAGCAAGTCCACCCCCGATCGAGTTAAGTCCCTTTCCTTTCCTCGCCAGCTTCGCCGCGGCTTCACACCGCGCCCAGGACAGAAACGATAACAACTCCCACGCCGGTCCCAAAGTGCAGCACGTCGCGAGGAAACCGCAGATGCTCATCGCGGAGCTCGCGACGAACGAGTCGCCGAGTATGCGCAAAAACCGGTCCTCGCACGCGTCGGGGGTGGACCGCCACTGGCACTGCCGCACCTGCTGCACCGTCGCGCTCAGCGCCGCCTTGCCCAACGCCAACAGCAACAGTATGTTAATCAAAAAGAACCAAAACTCTTTCGACACCAAACTTCGAAGCGCGCCGCTGCGCGTGAGGTGCCGCTCAGCCCGAGTCGCGCGTTCCATCACTTTCGGGATCAGCAAGTAGATGACGATGAGCACGCCGAGGTTGGGAAGAAACTGGAACACGAAACCGGCCAAGTACCCCCGACCTTTCGCCCACGCCACCCACTGATCCCACTGGAAATCCATCTCCGGGTTCAGCGTCTTGGCGGCGTCGTTGACAAACGAGAAGAGCGCGAGTGGACTGGAGACGAACACCAACCCCAAGAACAGCGAACCGTTCACCGCCCACAACCGCGCGAATCGAGACTGTAAACAAAACACATCGTCAGTATAATCGCCGATACAAAGATTAAAAAATAGACTCACCAACGGCGACGTCCCAACGTTGTCCCAGAGGACACCGGCGGGAGGCGGCGCGTGGTCCACTCGCCAGTTGTGCACACCGGCCCCGATGGCCAACGCGATCGACGACGGCATGCCACTCGGGTCGAACCGCGCGCCCGCGAAAGCGTCGAAGCTCAAGCCGTCCTCCTGTGAGAGTTGAACAAAGTTGAACAAAACACGACGTCAATCGAATCGCCCGGGCACGAAAAAATAAAAATAAAAATAAACTCACCGTCGATCGCGTCGGCGGCGCGAACGTTTCACCGACGATCAACGGCTCGGTCAGGTCGAGGTCAGCGTCGTCGTCAGCGGCGTCGAGGCCGGTGTTTGTGTTGAGACGCGTGTCGCGCCTCGCGGCGTCGCGTCGAGCCGCGGCGGCCGTCGCCCTGCTCTCGTCGGCGTTACCCCCGCCGTTCGAGTCCCCGCCTTTATCGCCGCCGAAGCCCGGGCCGAGCGCCCACGCCGCCGCGAACGGCAGCATCCACGCGTGCCACGCGAGCGCCACCGACGCGCCGCGGTGCGTGCGCTTAAGCGCGGTCAGCGCGCGTCGCGCCGTGAGCGGGTCGCGGAACACCGCAAACGCGCATCCCGGCGGCGGCGGCTTCGTTCCATCCCCGCGTCGACCGTCGGATCCCACCCTCAGACGCACGAGGTCCTCCTCAGCCTTGGCGACGGCGCGGACGCGTGCCTCCAAGACGTTCACACCCCCCGCCGCGTTCACGTCCTCCTCACCCGCGCCGAAGAGCAACGACGACGCCTGCGGGGTATCGTCATCTCGTCCACCCACGCCGCCGCTACCGCCGGACGATCGCCCCCGTCGTGCCCTCCTCGCCGCCGCGAGCCTCGCGCGCGCCGTCGCGAGCTTACGCCGGGCGCGGGATTCCGCGCCGTCCCGCGGGACCACCACGCGGTGCACACGGCCCGGGAACCGCGCCTCCAACGCGCGTTCCAGCGCCGCCGGATCGTCGGTGACGCATCGCGGTAATCTTCTCAACAAGATTGTGGTCCCCGCGACGGACGCCATGAGCTCGGCGCGTGCGTATCGCATGCGCACCAAGGACACGGAGATCTCATCTGCGATCCACTCCACGCACACGATCGCCACCGCGGAGGTCAGCACCACCGCCCAGAGGTACGGCGAATCGTTCGGTAGGTGGTGCACGGTGGTCCTGGCGAAGAGATTTGCTTCGTCGAGATTTGCGTCGGCGATGTCCGCGCCGCTCCCGAGGTGCATCGCGACGGGCAGGAGGATGCCGAGCCCCGGAACGCACGCGCCGAGGAGGGCGCAGAGGATGAGCCTCTGGACGATGAGGTAATCGCGCGCGTCCGCGCCGCACCGGCGGGTCACCTCGTCCCCCGGAGCGTTCCACACCCGATACAGTTGCCGGCAACGCGCGGTCACCCCCATCCACCGTCGCCTTCTTCCGCCGTTGACGCCGCCGGCGTTACCTCCGAAGCCGCCGCGGTTGGACGACCCACCCGCGACGTCCGCGAAGTGATCCAGGCGCCAGAAGAACCACAGGAGCACCAGCGGCACCGCCAGCATCACGTCGAACTCGAGCGTGTACCTCAGAGATCCCAAGATTAGATGTGGGATGGACGGAGGCGGGGGGAAAGTGGGTGGCGACGGCGGGGCGGGCGCGTCGGGCGACGGCGGGGGACGCATGGCCTTCCCCAGCATCGACGCGTCATCACCCGCCCCCGCCACCGCCAGCAGGAATCCCAGCGCGTTCGCCGCGATACCCATCGATACCCGCGCGCCCTACTGCTGTCCCGTCGCCCCGCTGACGAGGCTTTTGAAATAACAGCGTGAATCTCATAGTTTGACTCTGCCGGCTCTTCGCACTTCGGGGGGCGCATGGGTGGGACGACGGTGTGGCGGCCCCACGTGAGGCAGTCGCTGCCGAGTACTCACGAGGTCGAGGTCAAGGTCGGGGCGAACGAGCAGGATGGGGTGAAGCAGGGCGTGAAGCGGAAGCAAGCCCCTCGCACGAAGGGGCCATGCGAGCACGGGGTGAAGTACCGCTCGAAGTGCAAGGTGTGCGGTGCTTGTCCGCACGGTCGTATACGCTCTTATTGCAAGGAGTGCGGTGGGTCACAAATCTGTGAGCACGATCGCATACGCCGTCAGTGCAAGGAGTGCGGTGGGGGTGCAATCTGCGAGCACGGTCGTCGGCGCTCTCAGTGCAAGGAGTGCGGTGGGTCTGCAAACTGCGATAAGCGGAAGAGAGCCCCTCCAACGAAGGGGCCATGCGAGCACGGGGTGAAGTACCGCTCTCAGTGCAAGGTGTGCAGTGCTTGTCCGCACGGTCGTTGGCGCCATCAGTGCAAGGAGTGCGGTGGGTCACAAATCTGCGAGCACGGTCGTGTGCGCTCTAAATGCAAGGAGTGCGGTGGGTCTGGAATCTGCGAGCACGGTCGTCAGCGCTCTCATTGCAAGGAGTGCGGTGGGGGTTCAATCTGCGAGCACGGTCGTCGGCGCCATCAGTGCAAGGAGTGCGGTGGGTCTGGAATCTGCGAGCACGGTCGTGTGCGCTCTGAGTGCAAGGAGTGCGGTGGGTCTTCATTCTGCGAGCACGGTCGTCGGCGCAAACAGTGCAAGGAGTGCGGTGGTTCACAAATCTGTGAGCACAGTCGTCAGCGCTCTAGATGCAAGGAATGCGGGGGGGCATCAATCTGCGAGCACGGTCGTGCGCGCTCTCAGTGCAAGGAGTGCGGTGGGGGTGGAGTCTGCGAGCACGGTCGTCAGCGCTCTGCATGCAAGGAGTGCGGTGGGTCTCGATTCTGCGAGCACGGTCGTCAGCGCTCTAGGTGCAAGGAGTGCGGTGGGTCTGGAATCTGCGAGCACGGTCGTCAGCGCCATCAGTGCAAGGAGTGCGGTGGGTCACAAATCTGCGAGCACGGTCGTCAGCGCTCTTACTGCAAGGAGTGCGGTGGGAAGGGAATATGCGAGCACGGTCGTCAGCGCCATAGATGCAAGGAGTGCGGTGGGTCACAAATCTGCGAGCACGGTCGTGTGCGCTCTGAGTGCAAGGAGTGCGGTGGGTCTCGATTCTGCGAGCACGGTCGTATACGCTCTCAGTGCAAGGAGTGCGGTGGGTCACAAATCTGCGAGCACGGTCGTGTGCGCTCTGTGTGCAAGGAGTGCGGTGGGTCTGGAATCTGCGAGCACGGTCGTGTACGCTCTGATTGCAAGGAGTGCGGTGGGTCTGGAATCTGCGAGCACGGTCGTCGGCGCTCTACATGCAAGGAGTGCGGTGGGTCTGCAATATGCGAGCACGGTCGTATACGCTCTAGGTGCAAGGAGTGCGGTGGGGGTGCAATCTGCGAGCACGGTCGTGTGCGCTATGGATGCAAGGAGTGCGGTGGGTCAGGAATCTGCGAGCACGGTCGTGTACGCTATGGATGCAAGGAGTGCGGTTGTGCATCATTCTGCGAGCACGGTCGTCGGCGCTCTCAGTGCAAGGAGTGCGGTGGGTCACAAATCTGTGAGCACGGACGTGAGCGCTCTGTGTGCAAGGAGTGCGGTGGGGCAGGAATTTGCGAGCACGGTCGTCAGCGCTCTCATTGCAAGGAGTGCGGTGGGGGTTCAATCTGCGAGCACGGTCGTCGGCGCCATCGATGCAAGGAGTGCGGCGGGTCACAGATATGCGAGCATGGTCGTGAGCGCTCTGTGTGCAAGGAGTGCGGTGGGGCATCAATCTGCGAGCACGGTCGTGTGCGCTCTACATGCAAGGAGTGCGGCGGGAGTGGAGTCTGCAAGCACGGTCGTCAGCGCCCACAGTGCAAGGAGTGCGGTGGGTCATCAATCTGCGAGCACGGTCGTCGGCGTTCTACATGCAAGGAGTGCGGTGGGGGTGCAATCTGCGAGCACGGTCGTGTGCGCTCTCAGTGCAAGGAGTGTGGTGGGTCACAAATCTGCGAGCACGGTCGTGTACGCTCTCAGTGCAAGGAGTGCGGTGGGGCAAAGGCTCTGATGTCACTGGCCAACCCGTGATAAATAAATAAATAAATAAATAAATAAATAAATAAATAACAGCGTGACTCTGAAAGCGAGTTTGACTTTGCCGGCTCTTCGCACTTCGGGGCGCGCGTATGAGGACGCTACGGCGGTCCAACGTGAGGCAGTCGCTGCCGGGTACTCACGAGGTCGAGGTCAAGGTCGGGGCGAACGAGCAGGATGGGGTGAAGCAGGGCGTGAAGCGGAGGCGAGCTCCTCGCACAAAGGGGCCGTGCGAGCACGGGATGAAGCATCGCTCGAAGTGCAAGGTGTGCAGCGCTTGTCCGCACGGTCGTCGGCGCCGTGAGTGCAAGGAGTGCGGTGGGTCATCAGTCTGTGAGCATGGTCGTCATCGCAAACAGTGCAAGGAGTGCGGTGGGTCTCAAGTCTGCCAGCACGGTCGTGTGCGCACTACATGCAAGGAGTGCGGTGGGTCTGGAATCTGCGAGCACGGTCGTCGGCGCTATCATTGCAAGGAGTGCGGGGGGGCATCAATATGCGAGCACGGTCGTCATCGCTCTCAATGCAAGGAGTGCGGTGGTGCATCAATCTGTGAGCACGGTCGTCAGCGCTCTACATGCAAGGAGTGCGGTGGGGGTGCAATCTGCGAGCACGGTCGTGTGCGCTCTCATTGCAAGGAGTGCGGTGGGTCTGGAATCTGCGAGCACGGTCGTCAGCGCTCTTATTGCAAGGAGTGCGGTGGTTCACAAATATGCGAGCACGGTCGTCAGCGCACTCAGTGCAAGGAGTGCGGTGGGGCAAAGGCTCTGTTGTCACTGGCCGACCTGTGATAAAAAAAAGAGTGCCTCCTCCGACGCGACACAAACTAAAGCCTATTCTCGTACTTGCGGCCGCGCGAGTCCGACTCGCCCTCCCCTTCGTACCCCCCCGGCGAAGCGGGCGTGCCCCCGTCCTCATCCTCCGTCTCCTCTTTCACCTCCTCCGGTCGAACCTCATTCGCCTCGCCGCCGCCGCCGTCCTCGTCGCGGTCCTCCTCCTTCGAATCCCCCGCCTGGATCCGCACGGTGAGATCACGCATCTTGGCGTCGTTCTCCGCGAGCTCCGTCTCGATCCGCCGCTTCTCCGCCCTCGCCTCCGCGATCTCCGCGCGTCGCCGTTGTTCATCCTCGATGGACGGGTCCACGACGTGACGCGGCGTCTGCGTTTGTTGCCCGCTCGCGTTGCCCGCCGCCGCGCCGCCGCCGCCCTCTCCGCTGCCGAACATCCGGTGTCGCCTCGGCGGCTCCGCGGGCGCCGCGCCTTCCTCCCCGTCCACCACGATCTCCACCTTGGCTTCTTCCTCGTCGACGCCGTCCAGGTGCGGCTGCTCCCGCGCGGATCTTCGAAGTCGAAACCTACTCGGCGGCTTTTTGGAGCACCACGCCTCCAGGCAATTACCGACGAGGCCTTTGTTATGAGGGTTCTCGTCCCACGAGTACCCGTCACGAAAGTTCTCGTACGTCGTCTGATTCGTCGCGACGAGGTACGCGTGGAAACAAGAGAGAACTCCGACGAAGCAAAAGCCGAGAAACGCGAGAAACAACACGACCATCGCGAAGGGCGCTTTGCCGATGGCTTTGAGGTTCCGCGATTGGGTGTCGTTGGGTAGGTCGTCGTACTTGATCTTGATCTGCAGCGCGCACGTCGCGATGACGAAGACGCATAAGATGGCGGTTCCAAAGACGAACCCTAGGAACGGTCTGTAGTTGCGTCGGCCGATGGTGGTTCCGACCCACGGGCAGTGATGGTCGAATTTGTCGATGCAGTCGTCGTTGACGCTGCAGTGGTGCGCCCTCGGTGGTTGGTATATGTTGCACGTGTCGTTCCACTTGACCGTGACGCTTCTACCGTTTGGAAGGACCTCCTCGCGGTACCTCGCGCGCGCGCGGCCTTCCGTCGGGGGTCTGTACGGTTCCCTTCGGACGATGCCCGGATCGGTGGTTCCCGCGGCGACGAGGTTTCCGAGGCACCAGAGTGGCCACGCGGCGCCGACGATCGTGAACGCGAGGGAGTACTTCGACGCGACGTCGGGGACGACGAGCGCGTTGAACACGATGGACGGGATCAGGACGAGCGCGCACGTGCCAAGGAGTCCGCCGGGCGACGGCCCGGTCATGCACCGCCCGTCGCAGAAAAATCGCTGCGGATCCGAAGAAGTGTTGGGAGGCGGGAGGTCAGATGGGGTGGTGCCAGCTGTGGGGACTCTTCGTGGGAGCCGGGCGCGGGATCTGGAACGTTGGGGGATGGAACGAAGGGATCGTGCATGAACGGATGGTGTACGTACGTCGTTGCCCTCCCACGTCTCGAAGATCCTGGGCTCGCGGCGCTCGGCCGGCGGGGCCGATGGGGTCGACGACGGAGCCATGATGCTTCGTCTGGTCTCTCCCTCGGGCGGCCGAGCTGACGTATCGGGGCGGGACAGCTGTGTCTCGCGTGTCTCGCGTGTCTCGCGGGGTGCAGCTGCGGTGCTCGAAGCCACGCGAGCGCGTCGCCGGGACCTTCGTGCGGTCGCGCGCGCGGCGTTCTCTGATGCCCGCGGTGAGCCTTCAAAAAATGACTCGACGGGTCAAACTGGCACCGGCGGGAAAATCGAGTTGTCAGGACCGAGGCCACGCGTCGTCACTGGCTGCCCGCGCGGGCGCTGGATTGTGTATGCTCGCCGCGACTGCGAGGATATCGCGCTCGTGTCTCTTCGTATCCATCGGGTTCCTCAATCAACGCGCCTCCCACCGAGGTTCCGCGCATCGAGCTCGTTCGCTTCATCGATCTAAAGCGATGATGATGGACTCTGGGGAGGAAGAGGGCTCCTCCGGAGAAGAGCTCTCGAAGAGCCCGGACTATGAAAAGCTACGTCTGCTCGTTCCCGATCTCGACAGCTCGAAGTTCCACAAAGGCCAGGCGGGGAAGATCGGCGTGGTGGGAGGATGCGAAGAGTACACGGGCGCCCCGTACTTCGCCGCGATGTCGGCGTTGAGGATGGGTGCCGATCTGGCGCACGTCTTCTGCGCGGAAGGCGCGGGGAATGTGATCAAATCGTACTCCCCGGAGCTCATCGTACACCCGTACATGCGCGAGGGAGGTGGTTCCAACGGCGATACTCATACCGCCTACGATGCTGAGCTGGTGACGGAGGCCATGGAGAAGATCGAGCCGTGGCTCGACCGGATGTCCGCGCTCGTGGTCGGGCCGGGCCTCGGCAGGGATCCGACGATGTGCGAGACGGCGAAGAGGATCATCGCGGCGGCGTGTGAGAAGGACATACCGCTCGTCATCGACGCGGACGGCATCCGGCTCGTCATGGAGGACGAGGACGTGTCGCTCGTCGGCAACAACGGTCGCGTCGTTTTGACGCCCAACAAAGCAGAGCTCGACCGGTTCCGCGGTTGCGGTTGGGGGGGGGAATGTGGAACGTCGACGATTCTTGCGAGTGATGTTGCACATATACTCAATGGTCCCGTCGTCGTGGCGAAAGGTGAGGCGGATGTTGTCGTGACCCACACAATCGGCGAAGTGGAAGACATGCCGGAGAATGCTCACCTTGAGGGGTATGAAAACGAGATTGCTAAACTCCGCAAGTACAGCACGTTATACGTCTGCGATGAGTTGGGTTCTCCGAGGCGGTGCGGCGGACAGGGAGACGTACTCGCAGGCACGATCGCCACCTTCCTCGCGTGGTCAACCAGGAGCAAGGCGGCGGAGTGCGCCATCGTGAGCGCAGCGATGCATTCGGAGGATGATCCGGACACCGAGGCTGCGCTCTTGAAGGCACAGAACTTCGGAAGGCTCTTGATGGCACAGAACTACAGGCTAAACAACGTTTTCGCGTCCAGCGCGAGTGCACTCGCGGCCTACGCGGGGTGCCTGGTCACCCGCGTCGCCGCGCGAGCCGCGTTCGACAAGAAACGACGGTCCATGCTCGCCTCCGACGTCATCGATGAATTGGGAGGCACCATGCAACGATTGTTCCCGGTTGAAACAGAAACGGACATTTAGACACAACTCTTAAGCCTTTAACTCTCGCTTTCGATTCACATCACCGCGCTAATAAGTGTTAAGAGTGTTAAACGCGTTTACGGGTTCTCGATGAGCGCCGGCTTCATCGGCCACAGCGGCTCCCGCGTTCCGTCCGCCCTCGGGTTAATCTTCCAGATGGTGTACACGAGCAGCGTCGCCACGCTGATCCACACCGCCGACGGCGCGATCAGAACCCCAGCCTTGACACTCACGCTCCAGTACTGGTACACCACGTTATACACTGACGCGAGTACCGCGCAGACCCCGACGACCGCGGTCCCGAGCCGCTTCTCCGCGTTGTTGATGGAATTCCAGGTGTCGCCCACGGATAGGTGCAGGAGCATGGCGAAGTGCGCCGGGTTGTTGAGCGTCCCGGTGGTTCCGAACACCACGACGCTGGACACCGCGCGGAGCACCGCGATGGTGGTCCAGATGACCGGGAACGCGAGCGGCGGCGGCATCCACGCCGGACGTCTGCGTTCCTTGATGGCGGTCTTCTCGCCTTCCATCTTCGGCCTCGAGGCATTCAGCGGGGAGAACACCCTGGACTTGAGGGCGTTGAACCCGAACCACACGCCCACGAGCGCCTTCTGGTACGTCATGTCCAGCGACGACCTGGCGAGGCCGACGTTGAGCCACATGGAGAACCAGACCAGCACTGAGAACTGCACGGCGGTGCAGAGGAAGTACCGCCACACCGCGCCGGTGTCGATCACCGTCCCGGCGTCGAGGGATGAGGAGCCGGATGACGCGGATGCGACGGGTTCGAGGTCGTCGAAGTCGGGGATCGGGGCGGCGGGGTCGGTGTCGGCCTCGCCGGCGATGCGCTTGCGCGCGGCGGCGCGCATGGCGTCCATCTTGGCCTCCTCCTGCGTGGCAGCCGCGAATCGCGGATCTTGAGCGCGTTCCACCGGGGACTTGATGACGGTGGCTTCGGTGACGGGATCGGATTTGGAAGCCATCGCCGCCGGGGTCTCCCTCGGGGCGCTCACGACCGGGGCATTCACGCCCAGGCACTTCCCGCCGTCGATGGTGCGCAGCGCGCGTGAGAGCTGTCCCGCCGATTCAGGCGTTGAGAATGCCGCCGGACAAGATGCGACGCAGACGAGCCGGGTGGACCGCGCGCGCGCGGATCGCGCGGCGCATCGACCGCGCGCGGACACGGTTGTCACGGCGGATGGGGCGACGACGGAGAGCATCATGGTGGTTCACGCGTAGTGCCCGAGGAAGTGCCGATCTAATCTTGCAACTGTCAATTATCCGCTCTTGGAGACCTCTTGGCGCCCACAATTCAGCGAGCGAGAGATCCGGAGCAGCATGTCCGTGAAGCTCGGATCCGTCCGGGCGGACACGCGATGCGCCATCTGCTGGGGCACCCTCAAGAAGGTCAAGGTGGTCTCCCCGTGCCTCCACCGCTTCTGCCAGGGATGCATCGAGGAGCACCTCCGCAAGCTGTGAGTCCCGTCCCGATCACACGGAGAATTTGCCCTACCACCGCCCCCCTACCACCGCCCCCCACCGCGTCTCCTCCATCGCATCGACTGACCCCAACCCACCCATCCATCATCCCCGAACGACGACGACAGTAATCATCACTGCCCCACGTGCAGGCTGCACGTCCCGTCCCGCCGCGCCCTCCGCGACGACCCAGGATTCGACGCGATCATCACCGCGCTCTACCAACACGCGCAGGATTACGACCTCGAGGAGAACGCGTACAGCGCGTCCATCGCGCAGGTGAAGAAAGGCGAGGACACCGAGGAGAAAGAACGACAGCGCGAAGCGAAGCGCCGGCGCAAGGAAGAAGCCGGGGCACTGCGCGAGAAGATGAAGGCGGAGGAGGCGGAAAAACGCGCCAGGGCTCGAGCCGAAGCGGAGAAAGCCGCCGTCGTCGCCGCGGAGCAACGCGCGCGACAGCTGGCGGAACGGGAGACCGCCGAGGCGCACGCCGCGGCGGTCAACGCGGCGAAGGCTGCCGCGCAGGGCGGAGTCAACTCGGACCCTAAACCCACGGCATCCGAGCCCGCGAAGAGGCCGGTGGGCCGACCCAGATCCAATCCCGTCAAAGAATCCGTGCTCCCCCATGGGAAGGTGACGGTGGTCACCGCCTTCTCCGACGATTTCGCGGGGCTCTACGCGTCCAGGGCGGTGGACGATCGCGCCCGCGCGGAGCTCGCGCGTGAGGCCGGGACCGGCGCCGGGGTGTTGACCTACCAGATGGAACTGAGAGGCGCGCCCTTCGCGGATTCACGGACGCCGCCCGCCATCGCGTCTCCGTTCGTCTCCGTCCCGGCGGGTGCCACGTTGTCCGTGGTCAAGAAGATTGTCGGACAACAGTGCGGGATGTCGGACAAACGCGTGATGATCTTCGGCGGCGAGCCAGGTAGTGAGATTGAGCTGGACAGGAGCACGAGCGTGAAGACGGCGGTGTGGCCGCAGTTACAGGCGGGTGCCGCGGAGCTCGTCTTGCTTTACGCCATCCAGTGAGTAAATAGACTACATGACATGGGGGGGGATACGGGTGTTACGCGATAACGCGGCGCCCCATGAACACGCGTGTGCATGAACAAGGCTGTTAAAACTCTATTGGACTCGCGCTACGTACGAGTATGTAGTTTGCACACTCCGCGGATCCCCGATACGATTTCTTTTTACTTCTTCTTAGCCGCCGTGACGTTAAACTTGAAGAAGATGACGTCTCCGTCCGCCACCGTGTACGTCTTCCCCTGCTGCATGTACTTCCCCTTGGCCTTACACTCGGACTCGCTTCCGAGCTCCTTCAAAGTCTCGAATCCCATCACCTCCGCGCAGATGAACCCGCGTTCGAAGTCGGTGTGGATGGCGCCCGCCGCCTGCGGAGCCTTGAATCCCTTGCGAATGCACCACGCCTTGACCTCATCAGGGCCGGCGGTGAAGAAGTAGATGAGGTGGATGGTGGCGAACCCGGTTTTGATAATCTTGGGAAGGACGGACGCCATACCCGCCTCCGTCTCGTACGCCTTCTTCTCCTCGTCGGGGATGTGCTGAAGCTCCTCTTCAAAAGCGCCGGAGAACGGGATCATCACGCCGCCGCCGTGGGCCATGATCCACTCGTGGATCTTCTTCAGCCACTTGTTCGCTTTACGCTTGTAGTCCTTCTGCGTGAGGTTGCACACGTAGATGACGGGTTTGGCGGTGAGGAGCTGGTACTTGTTGAGGTAGTCGATGTCCGTCGGGGTCCAGACGTCCATGCCGTTGCGTACTTCTTTGCCGTCTTCGAGCCACGCGATGACCTTCTCGCAGCAGGCCGTCTCGGTGGCGTGCGCCTTGGCCATGTTCGGGTTCTGCGCCGCCTTCTGCTTGTCCTTGTCGAGTTTGCCTTTGGTCATGTTCATGTACTCCAAGTCTTTGCTGCGGAGTTCGCTGGTGATGATCTCGATGTCGTCGACGGGATCGACGCGATCCTCGACGTGGATGACGTCCGGATCATCGAAGGCGCGCATGACGTGGATGATGCCGTCGACGGCTTTGATGTGCGAGAGGAAGGCGTTGCCGAGTCCGGCGCCGCCCGCGGCGCCCTTGACGAGTCCGGCGATGTCGACGATCTCGAGGTACGGCTGGACCACGGACTTGGGTTTGTGGTGGTCGACGAGCCAGTCGAAGCGTTCGTCCGGGACGTTGACGCGCGTGGAGTTCGGGTCGATGGTGCAGAAGGGGAAGTTCTCTGCGGGGATGGAGCAGTTGGACAGGGCGTTGTACAGCGTGGACTTGCCGACGTTGGGCATACCCACGAGGCCGACCTGGGGTGGGTGGGGTGGGGAGGGAGGAGGGAGGGAGTCAGTCGACTGAATGGTCCGATCGATCTGTTGGTTGGCGCGCGATCTGCGGCGGTTCGATGCGTGGGGGTTCGCGACGGACCTTGAGGTTGCTGGTGAAGCGGCCGAGGGCCCATGGGCCGAGCTTCTCCTCGGTTTCGACTTTCTTGGGGGGCATTGTCGAGCTTTTCGGTGGGGTCTGTCCGGCGCGTGCGTGCGCGGGTCAGAGAGGGCGACAGGGTTTCAAAACAATCCAGCTTCTTTCTTCCGTGCGAAGCGCCGATCTAGCCGACTTTCGATGGGACCTCATTTTTGGACACGGTCATCAGACCATTTGCCCATAGGCGAACAGGCAACCTCGCATCGATCTGATGTCTTCATATACCATGAAATTCGACATCTGACATGAACAAGCTCTTCTACGCGCTCAACATGCGCTGGACTAAGCCGGTCACAATCGGCAAGCCTGATGATCTTAGGATCCGGGCTCCCTTAGCTCAGTTGGTTAGAGCGCGGTGCTAATAACGCCGCGGTCGTCAGTTCGAACCTGGCAGGGAGCATTTCTTTTGTTTTTTGCACTCCGAGAAGCCCGCATGATGCCCAAGACATCCACGCACGTCCCTGCGAAGTTTCGGCGCGTTCCGTGATGTTTGGAGGCGTCGGCGCCCCCCGACGCGGCGGCATCCCGCGTCCAAAACTCGAATTCTAAGCGGCAGTACCCTATGTTCTGGTAGTTGGAAATAGCTCGCGAAATAGGAAATTAGAGGCTGATCTAACACTAATAAAGGCCGAAACGTGCACGAGAGAATAGTTGGACCTCGATGGACGAAAAACAACCTCGAAGTTCGTGTGTCATGATAAAATAACGCTAGACGGTTGAAAAACGTGCTCCTCGGCCAGCCATTGCGCGGCTCGCGGGAGCGCGTCGGTGTCATCGACGATGGCGCCGGAGTCGACGTCCGGGCGCGACGACGCCATAGAAAGCATGCCCCCCGACTCGGATACCCCGCGCGGCGGCGAGGGAGGGACCGCGTCTCTGAGCCGCGACGGGTCCATGATGAGCTCGACACCTCAACTCGGGGATGGCGACGCATCACCCTCGGACGGATGGGCGGACGTCGCGTTCGCGAGCCTCGGCCAGGCCGCCGCCGCGTCCGGCTTCGGCATCGTCGTCGCGTCCCTCGCGGTCGCCACCGAACGCCGGACCGGCAGCGCCGTCGTCGGCACCGTCGCGCTCGCCGTCGAGATGTGGTCGAGAGCCGCGGTGTCCCTCCCCGCCGCGGCGCGAGCGAACGCGCGAGGGCGGCGCGAGGTCATCGCGCAGGCCGGATGCATCGGCGTTCTCGGCTCGCTCGTCTCCTTTGCCGACTTTTACGTCGACTCGCACGTCCTGTACTTCCTCGGGCTGGCGCTCGTGGGCGTCGCCAACTGCGTGGCGCAACAGCTCCGATTCGCCGCCGCGGAGGCGGTGAAACCGGGAGACAGGCCACGGGCGCTGAGCTTCGGCGTCGCGGGAGGAACACTCGCGGCGTTCATCGGACCGGAGGTCGCAAAGGCGACGCGCGCATCGCTGGAGAAGGAGTTCGCGGGATGTTTCCTCGCCATGGCGGCTTGCTACGCCGCGCTCGTGGCGTTTACCATTTGCATCAAATCGGCGGGGCCGAGACGGGGGGTGAAGGAGGAGAAAGGCGCGGCGTTCACATGGCCTCACGCCGAGTTCGCGCGGTCGGCCAAGGCGCGTAAAGGCCTCGCGGGCGTGACGTGCGCGTGGACCGCCATGTTCCTGGCGATGTCCGCGGCGCCGCTCGCGATGACGGGCGAACGCGAAGGCGGGCACTCCTTCGACGACGCCGCCACCGCGCTGCAACTTCACATGGTCATGATGTTCCTGCCGGGGCTCCTGGGAACTGGGGATGGCGTGAAGAAGTTCGGGCCGGATGCGGTGTCCATCGTCGGGTACGTGATATACCTGGTGTGCGGCGTGTTTACGTACGCGGCTGTGCCCGAGCGAGCCACCGGGTCGGTACCTCTCTGGGCGTTTTATGTATTGTTAATACTGTTGGGGCTGGCGTGGAATTTCACGTTCATCGCGGGATCCGCGCTCATGCTACCCGACGGGACGGTGCTGGACGCGGGCGCCTCGAGGCGGGTGCAGGGTGCCGCGGAGGCTGCGACGTTCGCGGCGGTGGGCGCGGCGTCGGCGGCTTCGGGGGCGCTTCTCGGCGCCATCGGTTGGCGGGGTCTTTGCGCTTGCGTCGCGCCGTTCGCGGCGGGTATGATGTGGTTCGAGTCCAGCGAGGGGTTCGTGGGTGCGATCAGCTTCTCGCTGAAGCGGACCTTCGGGCGGCGGGAGGAGCAGGTGGGCGAAGAGGAAGAGGCGGCGTCGGCGAGGGTATAGCGCGTTAGGCTCACTTTCAAAGCGGTACTTTTGTAGACTACAGCCGGCGTCTAACGCTCCGGTCCGCTAGACACTCGTTCATAGGATGGCGGCAGCCTTGGATCCGTGGTGGTTCCCGTGCTTGTCCACGTACCCCCGCCGTTTCTTCTCCTTGTTCTTCTCCCGCTTATTGTACTTCTTCTCCATGCTCTTCCGCAGTTTATCGATTGCGTCCTCCTCGTCCGAGTTACTCTCCTCCGCGCTCTTCCCGTCCATGCGCACCCTCGGCGCTTTACCGAAAGAACTCCGCAGCCTGCCCAGTATCCCGCGCTTACCCCCCTTTCCATCCCCGCGCGTGTCGCCGCCGCCGCTCGTCTGTGAACCCGCGGCGGAGGATCCCTTAGTGCTTTCCAGCGGGTCGCCCAACATCCCGCGCGAGAACTTGAGCCGTTCTTTGAACACCTCCACGCCGGGCTGGATATCGTACGGGTCGTCCTCGTCGGGGTTACCTCCCAGCTCGGTTCGCCAGTAGTTCACCAGGCTTCCGCTGCTGAACAGCAAGTGCGACGTGTGCGTAAACGTGCGAATCACGTACACGGCGAGCAGCTGTAAACAAAACAGGATGTCATTCTAATTGCCCGTATGACGATGATGAGAGTTAAAATAAACTTACCAGCTCGAACACCACCGCGTCCCACCCGATCATCTCAAGCGACACCGCGCCGATCGCCACCATCGTGCACGCGCTTCCGATCCTAAACGCCTTTTGGCACTTATACGTCGCGAGGAAACCCTGGCCACGCGCGAAGACGCGGAAAACGTCGCTCTCCCTCGCGCACTCGTTCAACGCGTTGACGAACGCTGTAAACAAAACACGACGTCATACTAATTTCCCATACGATATGTAAAATAATAAACTCACCCATGGCCAAAATGATTGCCAGAAAATGCATCGCTACGGATGCGATGAGTGCGTACGCCGCGACTCTTTTCGCGACTTCGCACCTGTACTTTTCGTACTCGCCGTCGAATTCGCGTCGTTCGCAGTCCATCGCCGGCGGCGGGTCCATCACCGCGGCGATGGTGCACGATAGAAACAGCGCCGAGTAGATGGCGTAGTTTTCCACCTTAAACAACAAAAACACGACGTCATACTGATTGCCCATACGGGAATTAAAATAAACTCACCTTTGCTCGCAGGCGCCCTGTGACTTCTGGGACCCCGTGGAGCACGAGCAGCGCGGCCCAGCAGGACGGGTGTTTCCTGTAGTTGAGGACCCACTTGCCGACGGTGTGTAGCCCCGAGCACTGGAGCCACGCCGCGAGTTTGTCCTCCTTCTCGTCGATCTCCTCGGCGTGTGTGTCGTCGAAGGTTTCGCCGGGTTCGACGTCGGGTCCGATGAGATTTCGTGCGCTTGGAATGGACGAGCGCAGGGATGTGGTGGAGTCGCCGGCGTCGAGATGCGTGTCCGCGAGTGATGTCGGCGCCGTTGGCTCGACGCCGGCGATGGGGTCGATATCCTCCGGGGCGAGCATGTGGGGCATCACCGCCGCGCTTCCCGAGGGCACCTGGAGCTTGCGCACGTTGGACAGGCGACTGGTGCTCGCGCGCGACATCTGCACGAGTTGTCGTCGCACCGCCCGTGACCTCATGGCCTTCCAGCTCCGGAGCCCGCCCTCTTGCTGTTTCTGTTGTTCGAACATCGCGTCCATGGCGGCTTCCGCGAGGTTCGGGGTGGATCGCATCTCGAGCGGCCGCTCGCCCACGTCGTCGGCGAAGGTCACCGAGCCCGTTTGCTGTGCATTAAAATCGCGGATTTCTCCCGCGGTGGCTCCCGCGTCGCCGGCGTCCTGCGCCGGCGCGGGAGGCGATGCGTCCTCGGAGGACATCTTCCGATGGGTACCTCAGCGACGGTCCAGTCGCGACGGCGGTCTCGCGGCGCGAAGTGGACGCCGACGGCCGCCCAGTCCAGATAACGTCATATTTGCCGAAGTTTCCAGTGAAGTTTCTTGACGTCCAAGAAACCCTGAGTGCTGTTTATTAGTTACCCAGGCGTCGGGGACGTCGAGAACGAAGCTGCGGCATTGATAATCAACGATCTCATTGATAAAACACCGGTGGTGATACTCTTACTCTACACGACGTCGCGGAGGACGTAATACATCGGCGCTCGGACTTAACCTCAGTCCGGACAGCGCTCGGGTGTCCAAACAGACTCATCATCGATCATTGACGATGAATCCATCTCGAATCCGTCCCTCATCACTGCGCGGCTGCGACGAGCGAGTGAACGCACTTCATCTTCCCGTTCTCATCCGGCGTGCAGAACAGCCTCGGCTCGTGCAACCTCTTCGGCTTGTCATCCACCGCATCGTCCACGGCGTTGGCCTCCGTCTCCGTCTCCGCGCGTGCATCCTCCATCTCCATCTCCTTGAACTGCGCCATGCGATCCGGCGTGATCTCCGTCGCGGCGCTCGCTTCCCACGATCGCTTCTCGCGCTCGGCGAGCTCGGAGGCATCCTCGTGAGCCGTGTACACCGCCTTCTTGGCCGCCTTAGCCTCGGCTTTGGCTTGCGCTTCGAGATCCTTCGTTCGTTGCGCTTGGTACGCGGCGTCGACGACTTGGTACGTCGCCGGGTGTCGTTCTCGGCGTTCGTCCGCCATGTCTTCGAACGCGACGGCGTTGGCCTCGGAGAGAACCTGCGCGTCGGCATCCTCCTTCACGACGTCTTCGGGGGTTTCCGGTTCCTTCTTTTCCTTCTTAGAGTGCTTCTTAGAGTGCTTCTTGGAGTCCTTCTCGGTTTCCTTTTCGGAAGATGACGCCGACTTTCGCGCCTTGCCGGCGCTCGCGGTTGAACTCTCACTCTTCGTCTCCTTGGTTCGCGTGTGTGGAACCTCGAGGGCGTCGGGGTTGACGGCGGGAAACGCGCCCGGGGAGGTGCATCGCATGCTGCCGTCGGGTCCCGGGCGGCAGGACATGCCCTTCGTCGCGGCGTCCTCGTCCGCCGGGGCGGACTTGGAATGTGAATTGCGCGGTGAGCCGAGTTTGGTGGCGTGACGGCGGGGTTTGATGGACGCCTTGTGACGGGGCCTTGGGACGGGGCTGCCGTCGGGCATGACGTCGCGCGCGGCGGGGAAGGCACCCGGGGTGACGCATCGTGTCACGCCGGACGCGTCGGGGGCGCACGCGATCTGCGCCATGAGCGTCTCGTGGGCGGAGGCGGAGTCGTGTGCGAGGCGATGATCAGCCTCGACACTCTCGGCGTGAACGCTGTGATGGGTCTTGGACAGCGGCGCGGTGACAGCCTCGACGGGGGTGCCGTCGCGAGCCACCGGTACAGCCTTGAACGCGCCGGGGGAGACGCAGTGCACGGCGCCGGTGGCGTCCGGGGCGCAGTCGAGCGGCTCTTTGGGATGACGGAGCAAACCGTGTGAAAACCGCGCGGATCCCAGGGTGTTGGTCGGAGTCACGCGGTCCGCTGATGACGACGCGGGCGACGCGGGGGACGCGTCGATCGCGCCGAAGCGGTGGAGCCCGAGGATCGCGAGGACGCAGAAGCACACGAGCGACGCCTGCGATGACGCGATGGGCGGGATGGACGGAGGTCAGCGACGGGCTTTGGGCGCGCGCGGGAGGCCGCGGAGCATCTCGACGCTTTTTACTCGTGGCGCGCGCGGGAGAAGGGCGTATCGCGCGGGTAGTATCGCACGCACCGAGAGGAGGACGCCGCCGGAGGGGTTGGCGCGGCGCTTGGCGTATCGCGTGGGCGCGTCGGCATCGCCGTGGTGGTTGAGTAAACGTTCGGCCGCGGCTTGTTCGTACGACATGCTGCGTCCGTGTCGTTCGTTGTGGCTTCGCTCGTTGTGAAATGTAACAGACGAATCCATATGCGGTGCATAGCTCGCAAGTTAGAATCCAATTGGAATTATGATATTAGATCAAACTCCACAGCGCAAATGGTTTGGAGACGTGTATTTCTTCATAACACTTTTAGCTGGAGCGCCATTTCTCGAAATCCTCGACACTTTTCGAGGCGCGCCCCGCACGCGGACGATGGCGGGCCGGCGCCTCCCCGCGCTCGCCTTCCTGGCGGCGTTCCTCGTCGCCTTCAATGTCTTCTCCTCGCACGGCGACGACGCATCGTTACCCCACCACACCCGCGGCGCCCCCGCGGTGCACCACCGGATGCTCGGCGACGCAGATCTCAATCTTGACGTACTCGGCACCGCGGGCCATCTGCTGGACGGCTTCGAACACATCGGTTCCTCGGGCGGCGGGTGGACGCGCGAGCGCAGCGCCGCCGCCAAGGAACTCGCCGCGAGGGCGCGATACGAGGGCATGGACCCGAACAGCGTGGACGCATCGAACTCCATCGGGGACGTCATCGTGGACGCGGATACGGGCAGGCGGAAAAAGCGGGTGGTGAAGAGGATCGTGCGCAAGGTGCGACGCAACGCCGACGGCACCACGACGGTCATCTCGGAGAAAGAAGAACATCCCACCGACGTCATCACCAACGCGCACAAATCATCATCGAAATCATCGAAGACGACGCAGGTAAAGACGCCGGTGACGACGAACGATGCTGCCGGGGCGGATGCCAGAGGAGACGACGTCGAGACGGTGGCGCGGGCTAAAGCAAATGGGCTCAAGATCGAGACGAGGCGCGTCGGAAACACGCTCGAACCCTTCGAGCCGAAGAAGTCAGGCTCGTGGTTCGGATCCTCCAAGCCGAAGAAGAAAGCCGATGCCGTCTCAAGCGATGACTCAAGCGAAGGGTCCTCCGGGTCCTCAGGGTCTCAATCAACTTACGCCCCGAAGGAACACACCGAATACGGCGGCGACGTCGTCAAGTGGGGCGAGACCAACTTGAAGAACTCGCCAAAAGAATGCTACGACGACTGCGCCGCACTCTCCGACACGAAACACAACGGCGGGTGTAACGTGTGGGTGTACTGCCCACTCGTCGGCGGGTGCAGCGGGCAGCCGCACAAGGCGTGCTGGCTCAAGCGCCAAGGCCGGCCGGAGATCCCGACGGGCACGAGCGACGACACCAACCCGTGGGTCAGCGGCTCGATGGTGCGTTTCTTTTTATATTCTCGTATACGGCAATTAGAATGACGTCGTGTGTTGTGTACAGGCCAAGCCGGCGGATACGTCCGGCGAGCGCGGAGCTCACAAGAAGTTCCACGTGGTGAGTTTCTTTTTATCATTCATATGGGCAATTAGTATGACATCGTGTTTTTTTAGCTCGTCACCACCAACGCGAACATCTATCAGGCGTGGCAGGTCCGCGTGATGCACTTCTGGTACAATAAGATGAAGAAGCAGTGCGAGGCGGAGGATCCGGACGGGTGCCAGATGGGCGGGTTCACCAGAGTTCTGCACGATAAGGCTGATAAGCTCGTCGACGAGATCCCGACGTGCGTGGTGGACAGGTGTGTTTCTTTTCATCTTTGTACGGTGCATCTTTTCATCTTTGACGACTGACGGCGTGTTTTGTTCACAGGCTGGATAACGAGATGGGTTTCGTGGTGCTCTCCAGACCGAACGCGTTCAAGCAGTACTTCGAGAAGTGCGGCGACATCGAGGAGGACTATATCCTGATGGCCGAGCCGGATCACCTGTACCTGCGACCGTTACAGAACTTGATGAACGGAAGAACCGCGGCGGCTTTTCCGTTTTTTTACATCAACCCGAAAGGTGAGTTCATTTTAATCATCATATACTCGTAGGCAATTAGAGTGACGTCGTGTTTTCGTTGCAGGGTTCCCCGAGCTCATCAGGCGATTCGCGGGCGAGCACCTCACGGACCGCGAGATCGAGGAGATGGACCCGATCGGATCGTCCCCCGTGTTCATTCACAAGGAAGACCTGCGACGGGTGGCGCCCATATGGCACGACGTCACGCTCAAGATCAAGCAAGATAAAGAAGCGGACAAGGCTTGGGGGTGGGTGCTGGAGATGTACGGGTACACAATCGCGGCCAAGATCGGTACGTTCATTTCAACTCTCGTACGTGCAATTAGTTGTAGAATGACTGACTGATGACGCCGTGTTTTGGTTTTACAGCTGGGGTGAAACACGATTTGCGGCCCAAGCTGATGGCGCAGCCGCCGTGGGATAAAGGCCTAGGCGAGTTCTTCATCCTGCACTTCACGTACGGCAACGATTACGACGAGAACGGCGTGTTCACCCCGGGGAAGGTTGGCAAATGGCGGTTCGACAAGCGCAGTTACATGGCGGGCATCCCGCCCAAAAACTTGGACCCGCCGCCGAGCGGGTGCGACAACGAACTCGTCAAGCGGCTGATCGAGATGATGAACGAGGCGAGCGCGACGCTGCCGAACTGGGAGGATCCGCTCGGGGCGGGGCGGGGCGCGGGGCGGCGGATGCTACGCGCGGGGTGGCTGGAACACGTTCCGGCTCACGGCTCCATAGTCGGCCGTCGACCGGCGCCGATTCCAATTCAATCCGGCGCTGAGCTTTAGCGCATTCATGGGCACATATTAGAGAGCTATGCTATCATGATACATTAACGCGATGACATCAGACGCATCGCTACTTCGCTACTTCCACATCGCGCACCCGAGCCCGATGGGTATCTTGCACTTGCTGTCGTTCACCTTCATGCGATCCTTCTTCGAGCGGCAGATGTCCGCGGTTGGATTGCGCGGGCAGATGGCTCGACGGACGGCTTCGTCTTCATCCTCCACGACGTCGATCGGGGGTGCGTAGGCGCCCGCCGCGAGGAGGTTTGATCGCTCCGCGGCGCAGCTCGGGTCCGATGCGCACTCCAGTGGCGTCGCCGTCACAGCCTTGGACACGCCCGCGGACTCCGTATCCTCCGCGAGCGCCATCGGTGGGTGTCGAGCCGCGAGGAGGGCGACGGAGGCGAGGGTGCCGATCAGCGTTGCTTTGGGCACGCCTCTCGTGATGATTCGCGCGGAACGAGGTGCGACGGCGCGTGATTGATCCCTCGTCGCCGTACACGCGACGACGACGGGGCGGAACGCGATGGATGTCGACGCCATGGGCTCGAGCGACGCGTCCGTGGCGCGTTTGAGCAGTGGACGGTGGGCACGAAGAGAAACCGGCTTGATAACGAAGAAAGAAACAGAGCCACAGGAATCGCTCGACGTCACATCCTTGGACACGCCGACGCGACTCCACTTGCGGACGCATCTGAAAACCCGAGAATGACCGCCATGGCCGCGCTCGCGCCCACCCTCCGCGGGGCGCCGCTCGCTCTCGCGACGCCTCGCGGTACCCGCGCCCTCTCCCGCAAGGCGTCGCCGTCCGTCCGGAAGGGATCCCGGCGTGCACACGTCGCCGTCGCCGCCGACGCGGGTTCAGCGTCCAGCGCCCTGGACACCCTCATGGGGGCCAAGATCATCGCCACCGACGGCGGCGGCGACGACTCCGTCCGATCCAGCGTCCAACAGTACTACGGCGAGACCCTCAAGACCTCGGACGACCTCAAGACCTCCGCGTGCTGCACACCGTACGACCTCCCTAAAAAGATTCGCGACATTCTCTCGAACGTCCCGGACGAGGTCAAGGCTAAGTACTACGGCTGCGGATCCCCGACGCCGCAGGGCATCGACGGCCTCCGCGTCCTCGACCTCGGCTCGGGAAGCGGCCGCGACTGCTACGTCGCCGCCGCGCTCGTCGGCGCATCCGGCGCCGTCACCGGTGTCGACATGACCGACGGACAGCTGGACGTCGCCAACAAACACGCGAATTCCTACTGCGTCGACGTCCTGAATTACGAATCCCAAAACATGACGTTCAAGAAGGGCACGATCGAGGACCTCGCCGCCGCCGGCGTGAAGGACGGCACCCAGGACCTCATCATCAGCAACTGCGTCGTCAACCTATCACCGGATAAACCCGCGGTCTTGTCCGAGGCGTGGCGAGTCCTCTCCGACGGCGGAGAATTCTACTTTTCAGACGTCTACTGCGACCGGCGGTTGCCGGAGGACATCCGCGCGCACCCTGTGCTGCTCGGGGAGTGCCTCGGCGGCGCGATGTACGTCGAGGACTTCCGGCGTCTGTGCGTGCGCACTGGATTCACCGACCCGAGGGTTCTGGAAGGTCACGAGATCGAGGTGTTGGATCCGGCGTTGAGGGAACTTTTGGGCGAGGCTAAGTTTTACTCCATCACGTACAGGCTGTTCAAGGTACCTGGGCGGCTGGAGAGCATCTGCGAGGACTACGGGCAGTACGTGGTGTACAAAGGGACGATCGACGGGCATCCGCACGCGTACTCGTTGGATGATCACCACAGGATCGAGAAGAATAAGCCGTTTTTGGTTTGCGGGTAAGTTGTGACTTTTGATTCTCGTATGGGCAATTTGATTGACTGACGTCATGTTTTGTGTACTGTACAGGAACACCGCGTCGATGCTCGGAGAGACTTGGCTTGGTAAGCACTTCGACGTGTTCGGTGACCGGAGTGTTCACTACGGGGCGTTCGACTGCGGTGGGCCGCCGGTGGCGATGCCGGGCGGGGACGGATCGGGCGCCTGCGCCTCGGGGGCGTGCTGCTGAGCGAGTGTAGTTGATACCTCAGACTCGTGAAAAAAAACTCATTCATTCATTCATTCATTCATTCATTCTCGCCATTGGTCACTCGACGTTTGCACTCATGATCCGACGCGCATGGCGAAGGCGCGGTAGCCCGGCGGGGCGCCGAACTCACCCGCGGGCAACGGGATGAGGTGCGGGGTGCCCGCGAGGTGCGGGTAACGCGCCGCCACCTCGTCTTCCTCGTCCTCCGACTCGTCAGACTCTTCCCCTTCGTCTTCGTCTTCGGTGGCGGGAAAGCAGTACCAGGGGTATTTCACGCCCTCCTTCCGTTCATCGTCCGTGCCGTACCGAGCGATGTCCCGTACCAGGTCACTCAAGAAGCTCCGAAAACACCCGAACCTGCGCTCGATCCCGTTCACGCGCTCGAACAAAGTGCGAAGCGGCGACGCGATGTGAGCCTTCGCAGCCGCCGCCATCTCCTTCAAATCGAACCGCGTCCCGTTGAAATCTTTCAGCCACAACACGCAATCCCTTGATCCGTGTCGCACCGCCGCGATGATGCAACGCGCGTGGTTCATCTCGCACCCACGCGCGTGCAGCAGCGTGAGGCACGTGAGTGCGTTCCACGACGACGCGATCTCGCACGTGTCGCCGTCCATCGGCGCGCCCGAGTCGATAGCGCATCTCAGACCGTCAACGTCGCCGCGAGCGGCAGCCGCGTTGCACCTGCAAATAAAACACGTCGTCAGTTGAATTGCCCATACAAGTGCGATAATACAAATACAAATAAACAAATAAACGCACGATAGCTCGTACACCGGCCTTTTAGTCTCCCGTACCGCGTGACGCATCGCGCGCGATACCGCGCTGAGCCTCGCGAGGTCACCCGGGTCCGCAATGCACGTTGGGGAGGCCAGGATGTGGGTCAACACGACGTCTCGCGGGAGACCCGGGATGGGTGATGACATCTTAGCGACGATTTCCGGGTGTTTTGTTCCGCACTCGCGCCTGTGCATGGGCCAGTGGTCGCGCTGGCACGATGCGGCGCAGTAGCGAGTATCGACGCCGAGTTTGTGGCACCCGCTGCACTTCTTCCGGGCGGGCGCGCCGCAACCCACGCACGGAAGCCGGGGTTTCTTCTGTTTCTGTTTCTGTTTCCCGGGTGGCGTGGAGTGGCTTTTGCTCTTCTTCTTCGGAAGGATCGGAGGGAAGAAGCGGTCGTTGACGTCGTTTGCGACGAGCGCGACTCGTCGCCTTTGCGGCCGCGCGTCCTCGTACTCGCGAATACGCGCGGCGATGCCGTCGAACATCGAATCTCCGGCACGGATGTGGAGGGGCGGGAGCACGTCGGTCATGATATCCACGTCGCCCCCGAAAGTCCTCATCACGGCCGAGTCAATGATGGACGCCATGGCCTCTGGTGAGAACCCGTCCTCGACCTCGGCCAGAAGTTCCTCGATATTCGCGTCCTCCGCATCGTCGTCCGTATCGGAAGACGTGTCGATGTTGTCGAAGCGGCTGTAGTCGATGGGCGCCATGGCGTCGCGCGCGGGGGCTGTGTCTCGCGGAAGATACCTCGGATGCCTCCGATACCTCGGAAGAGACGCCATTTCGTCTTCCGTTTGTGATAACCTGAACTTGAGACCCATAAACGCAAATGGCCCGGAGCTCTCCGCCGAAAACAAAACTCGAACGGCTGTCCTGCCATCCCATCGCTAAGCGCCACTTAGCGGGCGAGCCATGTTAGACATGGCCGCCTTCCGACTCCCGGCGGGGAGCGGGTTGAATGGACGAGTCGGCGGAAGGGTCGGGTCCGGGGGTGGGGCGTCGAGCAGCGGTCAGCGGGGTGATCGGCACGCTCGTTCGTCGCACCGAGGGGGATTCTGCCCGATTCCGCGGCCACGTCTCACGAGATGGGTGAGCACGGGTGAGAGTGGGCGACGAGTTGGGGCCGCCAGCCCGCCCTTCGCGTCGTCCCGGGCGGACGCCAACGGCGACGACGGCGACGGGTCGAAGCGACGGGGTGATCGACAGGTCGCGAACGTCGCGGGCGGGTGGGACGCGGGCGGGACGTCGCGTCCCGCCCCATCCGCGCGGTCGCGGCGGAAACCGAAAGCCGATAAGGGAGGGAAGATTTCCGGCACCCAAGGCGCCCCCAAGGCCCCAGGTGGGACCCAAGACCGCGGCGGGCCGAACAGCGCCACGGAGCTGCGGCGAGAGGCGAGCGCCATCCTCCGCGCGCTCTCCGCCGCGCGCGCCGCCCCGGGTGGCCTCCGCGCGACCCTCGGGGAGGAGCCCGCGCTGATCTCGCGGCTCCTCGACGCCCTCTGCGCCGCCGGGATGCTGTACCAGGCGAACGCGCTCTTTCGCGAGGCCCTGGACGCGCGCGTCGTCGCGTCGCCCTTCGCCGTGGAGTCGCTCGTGAGGCACGGGGTCAAAGCCGGCCGCGCCGCCGAGGTGGCTGCCGCGTTCGACGCCTACGTCGCCGCGGGGGGATCCCCGACGCTGCGAACCTACACCGATCTCATCACGGCGCTGTCCAAACGAGAGCTCCAAAGGCGCAATCGACGAAGCCGCCAGCGCTTCGGCGACGACAAGGAACACCACGACAACACCGACGTCGACGCCGCCTCCGGGAATCGAACCTCCGACGCCATCGATCTCTGGCGAGCGCTCTCCACCGCTGACACGGACGATGACGCGCTCGTCCCCGACGCGCAGGCGTACACCGCCGCCGTCGGAGCGTTCATGGCGCACGGCATGGTCACCGAGGGCGACGCGTTGGTCCGGGAGATGAACCGCCGCGGCGTCGCCGCGGGCGCCCGCTTATACAACACCCTCATCGCGGCGCGAGGGCGCTTAGGGGACATCGACGGAGTCCGAGCGGCTGAACGCGCCATGAGGGACGCGGGGGTCCGACCCAACGCCGCCACGCACGGCTCGCGCGTCGCCGCGTACGTGCGATGCGGCGAGCTCGAGCTCGCGGAGCGCGCGCTGCGCAGTGGGATGGGCGACAGGGATGAAGCGAAACCCACGGTGCACGCGTACACGGCGCTGGTCCAGGGTTTGAGCCGAGCCGGGAAAGTCGACGAAGCTCGCGAATGGATCCGGGAGATGAGGCGCCGGCGGGTACCGCCCAACGCGCACACGTACTCGACCATCGTGGACGCGTTGGTGCGGCGCGGGGACGTGGGCGGCGCGGAGGCGGTGGTGGAAGAGATGCGCGAGGATGGCGTGGAGCCCACCGCGGTGACGTACAACACCCTCCTCAAATCGTGCGTGTCGAATCGTGTGGACGAAACAAATTCGACGATGGATTCAGCCTCCAGAGACTCTCCAGAGACTTCACCGATGAGTTCATCGAAGGGAGGAGACGACGCGTCAACCACGTCGTCGTCGAGGGAAGAGACCGAGCGCGTCAATCTGGACCGCGCGAGGCGCGTGCTGGAGTCCATGCGCGCCGCGGGCGTCGACACCACCGTCGTCACCTACAACACCCTCATCGACGCGTGCATCAAAAACGGTGAACCGACCGAGGCGACCATGGGCGTCCTCGGCGCTTTGGTCGCCGCGGGGCACAGGCCCGACGTCGTCACGTACACGACGCTGCTCAAACACTTCGGTAAGGATGGGGACGTGGTGGCCGCCCGGTGGCTCATGGGGGAGATGCGGAACGATCCGGGCGTGCGAGCCGACGCCACCGCTTTCAACTGCCTGGTGGACGCGCTCTGTCGAAAGGGTTTATTCGCGGAGGCGTTTGGTCAGGTACTCGCGATGATCGAATCCGGTTTATCGCCGGATCTGAACACGTTTGGCGCGTTCATGGACGGGTACGCGCGGTGTGGGGACGTGGACGGCGCCAGGGCGTTGTACGCGACCATGACGGGACGATCGCAGTCGAGCCGGGACGGGGTTTGGCGCGTGAAAGACGAAGACGGTGACTTGATTGATTTCACCGCCGACGGATCTAGAGACGGATCTGGAACGGCTAAATCGAGCTCATCGAGCCCTGGGGTGGAGGTGACGACGCCGCCGGACGCGCGCGTGCGCCTCGCGCTGGTCACCGCGTGCGCCCGCGCGGGTCTCACCAGCGCCGCGGAGGAGGTGCTCACGATGATCGAATCCGACTTGGCTTCTTCGAGCGCCGGCGACGACTCCGCCCGGGAGATGACGGAGCTTCGCGAACGGTTCCGTCGCGAGCTCGCGAACTCACGCGTCGCGGACGGGCGCACCGTCGCCAGGCGCGTCGCCAGGCGCACCAAGGGTCGCGGCGGAAACGGAATCGCGAGAGTCAAGGCTGCTGATCCCAGAGCCGGGTGCCCGGTTCCCTCCTCGTGGGGACCCGCTCCGAGAAACAAAAACAAACGCTCGGCGGCGTCGTCCTCGTCGCCCATCGGATCATCCATCGACGTACAAGTGAGCCGCCCGTCGGTGGACGAGGAGGATACCGAGTGGTCGCGCGGGTTGGAGATGTGGAAGCACTGGCTCGGCTTACCCAGCCGCTACTATGACGGGAAAGGCGGCGCGGACGTCGCGAGCGCCGAGGGACAGATCCAAGCCGCGACATCCAAACCACCGAGCTCGACGGCTTCCATGAATGCGAACGCGATGGATCCGATGGAGACGAAGGCGGTGCCGTACACCAAGGGCGAGATCGCCGACGCGGTCAGGGTGCTCCGCGAGGCGGCGGCGAAGAGGTACCCCGACGACCCGGACCGCGCGTTGACGCTGGCGCTGGAAGCCGCCGAGGATGGCGACGCCGCTCGGGTACTCTCTCGGGATGAAGCAAATGCCACGAGGGATGAAGACTTTCCCGGCGACGCGGATGGCATCGACGTCGCGTAGGACACACTATAACTAATAAGATTACTCTAACATCAAGATCTAAACCCTATTGCTAACACCGCTGACTGGTAGTCTCATCACGCGTCCTCCTTCAGTCCGTGTCTTTCTTCTTGACGAGTCGCGACAAGTCGAACTTTTCCTCGTGAAGCATCCTGTGTTCGAGCTCCGTTTTGAGCGCGGCGGATCGTTGCTCGCCCCATGTGGGCCCTCGCGCCTCCCGCCTCGCCGCCGCGTCCGCCAAGAACTCTTCCTCTCGCTTCACCCGCTTGTTGCCGCGTAACTCCCAGTTGCCAAAGTTGTTTTGGATGAGCTCTGGGGCTCCGTCGTCGGAATCTGACGCGATGCCCTGCTCGCGCCTCTTCTTCCCCTTCCCGTCGTCATCATCCTTCGCCGCCGCGCTCGCCTTCTTGGCGTCATCCCTTCGCTGCCTCGCGTCCTCGTCGATGGCCGCCACGGCGCTGCCGTAGCTTCGCTTGACGAGATCCTCGTACGTCACCTCCTTCGCCTTTACGGGCTTTGAAGATGCGAGATTCTTCCCGCCCTCGCGCTCATCCTCTTCGTCTGAGCTGGTCAGGGACGAGTCGGAGGGAAGGTCCCCTAATACGTCCATGAACTTATCCATCGCACGCGGGCACGCACACACGACTGGACTCGCTCGCGCGCCGGTCCGTGTGGTCACAAGCCAACGCCCCTTGAGTGTCTCATCTGCTCATCGACTATTCGTCTATTTCACATCTGCGTTGTAATAAACTCTTCAGAAACTACTACGTCTACACTGGACCGCCGGCGACCACCACCGGCACGGGCGGCGTCTCAGCCTCGAGCACCGCCATCATCTCACCCGCGACCGACTCCACGATCTTCGCGTCGAAACCCAGCACCCGCATCCACCCATCCACCCGCTCGAACTCATCCACCCCATCCACCCGAACTTTCCGAGGAGGGATGAGGACGCCCGCCGCATGAACGTCGCGCTCGCCGTAGAACGCCTGCGCGCAACGCAACGCACCCGCCGCGAGATCCCCCGCGCTCCGCCTTAACACCATCGTCGTCCTGAAACACGCGTCCGTCAACACGCTCGCCGCCAGCTGCGCCCGCCCCACGCCGCATCCCACTTGCCCGCATAAATTCAGCAACACCCGGTGCGGCTGCGGCGTCTCCAGCGAGTACCCAACCCCGGCCAGTACCTCCGCCTCCAGCTCCAACACGATCTCCTTCACGCGGTAGTACGGCTCACCGGTGAGACATCGCAGCGACGGGGAGGTATCCTCGGCGGATTTAAGACGAACCACACGTTCGTCGTCATCCGCGCGTTGTGACCAGTACGCACCTCCGACGCCACCAAATGGTTTATCATTCAATTCCACGGAGTCGTTGGCCCGGTCTATCGCCGAGGGTATACATTCGCGATCGGGATCACGCGGTTTTCTCCCGCCCTGTATCCGTAGGTTTCTGTCGAACGACGTGGCGACGGCTTGGTCCGCGAGTCTCACGTCCAGGTTGGGAAAGTACCAGCCGCCCTTCGCATTCGGAGCGGGGTCATCTCCATCTGATGTGTTCGATGATGATGTATTCGACGATGGCAATCTGACGGGCGGGAGCACGCGCAGGAGCTCCACGGTGTCTCCCGGCCACGGGTACAGCACCCTGTGCGTCACGTTCACGATGTCGCTGATGCGCTT
>Ga0302114_10000227_pt1 | contig 41165 bp, 25 predicted proteins | sample AG5_Surface_MG_FD_203107 | JGI IMG/M metagenome (GOLD analysis project Ga0302114, IMG submission 203107) | Marine microbial communities from Western Arctic Ocean, Canada - AG5_Surface | ecosystem: Environmental > Aquatic > Marine > Oceanic | place: Canada: Western Arctic Ocean | collected...
GCCCGATGTCGCGTGCATCATCGCAACCATATCTTCGCCCACTCGCGAAAAGTTTGTTAGCACCCTTGTCTGCCCGGGCGGTGAGGAACGCCGCTGTCGCGTGCGTGTCTCGGAGCTCCGAAAGCGCGTTTATCGAGAGGGCTGCGCCTCTCAACCCTTTCTCGGGGCGGTTCCTGACGTGCGCGGCTGACCTTGCGGACGCGCGAACCGGTATGACTCACCACTTTGAAGGAGGGCTCGATTCGATTGATCACAACGACCCGCTTCGGCGCTTTTCCGGTGGCAAAATTGTCTCCCGGTCGAGCTGATTTGCCCGTACGATTCGGTGGTACTATATGCGGTTAACGAGATCATTTCCTGATACCGAAAAACCCATGCCGTATTTACCCGAAATAGCGCTGACGGATCTTCACAAAGCCAATGACTGCCAAACTGCCAAACTGTGCGCGTGTGTCTTGACCGTGGGTGCTATTTTCCCGCTTAGCGGTGCACCTAACGCCGAGATCGCCACGGTAGGCAGCGCGCGACCCGCGCAGGAAGCGTCTGAGCGCGTGTCTCACACGAGCGGAACCCATCCTTTGTCATCCGCGACAGTCGGGGCTCGATAAGGAGAACCGAGTGGGCCGTGAGCGCCGCGCCGGAGAGCGTATTGCCAGAGGGAAAAACCGAACGCGCGGCCGAAACCCTCGGCTGAGAGAGTTTTCAAAGTTTGCGCGAGGGACGCGGGGTGGGCCGCGATGGGGAGCAACGGCGCGAATGGTCCGAAGCCCATGAGCAACATGCAGGGCGGGAACAACTCGTGGAAGACGTGGCAGTCCGACGACGACATACCGCAACGCAAGATTCTCATTCAGCACATGTGAGTGGGCGCCTTTCCGGCGCTCGGGTCCCGCGGCGAGATTCGTGTTTTTTTCCTTCCCGCTTCCCAAACCTTCCGCGCATCCCGAAATTTCCCCGATCACCCCTCCCCCGTTCCACCCCCGCCACGTGCTGATCTCGATCCCTTTCCCCACCGCGACCCCCTCACAGCCTGCGTCTGTTCCAGCAGCGCAAGCCTTCCGAGACGAAGGAGTGGGCGCAGAAGCTCCCAGACTTTGTGCTGCGCCTGGAGGAGGCTGTGTATCGCGGAGCGAGGACAAAGGTACGCGCCCCATACGCGCTTTCACCGATGAAACACCGACGACCGCTTTCAAACTCGACCCGTCGATCGACAAAGCCTGAAAGGCGTTTTCATCGCGACCCGTGCCCCGCCGGTTTTCCACCGCGGTTCACCGTCTCGGCACGCTCCGATCGCACCGACCGACCCGCCGCGATCGTCGGGTCCAAACTTTGGCGATCGGTCCCGCGATTGGATCGCGATACGGTCGCCAAACGCGATCGCGCGCGAGCATCTTGGCGCGGGTTGGTTCGGTGAAAATCCAAATCCCTGCAGAGGGAAAGGGTTGGGGTTGACACTTTTGCTTTTTCCACCATCCACGACATGACTCGAGCCTCCGATCTGTTCATCCACTGACGCCGGCGCACCCAAAACAACCCACCCACTGACCCACAGGAGGAGTACTGCAACGAGCAGACGCTGGAGGCGCGGCTGCAGGCGGTGGCGCGCATCATGGTCGCGAGGCCCAAACAAGGCGCGCCGGGCGCGCCAGGCCAAGGCGGCCGCGGCCAGATGAACGCGGCGCAGCAGGCTAAGATGCAGCAGATGCTCGGCACGTCAGGGGGGTCCGGGGCAGGTATGCAACCCGGCATGCAGCAGGTCAAGCAGGAGGGTGGTGGCCCGAACCAGATGGTTGGCCAGCCGATGATGATGGGGAACGGGGGCGGGTCGGGGAACGTGATGATGGCTAACGGGGCTCCCGTGCTTCGCGGCGCGGCGGCTAACGGCGCCACGTTCATGGGCGGCGGCATGGGCGCCCAGCAGCAGCAGCAGCAGCAGCAGCAGCAGCATCAGATGATGATGATGCAGCAGCAGCAACAGATGCAGATGCAGCAGCCCGGGGGTCCGGATCAGAAGCCCGGGGGGAAGCAGAAGAAGCTCACCGCCGCGCAGCAGAAGAAGCTCGCCGAGCAGATGAAGAAGCAGCAGCAGCAGCAGCAGCAGCAGCAGATGATGATGATGCAGCAGCAGCAGATGCAAGGGGGCGGCGACGGCGGTCGGGTGATCGTCAAGGGACCCGGCGGGCAGCAGCAGGTCATCGCGGGCATGGGTGGCCAGAAGATGAACCTCGCCAACCTCACCCCGGCGCAGCAAAAGGCGCTCATGCAGCGGCAGGCGCAGCAGCAGGCGCAGGCGAGGGCTCAGGGTGGCCAGATGCAGGGACAGGGCGGCAAGCCCATGACGGAGGAGGAGATCAAGAAGGCGTACATCGTCAAGCAGCAGCGATGGCTCCTCTTCCTCCGTCACGCGTCCAAGTGCCAGGCGGCGGAGGGCCAATGCCAGTACACCCCGCACTGCCACGTCGCCAAATCCCTCTGGGAGCACGTGCTCAAGTGCACCAACGCCCAGTGCCAGTACCCGCGCTGCCTCGCCTCGCGCGAGTTACTCAAGCACCACCAGAACTGCAAGGACGCGAGATGCCCCGTGTGCGGCCCCGTGCGGTCGGCTATGCTCAAACAACGCTCTCACATGCTCATGCAGCAGCAGCAGATGCAGGGCGGGCCCAACGCCAAGCGCATGCGCACGGACGGCCAGTTTATGCCCATCGGCCCGCCCGTCGCGCAGGTCAAGGGGAGCGTCGGCACGAAGCGCCCGGGGGGCGAGGGTACCTCGCTGATGGAGTGCTTCACCCCCGACGAGGTTCGCACGCACCTCGCGTCGCTGAGACTGTCGGAGACGGCCAACCCGGTGGCGAAGGGTCAGCCCATGTCCGCGCGGCGCCGCGACGCCGAGGCTGAGAAGGCGATCGCGGGTGCCTCGGAGAGCGCGTGCCAGGGCTGCGGGGTGGAGCGGCTCACCTTTGAGCCCCCGCCGCTGTACTGCTACGCGTGCGTGGGGCGGATCAAGCGCGGGCAAGTTTTCTACCACATCCCGCCCTCAGCCACGGGCGGCGAGGTTCGAAAAGACGCCTGGTGTAACGGGTGTTACAACGCGATCCAAGGGCACGTGGAGCTCGAGGGCCAAAAGTGGCCCAAGAACGTCCTCGCGAAGAAGAAGAACGACGACGACTTGGAGGAGCCGTGGGTGCAGTGCGACTACTGCAACAGCTGGTACCACCAGATTTGCGTGCTCTTCAACGGGCGGCGTAACGAAGGCGGCGAAGCACCGTTCACGTGCCCGCAGTGCATCCTCTCGCAGCTGGAGAAGAAGGAGCGCACTCCCACGACGAAGCGCCCGAGCTCGCAGCTCCCGGCTTCCATCTTACCGCAGACCAAGCTGTCGTTCTTCCTCGAGGAGCGCCTTCGCAAAGTCATGGGTCGCGAGCGGCAGGAGCGCGCCAAGCTCCTCGGCAAGCCCGTCGACGAGATTCCCCACGCCGAGGGCTTGACCATCCGCGTGGTGTCCTCCGTGGAGAAGAAGCTGGATACCAAGTCCAACTTTATGCGCGTGTTCAAGGACCAGAAGTTTCCCGAGTCCTTCTCGTACAGGTCCAAGGTTCTTCTACTGTTCCAGAAGATTGAGGGCGTCGACGTCTGTCTGCTGGGCATCTACGTCCAGGAGTACGGCAGCGAGTGTCCCGCGCCCAACACCAGGCGCGTGTACCTCTCCTACCTCGATTCCGTCAAGTACTTTAGGCCGTCGGGGATCCAGGTGGCCACGGGCGAGGGCTGCGCGCTTCGTACCTACTGCTACCACCAGATTCTCATCGGCTACTTGCAGTACGTCAAGCAGCGCGGGTTCACGTCGTGCTTCATCTGGGCGTGTCCCCCGTTCCAGGGTGAGGACTACATCCTCTACTGCCACCCCAAGGAGCAGAAGACGCCCAAGAGCGACAAGCTGCGGGAGTGGTACCTCAAGATGCTCCGGCAAGCGCAGAAAGAAGGCATCGTGCTGTCGCTGGGTAACCTGTACGACGAGTTTCACCTCGGGAACCAGAACCACGACATCGCGTCCGCCACCGAGTTGCCGTACTTTGACGGCGATTACTTCCCCGGCGTCGCCGAGGATTGGATCCCGGGTATCGAAAAGGAACAGGCGGAGAACGCGAAGAAGAACAAGGGTAAGAAACCGGCGCCGCAGAGCAAGACGCGCGGGAAGAAGCTGCCCAACGCGGAGGTTGGCGACGACCTCGACGCGGAGCTCGCCAAGAAACTGGGCGTCACGATTCAGAACATGCGACACGATTTCATCATGGCGCACCTCGCGCATCAGTGCACGCAGTGCCGCAAGTGCATCGCCGACGATAACCGCTGGTACGACTCGACGCCGTCCGATAAGGGCACCGTGTTTGAGCTCTGTCAGGAGTGCCACGACGTGGAGTCGGCGCTGCCGGCGCACGACAAGGTTTTAACCAAAGGTCGTGACTTGGTGTGCGAGCGGGTGGAGGCGCTCCCGGCGAAGACTGGGGACGACGGCGAGGAGATGAACTCTGAGTTTTTCGACACGAGACAGGCGTTTCTGTCGCTGTGCCAGGGTAACCACTTCCAGTTCGACTCTTTGCGCCGGGCGAAGCACACCACGATGATGGTGTTGTATCACCTCAACAACCCGAGCGAGCCCGCGTTCGTGGCGACGTGCAACGTGTGCCAGCGCGAGCTCGAGCCCGGGAAGGGTTGGCGCTGCGAGACGTGCCCCGATTTCGACATCTGCGAGGAGTGCAAGATCTCGGTGGGCCACGAGCACGCGTTGGTGCGCTCGGGGCAGCGGCACAGCGGCGCGGCGGGCGGCATGACGGAGGAGGACAGGCGGGACCGCCAGGCGCAGATTCAGCGAACGATGGAGCTGCTGGTGCACGCGACTACGTGCAAGCTGCCCAACTGCGGCTCGCCCAACTGCACCAAGGTGAAGCACCTGTTCAAGCACGCGATGACGTGCACGCAGAAGGCGGGCGGCGGCTGCCAGCTGTGCCGCAAGATGTGGACGCTGCTGCAGGTGCACAGCAAGGGGTGCAAGGCGACGAACTGCCCGGTACCTCGGTGCAGGGATCTCAAGGAGTATCGCAGGCGGGCGACGGAGCAGATCGAGGCGCGCAGGCGCGAGCAATACCGCATGCACATCAACCAGCAGAACGCCGCCATGGGCCGATGAGCGGTCACATAAACATGAGCGGTCACATACACATAAGCGGTCACATACACAGCGGTCACATAAACGACGACATAATAGGGCGAAGGAGACGACGAGGAGGCATTCGAACGAGGCGAGGCGCCGAGCGGGGCGGAACAAAAACTCACAGACAAAAAAAATCTCAGAGGGTGAAACGGGGGCGGCGGCGACTGCGACGTCGCGGCGCGGGTGAGGAGGAGCTTGAAACAACGAGCGACGCATTTTTTACTAGCAAGGGAGATCCCTCCCGACATCAAAATAATTAATACAACGTAGGCATTGAGCGCAATCGCCTTCTCCGATAGTGACGGGACAGGTCGAGGGCAACCCCCATCCGTGGTCGATGTCTCAGCCACTCGGGCCCATCCCGACCGTGGTCAATGTTTCAGCCATTCCCTGGTCATTTTCGCGGGTAAAGGAGGCAGACGCCTGATGTTGAGTGTGCGAATCCGTTCATCCAGGCGTTCGTTCGTCTTGGCCACCAGCTCGAACGTGTCGAAGATGGGCTCGTTGAGCATACCTCGCGCCAAGACGCCCTCGAACAGCTCCGTGACGAACTGTTCCGGCAACGTCTCGAGAGCCTCGCTCGGTATCCTCTGGATGTTGACAAGGACCGTCTCGAAACTGATCTCGACGAGGCTCGGAGGTGAAGGCATGTGCCTAAAACCTGCCTCGAGGCATGGTGAGGCACCCCCGCCCTCGGAAAAATGAAAGCGGGCAGTTCAAACCCGGGTCAACAAATACTAACAATCCTAACGGCGCGCCCACACTTCCCGCGCGGCGGGAGCCGGGCGAGATGTCGGGTTATCACGACGACGAGGAGGAATACGAGCCGTACGAGGAGGACGAGGAGTACGACGCTTACGAGGAGGACGAGCTCGCGGCGCGGGGCGGCGCGGTCCAGATCGCGCCCCGGGCCTTTTCGCTCGGCTCGGACGGCGAGGATGAGGAGGACGAGGACGACGACGAGGAGGGCGACGACGAGGAGGACGATGAAGACGCCGATAGGAAGATCATGCCCCCGCCGCCTTCACGCGCCGCCCGCGGCCCCGGCGTACCGTCATCCTCCGGGCGCGACTACGCCGCCGCGATGACCGGCAGGCGCGAGGAAGAGGAGGAGGATGAGGAGGACGAGGAGGACGATGAGAACGAGGCCCTCTTCGGCGACGGCGCGGACCTCGAGACCTACCTCAAGGACGCGGGTCCCAACAGCTACAACATCCTCGCCGACAGGAGGCGCAAGGCGCTGAAGCAGAGCCACGCCGCAGAGGCCGCCTTCACCAAAGAGCTGGAGGTCAGGGGCTACTCGGACTCGCAGAGTCTACTCGACGTCGCCGACGCGGATAGGTTCGCGCTCATATCCAAGAACCCCATGTACAAGATGTTCTTCGAGGGCGCCACGACGCAGACGACGAACGCCGCGCGGGGTAACCTCGGACGCGGTAAGACGAGACGCGGCATCCGTCGCACCCGCAAGCGCGTGATCAGCGCGGAGGCTGCCAAAAAACTGGGCGACGCGAACATGCTGTTCACGATGGGCGAGGCCAATTACCCGCAGGCCATCGAGTTGCTCACCGAGGTGATCCGTTTGATACCCAACGAACCCGACGCGTACGCCACGCTCGGCACGATCTACAACGAGCTCAAGAACGACAAGAAGGCGCTGGATTTCCTCATGATATCCGCGCACCTCGAGCCCGGGAACAAGGACAAGTGGAATAACCTGGCGGAGATGTCCATCCGTCTGAACAACCCGCGGCAGGCGCTGTACTGCCTGGGCCAGGCGCTACGTCTGGACTCGAAAGACCTGGACAACCGGTGGGACCAGGCGCGGCTGTACATGGACATAGGGGAGCCAAAACGCGCTCTGGAACAGTTCCAGATCCTTCGAGAGCAAATCCCGGATAATTCGTCGGTGGCGGTGGAACTCGCCAAGCTGCACTACGGCATGGGCAACCCCGACGCCGCGGAGGAGACGCTGGATACGATGATGGCGAAGTTCCCAGACAGCGCGGACGCCACGCTGGTGAACATCCTCGCGGAGCTGAAGATGGACCGGCGCAAATTCGACGAAACGGTGACAATCATCGAGTCCAGCCGCGAACACATGATCTCGCTCACCCGGCGGGACAGAGAGGCGGAGCACGCCAAACTCGTCAACACCGCGGCGATAAACGCGTACAACGCCGCGATCGACGAAGGCGCCGATGAAGATGCGTGCAATGCGGCGCTCAACGCGGCAAAGGCTGAGACGGCGGCGAAGCTCGCGTCGGAGCGCGAGGCTAAGCCCCCGGATATTCCCCTGGACCTCACCACGCGCCTCGGCATGTCCTTGCTGTACCTCCGGCGGTTCGACGTGGCGTACGAACAGCTCGACAAGCTCAAGGAGGAGGACGTCGAGAACTTCGACGACCTGTACATGGACGCGGCGGAGACGCTGTGGGCGGTTGCCAACCTCGTGGACGTCCCCGCGCCGGATTCCGTACGGCTCGCGACGCAGGCGGAGTTCCTGTGGAAGAAGCTGCTCGTGATCCCGGCGCATGACGACGAGACGTTGTGGTCCAAGATCGCGCGGTGCATCCGCGTGAGAATCGAGTGGGACGGCGGCGGCGCTTCATCCGCCGCCGCCGCCGTGGTCGAGTTTTACCAGACGGTGTCCGGACGGCACCCGGACTCTGTTCGCGCCAAGATTCCACTCGCCGAGGCGCTCGTCTCCGCGAACAGGGGCGACGAGGCTGTCGCGATGCTCCCGGCGGCGTCGGACCTCGATGACCTGGACAAGGCGGACGCGTTGCGTGTCCTCGACGTTCACAGGCAAACCGGCGGTGACGACGACTTTCTGCGGTACACGCTGCCCATCGCCCGGCAGAGCCTCGACGATTTCAAGGACAGGGAGGAGGCGAAGCAGGAGACGAAGGGCCGGGGTAAGAAGGGAAAGGGTGGTAGGGGTAAGAAGCGCGGGCGGGCGGGTAACGGCGACGCCAGCGATCTCTTCAAGCTCGGCCCCCGGGACCGGAAGAAGCAGAGGGTCGAGTTTGAGGAGGACGAGGAGGACGTCGACGAGGAGGAAGAGGACGAGCTCGAGCTGCAGAAGGAGCTGGACGCCGCCGCGGCCGCACTCGAAGGACCCGGCGACGAAACCGACGCCATCAACGAAGAAGATTCCTTCGGCATCATCCTCCGGTGCGCGAGCGCGTTGCACGAGTCTCGGCGCCACGAGGAGGCTCGCGCGATGATCGAGCAGTGCCTCGCGCAGTCCAAGAGCCGCAGCCTGTCCAAGACGCAGGTTCGCGACCTACACCACGTCAAGGCGCTGGTCTGCCACGCGTTGGGCGCGAAGGGTGTCAAGGGCATGAAAGCCGAGGCGGCGGAGGCGGCTAGGCAGGTGGCGCTGAAGAACTCCACCGACGCGGACGCCCTTAACCTTTACGCCAGGCTGGCGATGGACGCGCAACAGCGCTCGCGGTGCGCCAAGACGTTCCAGGCCATCGTCTCGATGCACGACGTACGCGAAGGGATGGAACGCAAGAAACGGGTTCCCGCGCTGATCATGTCCGGCATCGTGCACTCGCAGCAGGGCGCTTGGGCCACCGCGCTCGCCGATTTAATGCACGCGGTGGCGCTGGGACCGGAGGAATCGACCGCGGCGCTCAGCGGCGGGATCGCCGCGCTTCAGTACAGCATGAAGCACATCGAGGTACCCGAGGCGAGGCACCACTGGGTGCTCAAGGCTGTGGCCATGCTGCAGCACGCGGGTCGGCTCCGCGCGAAGGAGCCCGGGGCGGGTGGACGCCACGAGGGGGATTACAATCTCGCGAGGGGCCTGCAGCAGCTCGGGCTGAACCACCTCGCCGTGCCGCTGTACGAACGGTGCCTGGAGATGGGCGCGGGGGAGCTGCAGACGGAGTGCGCGCAAAACCTGAGTTTGATTTACGAACAGAGCGGGGCCACGGTGTTGAGGGATCAGGTTCTCAGCCAATACAAAGTGAGTTCATAAACGGCGCGAAACGAAGGTTAAACGACGAGGCGTGGACGGCACCGAACGACGATGCGATACTACGATATTATAGGCTTCTTGTAACATTATGATATTTCAAGCGGGCGCCTTCTTTATTTTTACTCACACGGCGTCCCGGAATTGTTAGTCTACGTTCTAATGTACAGTCGCGATGGATCTCTTTGTCTCGTGAGTCTCATCGAAGGGGCGCGGGAGACCGCGGCGTCCACTGGACCCGCGGGGATGTGAGGTACTCGGGTCGCGGCACCGGCGTTTCCACGACGCCGTCGACCCACTCATCGTACTCCCGCACTCCCGCACTCTCTCTCTCCCCCGGGCATGTGAACACGTCCTCCGGTAGGTTGTCCGCGTACCACTCCTCCCTGCCCGGCGTCGAATCGCCTCGCATCGGGCTGAACACCATCGACGGCGCGGGGCTTCCGCATCTCGACGGTGTGAGCCTCGCGGACCTTCGCAGGTGCGTGCCGTACGTGTCGATTTGTCCTTTGAGGAGGCGCTCGAGTACGACGCCGCCGCCGTGTCGGGACAGGCGCGGGGACGCGAGAGACGAGGCCGGTTTTACCTTGTTCTTGCGGTTGTTGTAGCCGTGAATGATCTTCCGCGTGGAGTTGATCGGGGCGCCGGGGACGTTCTTGAATCGAACGCGGCGGGGCTTCTTCTTAGTGACGGCACCGTTCGTCACGGTCGTGAGCTTGTCGGTGTTCTTGGCGGTGGCGCGTCGGGGAGGGAGGCGCGCTCGCTTGTTGTTGTTGCGCCCGCCTCTGTTCTTCTTTGTCGGGGAGGATGAAGGAACGGTGGAGACCGGTTTCAAACCGGTGTTCGCGGTCGTGTGCCTCGGTGGCCTCTTCAGCCCGGACTTCTTCAGCCCGGCGGGAGGCGTTGCGGTAACCTGCGACGGGCGTTTTTCGCGCTGAGCTCGTGAGACCTTCTTCCTCTTGTTGGAGAGTGGGGAGGAGACGCGAGGGCGAGGGCGACCGGGCGATTTCTCGGGGGACTTGATTTTCTCGGGCGAAGCGGGAGACGCGGGCGGGTGACGGGCGCGCGGGCGACGGTTCTTCCGGGGCACGCACCCAGCGACGACACCGGCGCGGTCCATCTTCTTCGATGTGTTGACTGCGAGTGACGACGCCTTCTGGTTTGAAGCGCGTTTGCCGGAGTTCCCTTTGGTTCTCTCGTTCTTCTTTGCCATTTGTTCAGCGAATTGAATTCTCGGAAGAATCGACGAGTGTATCGTGCGGTGAACTGCAAGTGAAGGACTGGTGCCCGCGCGTGTGCTGCGCGCGTCTGCTTCGGGGAAAAACGAGTCGATGCGTTCGGGTGCGAAGCGCGGTGGTGTGCCGTGCCAAGCTCGCCAACGAATGAACGGGCCGCGGAATTATCAACGCATTATAACCGACAATTTTATTATGCCACCTGGCAAATTGATTGGCCGTTTCATCCAGCGAGCGAGAAACGCCAAACGATGTTTTTCCTGAAACGAACGATGTTGAAACCAAAGCTGAATTCAGTGCTTGACCTGCGTCGCCTAGAGTAATACAGTACGGCTCGCTCGCCTCATCGCCCCATCAGTGATCACATCAGTGGATGCTGCAAAAACTTGGGAAGCATCGACATCCACGCCGGCAGGTCGTCGTCCCGCCGCCGCGTGTCGTCGCACGGCGCCCTCATCGCTTTTTTCCTCGCCTTCTCCGCCCGCCTCTCCGCGGCGGCCCATTGCCCTTCCTCCTCCTCCGCCACCGCCGCGCTCGCCGCCGCCTCGAGGATCTCCGGCGCGGGCCTGCGCAGCGCCGGGGGCGCGTCCAGCGCCACCCTCATCATCAACTTTTCGTACTTTTCAGCCGCGACGTTCCAAGACAGATCCGACGTCACGGCTCGTTCCTGCTTTTTCCGCCACCGGCTATCCGCCCTCGAGTTCCCCTCCGAAGCCTTGTACGCGTCCATCGCCCTGTCCATCGCGCGCCTCAACGCGCCAGCCTCGCACGGCGCGAACGGATACCCGACGCGCCCTTTGACGGTATCACGTAGCCCGCCCGTCGCGTGCGCCACGGGAAGGGTGCCGTACCGCAGGGCGTAGAGCTGGTTCAACCCGCAAGGCTCGAACCGCGACGGCATCGCCAGTATATCCGCCCCCGCGGTGATCTTGTGCGACACCGGCACCGAGAACCCGACCCAGCCCACGACGCGCCCCTTGTGGCACCGCTCCATCTCGCGCATCCCGTGCTCCAAACCCGGGTCGCCGCTTCCGAGCATGACAACCTGACCGCCGGCCGCGCATATGTGCGGCACGACGTCCAATAGAACGTCGACACCCTTCTGGTGGTCCAACCTCCCGATGAACCCGATGAGCGGCGCGTGTGGGTCGACGTCCAGCCCGAGCTCGCGCTGCAGCGCCGCCTTGCACGCCGCCTTACCCCGCGCCACGTCCCACACGGTCTCCCCGTCCGCGCGTTCGACGACACCCTTCGGAGAGACGCCGGCGTCGTAATGCGCCGGGATGTGCGGATCCGTCGCGGGGTTCCATTCGTCCACGTCGATGCCGTTGACGATCCCACGCAGCTTACCGGACATCCCGTTGAGAAACCCGAGGTCAATCTCGCTGCCAAAGTTACCGACGGCACGAAGCACCTTGTCCATGCCGCAGCCGAGCTCGTTCGTCTGGACCTCGTTGGCGTACGACGGTGATACTAGCACCGCCGCTGAGGAGAGGGAGAGGCCGGCTTTTAGAAAGTTCATGCTCTCGGCGCCGTCCCTCCACCGCCAACGGAGCGCGGGGAACCACTCCGTGCCGTGTTCCTCCGGTAACCCCAACGACCGGTACCGATCGGCGTTGACGATGCCGAGGTGGAAGAGGTTGTGCACGATTGAGATGCACGTAGCTCGCGCGATCGCGGCGGGGGCGCCGTCGGTGGCCCAGTGCCGCGGCTTCAGCGTCCACTCCGCGTTCGCCTGGTACCTCGCCGCGAGGAAGAGCGGGACTAAGGCCGCGTGCCAGTCGTTGGCGACGAACACGGGCGCGGTCTCGAAGTACGCGCGCTTCATGCGCTCCACCCCTTCTTCCCCGCCGCCGAAGAACAAGTCTTCCCACGGCACGGACAAAACGGATTCGATCGCCGCCATGGAGAGCAACGCGAATCGAAAGTCGTTGTCGTGGTACGGCTGTCCCGGGGCGCCGCCGTAGATGAGCGACCCGCCGCCGCGTTCCAGCGCCGGGTGCGCGACGAAGAGGTAGGTGACGTCATCCTTGCGACGCGCGAAGTAACGCACGTGCTGTTCACCGTGGTTCAGGTGAAACGTGGAGTGATGCCCGGTGTCGACGGCGTCCGCGTACCGTTCGTACATCGGAGCCACGACGACGACCCTGTTGCCCCTGGCGGCCAACGCGGCGGGTAAGGCGCCGCACACGTCACCCAAGCCGCCGGTTTTGGACCACGGGGAAACCTCCGCGGTGACGAAGACGATCGGCATGCCCTCGTTCACGGCTCGGGTCTGCCTGTCCAAAGAAAGATCTTCATCCCCCCGCTCGGACGCATCGCGGCCGACGGAGGTGAAGAGGCCGAGGACGGCGTCCTCCGCCCGGTCGAGGACGTGATGGACGACGACGTTGTTCTGTTTCGGCGTGGTCTCGGCCTCCACGGGCGCCGTCGTCGTCTCATCGTGCACCGGAGCCTCGGAGACGGCGTCGGGGGAATTTTTAACCGTGGTTCCCCTGTTTATCCTTCCGTTGCCGAGGGGAACTCCGACACGCGAGTGTGCGTGTGTCAGCGCCTTGACGGTGGCTCCAAAACCGGTGCGAGACATCGGCCGCGCCGCCGCGCTCGTGGGAACGCGGCACGCGCGGGTTTGCGCGGCGACGATCCTCGAGGAAGGGACCCGGCCGCCGCGCGTCGCCCCGCGCGCCCGAACCATCTCCGAGGGCGCGAAACTCGTTCCTCCCATCTTGTTTGTTCTCCCTTACCCCTCCCTCCCCAAGGTCCCACACCCGGCGACGACGCTACCTGCGCGACGACCAAAGGCTCCGACGGGTCTCACTACGCGCGTGGAATGCGCGTGCACGCTTCGATACGCCCGCGACTCGCGTGTGCAGGGCGAGCTGCCCGCGCGGTTGTGAAGCGTCGTGGACTGATTCTCGAGTTTTAGCTTTACTCAATTTTTGTGCTTCCGAGACGTGAATATAAAGATCTGATTTGTGACTGCGTGGCAGCTGGTTAAAATATCTATTGTGGTTACCAACTTTTGGTCGCGTCCCCCTCGGGCGAGGGTGACGCGCTATTTACCTATCGTCATCGTCCCGCTTCGAGTCGGCGACGTCTTCCTCGGTGTCCCCATCGGCACCCGTCGAATCACCATCCGCGGTGGCTTTAGCCCTCTTCGTCTCGCGCTCCTTCGCCAGCTTAACGCCCCCCACCAGAAACGCGTTGTTGCCGACGTCGAGCAAGTCTTCAAACTCCTTCAACGCGCCTTCTTCACCCCTCGCCATGCGAAGCACGGGCCCGTCCTGTGCGCACACGTGCCCCCGGTGGCCACCGCACGTCCCGTGCTTGAAGCTCTTACCCTCGCGGTAGCTAAAGTGGATGTTCCAGTACGCATCCGCGTCGGCGGAAGCCCGCGACATCATCTCGACGCCGATTTGGTATCGGAGGTAGTTGTCCCCGGCGTGCGCCCTGTCCTTCCCGACGCCGCCGACGTCGATTCCAATCTCGTCCGCCACACGCACCAGCATCTCATTCACGGTTTGATTCACCAGATTCTCGCCGTACACCACCCCTGGGAAGTACCTATCAGATCCCTCGTCGTTCTTTTGCTCGCGGATGTGTTTTAACATCGCCGCTCGCATCGCCGCGGTGGACTCCTTCACGTACGTCTCGTCGCGCTCGTCGGTGAACCACAGCAAGGGAACCTTGCCCGCGCGGACGTCCGAGTTTGTGGCGTTGGCTAACGCGCACCGCACGAAGGCGTCGAGGGCGTCCGGGGACGTATCGCACCACGCGAGCTCGTCGCCGCGGCGAGCGTGCAACGCCATGAACTTGACCCCCGACGACGAATCAAATGAATCAATGATCTCATCCGTCGTCCCCGCGTCGGTATCCCTGCCGAGACCCGAGGAGGAGAGCGCACTCGCGGTGGCCTCGTCCGCGAGCCTGCTGATCACGTGGGACGGGGTCACCTCCGCGAGGGTACAGTCCCGCAGACCGACGTGTTTGTCCAGCGCTTTCAATCGTCGCAGCTCTTTTTCCATCATCGACATCTCCGCCGCGTACATGCGCCCGGCTTTAGCTTTGTCCTTCCCGACAAACTCGCGCACCCACCAGTCGTACCTCGCCCCCCACGCCACCTCGAAGTTCATCTTCCAGATGAACGGAACACCCTTACGCGCGTATTCGATCGCGGAACGTAAGTTCCGTCGAATCTTAGCATCCGTCAATCGGTCCGGCTCGTCGCCGAAGATCTTAACCCCGGGGTTGTTATACGGGTCGAAGTAGTCCCTTGTGATTTGCGCACCGTCGTTCTTCCAGTCCATGAGTATCGGCTCGTACGTGTCACCGCGCGGATAGACGTCCTCGGCGTCATCGTAGGCGTAGTCGTAGTACGCGTCATCGTCTTGCTTCGGTGCGTAAGGGACTAAGGAGCGGTTGGCGAAGTACGTGTCCCATCGCCACGTGTCCGGCATGAAGTAGCCGTCGTTGTGTCCCGCGTCGAGCGCGAGCGTCGGGGGCATGATGGCGATGCGCGCGCACGTCAACGCGGCGAGTTGCGCGAGGATACCGCCGTACATGTCCTGCCGATCCGCGAGCCCCGCGCGCCACGTGGTGTTGTAGATGATGAGCGATCTGGGCGCTGCGTCGTTGACGTAGTCGCACTGGGGCTTGCACGCGCCGAGGTCGGGAACCTGTCGCGGTGGTCGGTGGTCGTCGGTGTTCCGCGCGCGCGGGGGACTGTCCCACGCGCCGTGGTGCCCCCCGCTCGCCACGATCCCGACGCCCGCGAGCGCGACGAAGAAGAGGACGCCGAAGAGTGTTACACAGCCGACGCTCGGGCCGTCATCCTTGTACCGGTCCCGGGCGTCCCAGTCGTCCCAGTTCCGCCGCCGGCGGCCGTCGTCGCCGCGGAGCAGCGGCGTCGGCGGCGGGACGCTCCCGTAGGAGTCTCCCCACCGGGTCGCCATCCGCGTGAGCTCACTCCGAGCCCCCCGCGTCGTCTCGTCACGCCCCACAAATGTTGGCTCGAGGTGAGGGTGTTGAGAGCAACTTCCACGCGCTCTCGGTCCGACCTGCCGGTCGGTCGCCCATTTTGGGGTGCCGCGCTGCCGAAGTTCGGGCGAACCGAAAAAACGCCTCGGTGACTCCTCATTTCCTGGTTCCAGGTTGGCACGATTAATTTCCCAATTCTCCAGACTGGATAGGCACTGCGCCCCCGTGCAAATATCTGCCCGCGTCGTCTGCAAACTTGAAGCGACAGCAAATCCACGTGCCGTGCCAGTTGCGACCTTTCGGAACAGTTGCAGGGGCGCGGCTTCGGCAGCGCGCGGAGGCTCGGCGGGACCCGTTCGCGTTCCACGAAATGGGCTGCCTGGTGTCAAAGGAACTCCCCACGAACGCCCCCGCCGGCCGCGGACCGTCCGCGCTGGATCAGGAGCTGTGGAAGAGCACGCAGGCTCTCTTCAACCGCCTGGACAAAGATAAAGATGGGGCAATCTCGGTGTACGAGCTGCGGGAAGGGGCGCTGCGGGAGCTGGACCTGGAGACGTCGGCGATGGAGTGCGCCACGTTCATCGGGGAATACTCAGAAACGCACGCGATGGAGTTCCCGGACTTTCTGGAGGTGGTGTGCACCGGAGCCGGGAGCCCCGAGGAGGTCCTGCTCAGGCGCTTCAACAGCGTGAGGAAGAAATTAGAGTACAACTCGGAAGATTCGAGCTGCCGAGCGGGGTGATGCTGGGGCGAGCCAGTACCCGAGAATCACACAATCAGAGCCGGACCCGCGCGTCGGATATTACCGGCGCACGGGTAGCGACGGCTCGGGCGGTTGTGGCAAACCCGCCTTACACCAAAACCTCACAACCGACTACGCAGTTGTGGCCAACCTGCTGTAAAACAAAACCGCACGCGAACGCAGTACATTAAACGAACAGGAGGCTAGCGCACGCCAGCCCACGGTCATTGAAATAATACATCTGACTTTAACACCCACCCACGACAACGGCACTCACTCCTCGAGCTCCATCGACCGGCTCGGACGGGATACCGCGCTCAGACGGCTGCTCACGCTCGCCCGGCTCCGCCGCGGAGCCGAGGATCCGCCGCCGCCGCCGACAACTCCGCTGACCGCGTCCACCGCCCGGCCCGGCACGAGCCGCGCGTGAAGCCCCTCGAGCGCCCCGCGGCACGCCACGCGCCTCACGTCCGCGACGGACGCAAGCGCGAGCACCGCGTTCTCCGACGGCGGGTCCTTGGATCCCGGCGCGCGGGTCCGTCTGCGGCCTCGTTTACCGGTGGCTTGGCACCGAACCCGAGCGGCGTCCCTGACACAAAACACGACGTCAGTCAGTCTAATTGCCCATACGGAAATAAAATAAACTCACCTAGCCTCGGACCACGCCCGTTGCGCCTCGTCCATGGCGTCGATGGCATCCCCGAGCGACATCTGGTGCGAATCCACGAGCTCTTCATCGATGGCCGAGTGCATCGCGGCGCGCCTGGATGTCACGAGGGTATCGTGCGCGGACCGGTTGAGACGGGACTCGTGCTTGGCCCGCTGCGTAGTCGACGTCGAAGAAGCGTTTTCGTCGCGAAGAAGAACCGCGACGGGCGAGTTGTACGCGTCGTCGTCGTCCATGAAGAGGTCGACGCACGCGCGCCCGTGCGAGTCCTTGACATGCGGGCCCGCGCCGTGCCGCAGAAGCGTCTCGATCGTACACGCGTCGCCGCCGAACGCCGCCGCGAAGAGCGGAGAGGTCCCGGCCGCGTCGTTTATGAAAACATCCGCGCCTCGCTCCAGGCACAGCGCCGCGCACTGTTCGTGTCCCGCTCGGCACGCGGACCACAGCGCGGTGCGACCGTCGGCGTCGGTGATGTCCACGCCGGCGCCGGCGTCGAGGAGCGCGGCGGCGCATTGCACGTGCCCACGCCAGCACGCGGCGTGAAGCGCGGTGCGCCCCTCTTTGGTCGCCGCGAGGTCCAAGTCCAGTCGCCGCGGCGCAACCGCGGCGATGAGCGCCTCGACCGCGCGGACGTCGCCGTGCCAGCACGCGGCGAGCAAGGGCGTGAAGCCGTCCGCGTCCACCGCGTTCGCCTCGACGTCGCCGCAACGGAACGCGCAGATGGTCGCGATGGCGCCGGCTCCGGAAGAGTTGCCGGAAGAGTTGTCGCCGTCGTCGGAGCCGAACGCGGCGATCGCCAAATGCAGCGCCGTCTCCCCGCCCGTATCCGCCCTGTTCGGATCCGCGCCGCGCGTCATGAGTGCGAGGCACACGTCGTCGTGCCCGCACATCGCCGCCGCCATCAACGGCGTACGCCCGTGCCGGTTCTCGGCGTCCACCTTGGCACCCGCGAGGAGCAAACTCAGCGCGGCGTTCAAGTCGCCGTCCACGCACGCAGCGAAGAGCGGAGCGATTCCCAACGAGGATTCAACAACCTCCGAGTCCATGCGCCGTGGCAAATCGCAGTGCCCCGAGAGTAAGAACCTGATACACGCGTCCGAGCCAGTCGCGGCGGCGGCCAGGAGCGGGGTCACGCCCGCGTCGTCCGGCGACGTGGCGTCCGCGTCGACGGCCCGCCTCAGCACCTTGGCCGCTTCGAGATGCCCGTGGTAGCACGCGGTCCACATCGCGGTGCGTCCGTCGTCGGTTCGCGCGTCCGGTTTGGTATCGGCGCGCTTGGCGAGTATCTCGACGATCTCGGCGTTTCCGCCGCGCGCCGCGGCGAACAGCGCCGTCTTACCGCCGCGCGTGCGTCCCAGGGATGTCTCCACGTTGACGTGGTTGAGCGCCCTCTTGACCGCCGATGGATCCGCGGACCGCGCGGCGACGTACAGCAGCGAGCGGCCGCGAACGTCGGTTTCGTTGAAGTCCCTGACGGACTCCCACAGGGCTGGTGGTGAGGAGGAGGCGGGTGAAGAGGGAGACGGAAAGGTCAACGGCGCGGGTCGACGGATGGCGCGGCGGAGATGCCGAGCCGGATTTGGCGTTTCCGAGGGCGTTTTTGGCATCGGCGCCGAGAATGGCGGGGTAGACGCGCGGGATGCGAACGTGTAGCGGGGAAACGAGCGGGTGTGGACGCACTGAGTCCATTTATCACGGCGCTCCAGAACGATCGCGTCGGCATTTTGTCGTTACGTCACAGTCGATGCACCGCCGGGCGCCCCGACGTTGTGCGGCGGGGTGCCCCATCTAAAAGCAGAAGGAGGTCCAGCCAGAGACCGAGCCGATCGTAGCCGAGCGGCTCACCATTTTGAACGGGCGATTTTATATGGACGAGGGTCTGTTGAACCAGAAAACGGGAATAGGCCCGTCTGGCAGATATAACCAAACCGCCCGCCCATCCGCGCGCGGCGGTCACTGTGAGGCGCGGGAGACCGCGGAGACGGTCGGACACCTATGCGAACGCCCGAAAGTCCCCAAACAGACGCCCGCGGTTCCCACCGCCGTTCGGCGGGTGGAGCCGCGGGCGACGACTCGCACCGATGTTACCCTGGAAAGTTTGGGCCCAGCGGTCGGGGTCGGGGCGCGATGAGGAGCGCGATGGGGCGGGCGGCGTACGCGGCCTTCCTCGTCGCGGCCGCCGTGCTCGCGTCCGTTCCCATGGCATCGGCCCAGAACGACTTCTACGGCATCAGCGACGACATCCAGATGCCGCCGACGGTGCGTGCCGGCGCCCGTCCCACGGCTGAACCCTCGGCCCCCATACGGAATCGCTTTTTTTAACATTCACAACGGCCCTATCGCCCATGCGTCCCCCGAGTCCCTTTGACTATAAGCAGACTGACGGAATCCCTCGGCCGATGTTCCTCACTCACGACAGATCACGTGGCTGTCCCCTCCAAAGGGGCACATCTCCGGCGGCACGGTGATCACGATCTACGGCTCCGGCTTCAAGCGCTCGCGCGTCGCCAAGGTTCGCTTCGCCACCGAGGCGCAGTTCGACGAGGTGGACGCCGAGTACGTCAGCGAGAGCATGATTCGGTGCGTGAGCCCACCGAGGGCCACGCCAGACACCGCGCACGTCACCGTCGCCAACGACGGCATGCAGTTCAGCGGCTGGCCCCTCGTGTACACCAAAGGCTCGGGCACCTTCCTCAAGTTCATCTTCGACAACAGCCGGCCGGGCTGCCTGGACTGCCTCAACTCCAACATACCGCTCTCCGGCGGCCGAGTCTACGCCGGCCTGAACCCGAAGAAGGTTGTCGAGAAGTGGGTCCTCGACAACTCCACCGGGCCGTACATCGGAGGTACGCTCGTCACGATCACCGCGGCGGGGTTGGAATGGAACCGAGCCGGCGTGGCGGAGTACGACATGTACATCCCGGGCACCACGCAGCGGTACAACGGCCCGGTCGGCGGCCCGGGCACGCCACACCCGCACAACGTCGACCCGATGAGCAGCGGCAACGGCCCGCCGGTCACCGGTACGTTCTACCCGGGCGATGACCTCAAGTGCATGTGGCAGTGCTACTACGACGGGGACCAGAACATGGGCACGGGGGATAACCTGACCACCACGGGCCTACCCGCCGGCGTCGACGAAATCACCGAATCCGACTGGGTTCCCGCGACGTGGATCGACTACACCAAGATCACGTGCGAGTCCCCGCCGCACAAAGTCCCCGCGCGGTCCAACGAGACGATCGATCCGACGACGTGCCGCGTTCGAGTCACCAACGGCGGACAAGACTTTCACGAGGACGCCTACGCCACGTGGCGATACGAGGACCACAGGCCGACGGTGACGAACATCAAGACGAACCAGTTCAGCGTCTGGCCCGCGCGCGGGCCGTTCGCGGGGAACACCGAGGTGACAATCACGGGCACCAACTTTTTACCGTCCAAGTACCTCAAGTGCAGATTCGGCGGCGTAAACACCGCCGACACCGGCGGAGCCTACGTACAGGACGATGTCTCGCACGTCGTCGGCGAGGTTGGCGGCCGCGTGCGTTACATCTCGAGCACCGAGATTGTCTGCGTGACGCCCACGTTTGGCCCTGCCGCGGCGGCGAGCCAGTACCCGTCCGGGAGCAGGACGGGCACGATCGGTTCCGGCGCCGATTTGACGATCGACGGGTACGGCGGCGAATCGTCGTGGCTGGCGTATCCGCTCACGATGACGCTGCTCGACGGCTCGGTGGTCAAGGTTAACCGCACGGATTCCATCGGTAACATCACCGTCGTCTCCGGCGGTAAGGGGTACATGACCGCGCCGACGATCACGCTCGACGGCGGCGGCGGGTGCTGCTACAACATCACCTCGACGGTTGACGGCATGGGTTCCATCACCTCCGTCACCGTGCACGATGGCGGTCGCAACTACAACCAGGGCGCCGACGCCGCCGCGACCGCGTCCATCTCCACGATCACCGACGGCGACCCTGGAAGTAACAAGCGACAGACACTTAACAACGTGCGTGTCACCGAGGGTGGCCACGGGTACCTCGTCCCCCCGGACGTTTACTTCGAGTGCTCCGGCGGGCCCGACGACGCCAGCTGCCTCGCGACCGGTGACGACTCCGACGGATCCGCTCACCCGTCATGGATCCCGGGGTTGCACGCCACCGCCGTCGCGGTCCTCGGGACGTACGACCCGACCTGCGACAACTCGTGGAAGGATTGCGACGCGCAAGGCGCCGTCGTCCGCGTCGACATCACCTTCCCCGGTCGGTACTACACGTCCGCGCCCGTGGTCAAGTTTAAGCCGCAGACGCCCAAGGTCGTCGTCACTCCCAACGAGCGCGCGCTCGACTTTAAGGACCCCGCGCAGGTTGGCTACTACAGCCAGCAGGGTAAAGGGTGGGACGAGCTCGACCCGGAGCAGCCGCACGGGTCATGGACCAACGGCGCCGAGGACACCTCGGTCGGGTACGACGTTACAGATATGCCAAACGGCCAGAACCGCATGCCGGGCGTCTCCGCGCACCAAACCTGCGTCACCACCGGGTTCTGCCCGGAGGCGAGGAACCCCGAGGACCGCGGGCCGCTCCTACCGCCGCTCGGTAAGGCTTGGATGGACGGCTCGATCAAACCCGGGCACCAAGAGTTGGTCCGGGTGTCCAACAACTACCACAAGTTCGGCGCCATGCGCGGCAACGACCAATCCCAGGTTCGCACGCACTTTGGGTACAGGAACCACACCAAGAACGCGTCGATCGGCGAGGACCTCGGGTACTGGATGTGGAGTGAAAGCGGCATGACCGAGGCTGAGATGAACCGGTGCAGGGTTTCGAATAATCCCCCGATTCACCAGTTTTCGTCCCTGCAAGGGCACGGGCTAGACGCCGCGCTCGGGCTGGGAACCGCCGACGACGAGTTCCAGCTCATCGGACCCACGAACAACCTGCGGTACCTCGACGGTAGCTCCGTCGGCGGCGCCCCGGGCTACGGCGCGCAGGCGCTGGTCACCCTGAGCGCCAACGACACGGTTTGCGCCGCCACCAAGACGTGCTACGTGTCTCACGTCACCGTCACAAAAGGCGGGCAAGGGTACATGTACCCGCCCACGGTCACCTTCAGCGGCGGCAACGGCTACGGCGCAAAGGCGACCGCGGTGATCAGCGGCGGCATCGTCGTGCGGATCGAGGTGGACCCGCTGTCCAGGGGCATCGGCTACGACACCGCCTTACAGACGGAGGTTCACATCACCGCCGTTCGACAGTCGACCACCTACGACGCCGCGGCGCCGCACGAGGGTGTCTACATCGACAAAGGCGCTTACACCTACGATGATGAAACCTCGCACTACGAGCACGCGCTGCCAAACGGCACCGACGGCGGCGATCCCGCCGCGCGCAGCGTCGGCCACGGGACGTACACCCTCGACCAATCGACAAAGTCGGTCCACGTAGGTCAATTCGCGTCCACCAGCAACTACATGGTCGGCCACGGCGCCTTCCCAGGGCACCCGGGTAACCAGAACCTCGGACACCCGCGGAAAGACTGCATATACTTTCTGTACAGCGACATCTACGTCTCGCCGTCAGGGAGCGACTCCACCGGACAAGGCACGGCGGGTCGACCGTACCGAACGCTGCAAAAGTGCATCGACTCGTCCTTGGCCGGATCACGGGACTATTACGTGTATAAAAAGTCGGACGGCGGCGATAGGGACCCGAACGTCCCCGACGGCTCCCCGCGGTACGGCATCGAGAGCGCGGGTGAGCGCGTGGATGCCACGAAGCCCGGCATGAACACCGGCACGGGTCGCGATAAAGGGTACACGGGTCGCCAAGTTCGCAACTACAACGAGCGAAGGACGGGCTGGAGAGAGGCCACCACCGGCCGGCTGTACGGCGGCAGGAGCTGGAGCGATAACACCCGGGACACCCAAAAGGGATTCGGATACACCGTCAATCGGGACAGGTGCGTGCTGAAGGATGGGGTGTACTGGGGCGAGGGCAACCGGGAGCTGCAGCCGCACGGGCACATGGTTGAGATTTGGGCTGAAAACGCTCAAAACGTCGTCATCGACTGCGGCGGCCGCGGCGTCGGCAAGAACGTCTTCACCGCGGACAGGCACAGCGGCGAGCGCGCGTCGGTGCTCGGCAGTGTCTCACTGCAGGGTGTCGTGATGCGAAGGTGCACGGTTCGAGCGGATCCCAAGGCTAACCACAGGCCTTACTATCCCGGTCGGCCCGGGTACGGACCGGGCGCTAAGAACCCCAACGGCCAGAGCTGCTGGCCGGGGGCGACGGGGTGCCAGTACCGCCAGGCCGTGGACGGCCAGGCGGCTGGGCAATAGACGTATCAAATGATAGTTTGATGATGACACACATTCCATTATTACCAATGGTGCTCGAGTACTCTCGCTATTAGCTATAACTCCGGCCTCGAAGAAAAATACGCGGCTGATCTACAATTTGTGGTTGGCGGCTCGAAGCCGACTCGGGTGGTCGTCACTTGCCTCCCCCGTTTGCCTTTGACTTTGCGTCCCGCTCCATCTCCGCCGCCTGCCGCGTGAGCTCGTCCCACACAGCCCGCCCGTACTCCGTCGCGGTCTTCGCCGCCTCCGTCGGGGCATTCGCCACGTCCGTGAGCTTCCCGCTCGCCTGCGCCTCCTTCAGCGCCTTGTCGGTGCGAACGGCGAACCTCTGGAACGCCCGGCTGTTCGCGAGCGTGTCCACCAGGAGCTCGTTGAAGACGTAGTTGAAGACGCCGCTGAAGAACTTCGCCATCTTCGCCGCGCGTGGGGCCCACCTCTCGCGCGCCTACTGGACTGACGACGTCGATGGAAGGCTCCCGACGATTTTTCAGCCGAGCGGAAATCAACCACCTCATCGATATGAGCTCTCTTTTGAAGGATCGACGTCCCTTCGGTATCCAGACTCGTGCGCGCGGCGCGGGTCAAGTCAGGCCGGATACGAACATGGACGGGGGTCCGTTCAAGCTTCCAACCAAGGAAAACGCGGATGCCGCGCGAAAGAAGAAGGTACGTCGCGTCCCCAGCGCGTCAACGACGCGTGTCATCGAACGACCCACAAACGCTTTTCCTTATCGACAGCCAACAGCCATCTCACCTCGGCACCCCACCCACCTCACCGCGCAGGAAGCGATCGCCACGGTCAAGAAGTGGGTGGAGTCGCACATCCCGACGAAACACATCAAGGATCGCACGTGCGTCGTCGACGTCTCCGAGGTGCGCGCCCCGATCCCATCGTTCACCCGCACAGCTGTGCGCGCCCCATCGACGGCTTCAGATCGATCCTCCTCCCCGTACACGTCCGAGAACGAACGCTCCGCAGTTTGCAATCGAACCACTCACGCGCCACCCACTGACCCACACACCGACCCGCACAAAATAACCCCGCACCCACGCACAGATCGTATGCGGCGACCCCGAGTGCGCCCCGATAGACACCGCGGTACGAATCATCTACGAAGGGAAGGACGACGGCGCGGTGGGCACCGTGTTTGCATTCCCTTGCACCGCAGTCGAGTTGACCAAAGAGGCGCTGGACGAGCGCATGCCCCCGGCTGAGACGTACGAGGACTGGTACGAGGGTAAACCCACGCACTGGCCGCCTCCGCCCGAAGACGTCGTCCTGCGGTTCGCGGTGGGAACGCGGGTGGAGTGCAAGGTTGGGACGAAGCAGTGGGCGGTTGGTTACGTTACAAAGCACTGGTTCCGGCAAGGCGACTGGCCCCCGGGTGTGTTCGCGCCGTACCAGGTGCAGCTGGACGATGGACGGTTGATCTTCGCGCCGGACGATGCGAACCGTTGCATCCGGGGTGAGGGCGCGGGGAAAAGGTGGTTCGGCTGCCTCGGGGGGTAGAGAAGACGAGGGAGGGGCGGTTGACTTTTAGCTGCTGTGTGAGAGCATTTTTGTTGAACGAAGAAGTCTCGTGAAGACGAAGAAATTGACGACGGCGGCGGCCATTCTTCCGCGCGCGTCAGTGAAACAACGCTCGTGCTAAATCATGGCGGGTCCCTTCAAGCTGCCCAACAAGGCGGAGGCCGAGGCCGAGAAGAAGAAGAGGGTGCGTACTTTCGCCCCGACACCCCGCGCACGCGTCGCCCCTCGGGCCCCTCGCGTCAGATTTTTCCTCCATCTTCCACGATTCGGCCCCGCCGACTCGACGGACCACTGACCGCCCCGTTCCCCCCATTCCCGTACCCGTCAGGCCGCGATCAAGCAGGTCAAGGAGTGGGTCGAGTCGTACATCCCGGACGCGCACCTCGCCAACCACGATTGCGTCGTCGACGTCTCCGAGGTACGCGCCCTCAATCCCCCGCCGCGGATCACATCTCGTTATGGGGATCCTTCCGAGAGGATCTCATCGTCGATCTAACCGCCCCTCCTTTACTTCATAACCCAGGTCCAATGCGGCGATCCCAACTGCGCGCCCATCGACACCGCCATTCGCATCATCTACAAGGGCGACGACGGACAGGGCGGCGCCGTCGGCACGGTCTTCGGCGTGCCCTGCGAGGCTCACGAGGTGGAGGCGACGGACATCCAGGAGATGATGCCCCCCGCCGACTACTTCGACGCCTGGCAAAAAGGCGACGCGAGGTCCTGGCCGCCCCCGCCGGAGAACCCGGAGCCCGGTGAGCCGCCCGATGTCGAGCTCAGGTTCAAGGTTGGCGACAGGGTGGAGTGCTGCATCGCGCGGGGGCCCGAGGGGTGGGCGCCAGGCACGGTTGTCTCGCACTGGTTCAGAGCCCCGCAGTGGCCGACTGGTCAGTACGCGCCGTACCAGATCAAACTGGACAGCAGCGAGAACCTGATCTTCGCCCCGCAGGACAGGGACAACTGCATCAGGGCGGCGCGAGGGGAGTGAGCAGGCTGCCCCTGGGGGGGGTGCGCCCGTCGTAGCGCTACCCTGCAATAAAGCTTTCACAGAATTTTCACACGATTTCCGTCGTCATGTGGAGCGCAGTCCCGGCACCGAGCACGCTCCGCGCGCCAATCATCGAGGCTCCCGAGAAACGCTCCGTCCATCGTGAACTCTCCAGCTCCCGTCGCCCGCCACGACGCGCACATCACGCCGCGCGTCTCGACCCCACGGAGGACACCGGCGCGTATCCGACCCGCACACATCGCGACCGTCCATCTCACCGCCCCGCGCCGCACGCGTCCGCGCCGCGAACGTCCGTATCGTCGTCCAGGGGCGCACCCTCGGACCATCCGAGCGTTTGTCGAGGTGACGACGGGAGCAGTCGATTGACCGAGATGACCGCGCCGCGCGATGCCGACGCCGATGCCGACGCGGCCCCGGTCGAGCACGATCGCGACGCTTCATTCCTTGAAGCCGCGAGACGCGCCGCCGCCGCGTCGCTCAAGAAGCAGAACGCGCGCGCACACGCGCGCAGGGAACGCGCCGCGGCGAAGAGGGCGGTCATCGCCAACAGCGGGATCATCAACAGCCCCGTGACGACGCTCGGGCCCATCGACGAGTCCCACGCCGTCCACGGCGCCGGCGGAAGCACCGGCGTCATCGCCGCCGCTCCCAACGGCGTCGTGCGTAAGGTCACCCGCGCGCGTCTCGACACCGCGCGCGTGCGAACCCCCGACGCAGGTCAAAACGAAACGCCGGGCGACGCGACCCCGACCTTGGTGCGGGGCCGCGAGGGCGCGTCTGCGGTCGTCGACGGCGCCGACCCCATCGGCGTCACCGCGCTGCTCGTCGAGTCCGCCCCGAAGCACGAGGGCGCGTTCGAGACCGTCTTCTGCGGGTACGCCGACGGATCCGTGCGTTCGTTCCACAGACCGACGGATTCATCCTCGGAAGAAATCCGCTCTTCGTCGTCGAGCCGCGAACCGAGATCCGGCTGGACCGAGACGCGCCGGGTGCACGCGCCCGAGGGGTGGAACGACGCCGCGGGGTCGGTTCGTATCATCAAGCGCGTCGGTTCAGGTCGCGACGACGCCGGTAGGCTCTTCGTCGCGTACGACAACGGCTCGTGGACGCGGTTCGTGTTCCGGAAAGGCGAGTGGAGCCTTCTGGAGACGCCCGTGCTCGGCCCGCACCCCGACTTCGCCAACGCCTTTCGCCTAAAACCCCAAATGCGGGGTAACAAATGGTGCGGCAAGAAGGCGAGGTGCGGGGCGATGTGCCACGTGTCGCTGAACGACGGCACCGACGGCGTTTTGTACCTATCCTCACCCGTGCACGGCGAACACTGCGTGTACCGATGGGAGATTCCAAAACCCGTCTGCGATTCCATCCCGGTCAGCCCGCCCACTCCCGAGCCTTTGTCCCCGTGCAAGACGCCCCAAGACTTGAAGAACAAGTCGGGTACGACGACGGACTCACACGAGGAGAGCTCGTGGGAGAAGTTCAAGCGTGACGTGTGGGGCGTCGTGACCAAGATGGACAAACACTCGGACACCGTCACGTCCATCGCGCCTTTCCCCGCGTTAGGGTCCGATTCCATCATCTCCGGCGGCGACGACGCGTGCGTGTGCGTGTGGACAAACACGGACATGAGCCCCGAGCCCACGCACATCGGCGAATCGCACTCTTCCAAGATGTACCCCGCGTGCGTGGCTAAAGCGCCGGCGGCGGTGCGGGCCGTCGCGGTGTCGCCCGACGCGTCCACCGTGTTCACCGCCGGCGGCGACCGCAACGTCCACGCGTGGTCCGTGGCGCGGGGGCATCGTAAGGAATGCGGCGCGGACGTCAAGCTCGTGTACACGCGATCTTTCGCGGGCGGCCACGAAGGGTTCGTCACCGCCCTCGCGACGTTGGGGGGCGGGAACCGTTGTGACTTTCTGTTATCTGGCAGCGAAGGTGGGATCAAGGGTGACATGTGGACCCCTGGTGACGGCGGCGTCAAGGTATGGCGCGTATCCGACGGCTACTGCACGCAAAGTGCGGACACGATGCGATGCGACGGGACCTGCACCGCGCTCGTGGTGAGGACCGACGGGGCGGGTCGGGCGATCGGGGTGCTTCGCGGGGGTACCGACGGCGCGGTGGTGGAGTGGGCGGTGGAGTGGGGGCTCGGCGGCGGCCGCGGTGACTTCCCGCGCGGGTTCCTGACCAATTGATTCTGCCGTGGTCTTCAACAACAGGGCCGAGCCTACTTGTACCTTGGGTCTCGATTTGTATTCTCCGTTTGATGAATTCACGTAGCTACTGATGAAGTCCTCGTTCGTACACTAGCACTACTTGGCCTTTTTCTTCGCCACCCCGCCGCCCTTCACCTTGGTCGCCCCGGCCTTGCCCTTGCCGCCCTTCTTCTTCCCTCCGTCGTCGTGCCCGTACTTCGCCTCGAGCCGCGCGAAGAGGTCGTCGGCGGCGGCGGCTCTCGAGTTTTGCCTCGAAAGGATCATCGCCATCAGATCGCCGTCGTCGTTCCCCGTCCCCCCGTCGCCCTTGCCGCCGCCTTTCTTGCCACTCAGCTTACGCCCCGCGCGCTTTCGTAGCGGGTCCTTTGGCGCGCGCTTGTTCCTAACCGCCTTGGCCCACGAAGAGTAGGCTGAGTAGGCGGTAACTTTTTTGTTTTTCAGCGCTTCGTCGACGATGTCCGCGAACCTGTGCGCGTCGATGGCTTCCTCGCTGCACATGACCCACATGAACACCTTGCTCATGTCTCCCTCGAACTTGCCGTATGCTTCGAGGACGTCGCGCCGTTCCTCGTCGCCGCCGCGGTACGAATCGTGGAAGGCGTCTACGTCCTCCTCCGTCACCTTTCTGTACACGCCCCTGTAGTACTCGTAGAGGGAGTCGAACTTGTCTCCGGAGAGCTCGGCGTCGTCGATGCGCCCGGTCTCGTCGTACGTCTTGCGCTTGTCGACGTCGCCGAGTACGCCGTAGACCTTTTGGAGTGTCTGGAATTGTTTCGCGGCGTCCGGGTTGTCGGGGTTCTTGTCGGGGTGGAGCTTCAGCGCCATGCGATGGTACGCCTTCTTAATCTCGGTCGGCGTGGCATCCTTGGCGACGCCGATGGACTCGTAGAGGCTCTTGCCGTCGAGGCCGTCGTCGTTAGGGGCGCCCGAGGCGGAATCGTCGTCGGTGTACTCGTCGTCGCTCATCGTGCGTGCGCCGTGTCCTCGGATCTGAGACGCGATTTGAAAAGCTAAAAGTTGGCAGCAGACAGCTGCTCTGCCCGAGCGAAGGTTCGGATTGTTCAACACCCGCGGGCTCGGACACTCCGGGGCGCGCGCGCACGGGAGGTGCGATTGGACATGAGCCGGACGTCCTCGCCGGCGAAGAGACCGTCGACGGTCCGCGATGACGACGCGACGATCGTGAACGTGGATACCGAATCGCGGGCGGCCACGACCGAGGGCCCGATGGACGGACCGGCGCCAGCCACGCCGGACGCGGCGTCCGTAAATCCGTTCGGCACGCTCCTCCCCATGGACCCGCAACGACGACAGGCGATCTCGATGACGGCGTTCATCTTCACGATCCTCTTCGTGGTGCCCACGTTCATGCACGTCAGCGGGGTCGGGCAGAGGCTCGTGGATCACATGCTCGACGATACCCCGTCGGCTTCAGAAGCGGCTCCGTCGATCGGCGCCGAGACGGCACTCAGCGCTAAAATTGAGTTTGGCGCCGCGGACGCATCGCCCGTGCCCGCTGCGTCGCCCGCGCCCGCCGCGAAGAAGTCTGCCTTTAAGCTGCCTTCCATCAAGATCGGCGGGTCCTCGGGAAGCAGCGACGTCGTCATGCTGGGCCCCAAGCACAACAGGTTCACCGACTCCGGCGTCGCCTTCCCACTCGCCTGCTCCTTCCAGCAGGCTCTCGACGGGATGCTATCCGCGGGCAAAGAAAACATCGCGATGGGTCGCGAGTATCTCCCCGACATCGACTTCACGAAGTGCGACACCCACCCCGATACGCTCGACGCGGTGTTCACTCGGATGTTCGCGGTCACCCCGCCCACGAGCACCTTCGACTGGTGCGGCGGCATGCAGTGCAAGATCACCATGGGCAAATACACGTCAAAGGCGAGCGAAGGTTGGGAAAAGTTCGTCAAGACGGCTCAAGACGATGCGCCGCCGCCGCGCGCGATGGCGGTGTTCCCGAAGCAGGAACGGTGGGGCCGGTACTTGGACTGCGCGATCGACGACGCGTGGAACTGCATGTTCGGCGTCACGACGCCGTCCAAGAGCGCCAAGGCGGACGAAGGCGCGTTGAAGACTGCCCGGAACGTTTGGTCGCAGCGTTCGTGCATCTTCGACAGATCGTGCGGTGAGCCCCAGTCGCGGTACTTGTCCAAGCTGATCCACGGCTGGATGTTCCGCTGGCAGATGCCGTTGAACGCGTGTACCGAGGGATACCGGAACTCGTGCGTGAACAACGTGGTGTCCAACGTCAACCTGCCCAAAAACACGCGTAACCGCGTGTTTTTGTCGATTCACATGCGCATGGGAGACGCGTGCGACCGCGTGGAGAAGGAGGAGCGGACTTTATCGTGGGAGTGGAACCAGAACCGCGGCCGGCCGTGCATCGCGCCGCACGGCTACGACAAGGCGATCGAGCGCATGACGGCAAAGTACGGGGTGACGGATATTTTGTTAGCGTCTGACCAATCCGACGCCGTCGAGTGGGCGAAGGAGCAGAAGAAGCACGACGTGCACTGGCTCGATACCGACCGCTCCAAGCTGAACCACGGCGCCGGGTGGATCGAGAACAGGATGGACATCGGGAAAGAAGAGACGGAAGGTGCGCTGGAGGCGCTGGACTTTCTCGCGCACGGGCAGGTGTTCATCGGGAACATGGGCTCGTTCTTCAGCCGTGCGGTGTATAAGCAGATGGTCGGGAGGCACAACGTCGTGGCGCCGTGGACGTCCATCGACGGCAGGCACTTACCCCCCGACGACGATCGGGGCAAGGAGTGGCACGAGTTCCTCGGCAGACGGCGCACCTCGCGAAGGGCTCTCAGCGTCTCTGACTAAATAGCTATTCTTTTATTCAACGCCGTGTATACCCTTTAAGACTCTTACGTCAGTTTGACTACGTTGACGGTCACTTGGTACCCGCGCGAGCCGCGAGTCGCGCCTTTAAGTGTTTGGTCTGCCCCGACCCGCCCAGGAGTGTCGCTATGTCACCCCACGTGGACGCCCTCGCGCCGTCGGGCCTCTCCTTCGCGGAGCACAGAGCCCGACGCTCCGCCGCCGCCGTCGGAGTCTCCCCCGCGTCGTCCACCGCGTTGACGTTCGCGCCTCTGTCCAGCAGCGCGACGCACGCGGGCCTGTGTCCGTTCACGGCGGCCCAGTGCAGCGGCGTCCGTCCCCACGAGTCCCTCGAGTCCACGGCGGCGACGCCCGAACCGATGGAACCTCTCGCCTTTCCTCGCGGTTTCTTTCGCCCCTTCGCCCCTCCGGTCGTCGAGGGCACGTGCACGCCGTCCATGGCGTCGGCGACGAGGTTGATGACGCTCGAGGGCGCACCGGCCCTCGCGGCGACGTGCAGCGCCGTCTGCCCGTCGTCGTCGGCGACTGACGCGGCGCCGCCCTTGTCTAAAATTTCAGTCAGCAGCGACGGCGGTCCCCTCGCGGCGGCGATCGTGAACGCGCTCTGACCGCGTCGTGTCCTCGCGCGCGCGCCCGCACCCCTCGCGAGGAGCGCCATCGCGACCGCCTCGCGGTCCTTCCCACCGCCGCACGCGACGTGAAGAGGCGTGAGGGTATCCGTGAGGCCATCGCTCGACCCCTCGACGGGCACGCCGGCGTCGAGCAGCTGTTCCAGGACGGCCGCGGCGCCCTCGAACGCGGCTCGGCGGAGCAGCCCGGCGCCCTCTAAAGCGCGTTCATCGACCACGGCGACGTCGGTACTTGTACCAATCGCAGCCGTGGGTTGATCCGCCGTGGGTTGATCCCCGTCCTCCCGGCGCGCGAGCGTCGCCGCCGCTTCCCCCAACTCCCCCGCCCCCGCCGCAGTTCTCAACGCGGCGACGTGAGCGCCGAGTGAACCTGATCGTACGAGCCGCGCCGGTGCGAGCGCGCCGCCCAGCGCCTCCCCGAACACGCCGGTATCTTCTTTGTCCGTGTCCGAGAAAGTCGACGCGATGCGTTGGCACACGCGAAGCGCGGCCATCGAATCGCCCCCGAGCTCGGCGAACCGAGCGGATAATTTCAATTTAATCTCTGAGGAGAGCCCGAGCGCGTTCGCCCACGCGTTCGCGACGACCGCCGCGAACGCGTCGATGCCACCCGCACCTGACCACCCGGCGTCGCCTTCCGTCTCGATCCCGTGCACGTGTTCGCCGCATCCCGTGTCCCTGTCGGGCGGCGGGGGCGCGCCCCACTTTGCGACGACCGACCTCGCGAACTTTCCGCTCGCCGTGGTCGGCAGCCTCGCGTCGACGACTCCGTAGCGCGACGGGACCATGTGCGGCGGGACGCGCGCCGCCACGAGCCACCGGAGCGCGTCCGCCGTCAACGCGTCGGCACCGGCGCGTGACTCGACCGTTCCGTGTTCGGTACCCGGAGGCACGCACCACGCGATGAGAGACTTGCCGCCCGATCCCGAAGTAAGATCGAACCTCTGGGTCAATGCGGCGCACTCGAGCACCAGTCTCGGAGCGGCGGCGCACACCGCCGCCTCGACGTCGCCGAGCTCCACGCGCTGCCCGTTGAGCTTCACCTGCGAGTCACGGCGACCGACCACCTCCACGCGCCACTCCCCGCTGACGCAGTCGCGGACCCGCACTCCCAAGTCGCCCGTTCGAAAGTAGCGTCGAGTGACGCCGGAGGAGTCTTCAATCCGCGTCACGAACCGTTCTTTGGTCAGTTCCGGCGCCCCGGCGTACCCGAGTCCCACGAGCGGACCCGCGATCCATACCTCCCCGAACGACCCGTCCGGATCGTCGGTACCGAGGACGTTCGACGGGTCGTCGCCCGGTTCCTTCGCGCATATAATCTCGCACCCGGCGAGACCGCGCCCGATCGCCCTTCGCGCCTCAACGTCCGCGTACGTTCGAAACGCCTGGTACACCGTGCACTCCGTGACGCCGTACGCGTTCACGAGCCTCTCGACGAGTGGTAACCACGCGCGCGCCAGGCTCGCTGGCGTGGGCTCGCCTCCCAGAGCGACCACTCGCAGGCTCATTTTGGTGAGCATCTCGTTCTGGGTCGTCTCAATCGTGGATAGCGTCGACGGCGTGGTCAGCACGTGCGTGGCTCCGCTCACCGCGAGGCACGCCGCGAGTGACGCGAACAAGTGTGACCTCGGTGCGATCGCCGCGACGCACCCGGCGGCCCATGCGCTGATGAAATCTCCGAGCGAAGGGTCGAAGGAGTGCGGCGACGCCACGAGAACGACGCAGTTTTCGTCAACGTCGAGCGACTCGTTCTTACCGGCGCAGTACAGCGCCAGTCCGCCGTGCGTGGCGAGACAACCTTTCGGGCGGCCGGTGCTGCCGGACGTGAAGAAGACGTGCGACAGTTTATCCTCCGGGAACGCCGGAGGAGGCGCGACCGACCGTTCGTTCGACTCGGCGGCGTCCGTCTCAATGATCAGCTCGGACGCGTCGATGACTTTAACGTTGTTCGCGTTGATGGCCAATGTAATAGCCATCTTCAGCCGACCCAACGCCTTTCCGTCACCCGCGCGCGGACACGCGATCACGACGGAACACTCGGCGTCGTCGAGGATGCTTTTGATCCGTGCCGGCGGGTCTTGGGCGCCCACCGGCACCACGGCCGCGTGCGCCAGGAGAATCGCGAGGATTGACACCGGCAACTCGATTCCGTCCTCCACGAGCAGTCCCACGGTCGGCGACAGGCCGTGGCACGGGTCCTGCATCTGCGACAGTTTCGGCGCGTCGACGCTGCCTACGAGCGCATCGCGCACGCGTGTCGCGGCGGATGAAGCGACGGAGTAGAGCTTTCGGTAGGACCACCGGATGATTCTCGGGGCTTCGGCGGTTGGGTCGGGCATCCACGCCAGCGCGGTGCGCGCGCCGTGGTCGGGGTGCGACGCGCGGCGGTGCATGCACACCAGCGGGTGCTCGGGATACGTCGACATGCCAACGTCGTCGCGTTGGATCACTCCACGCGCGCCTCGTCACCCGCCGCTTCTGATGACTCCTCAGTCGGCACTCGTTCAGATACCCCGTAGCAGTCCAACACCGCCCGTTGCATGGACTCCACCGCGGCGAGATCCAGCGGCGGTAGACCCGATGCCTTCGACCGCACGCTCCGGCACGCCGCCTTGGCCTTCCCTTTGCTCAGGCGCGTCGCGTCACCACCGCCCGCCGCCGTGCACAGACGGACGAACTTCTCAGCCTCGGCGGGCCCCACGCCGTCGATCGACAGCGCGACGACGGCGGCGCAGGAGCGCTCGAACGCGTGGTCGGGCGGGCCGATGCAGCACAGGCAGTTGGGCCTGTGGATCTCGAGCTGGCCGTCCGGACCTCGGGTCGGCAGGCGAAACGGACCGGCGCCTCCGAAGCCGGGGCCCTGGCGCATCGGGCGAGTGAAGGGCAGCGCCGCGAGGCTCACGCACTTTTTTGATCATCGCTTTTGGGAAAAAGCAACAACCTAAATCTGAGAGCCCACGGTTCATTCAGCGACGTCATCGCCGCGTCCGTGGTTGTCTACGCGGTCGGTACACGATGCCGCTCCCGGCGCAGGAGCAGTCCCGGCGCGATTGCCTCACCTTCGTGGTGCTCGGGGCGACGGGCAATCTCGCCCGGCGCAAATTGTTACCCGCGCTGTTCCAGCTGTACCTCACCGGCCACCTGCCCCCGAAGGCGAGGATCGTGGGCGTGGGACGGGGCGAGCTGACGGATGAGCAGTTCCACGAGTTCGTCGCCGCCGCGATACGTCAGGCGTGGGAGACCCCGCGCGCGGCACTCGGCCTGAGCGGGCAGCTGAACGGGTCCGGGGGTTCCGGAGGAGGGAGCATCATCCCGGGGCACCAGCGGCACGGCTCGTTTCACACGCTCAACCGCCAGAGCAGCAGCATGGACCTCGACGGCCTGTTCCACGCGCCGCCGACCCGCGCGGACATCGGCGGGTGCGCCGAAACCCTCGCGAGGACCACCATCTACCAGCTGGACTCCCCACGGAAGAGCCTCAAGGACGACGCCGACGGCGGAGGGGACAAATTACCCCAATCCCAGCGTTCCTCCGCCCCAGGGTCGAGACGAATTTCCGTCGGATCAGTCGTCGCCGGCGAGCACACCTACCCGGCGTGCCCCGAGCACTGCCTCGTGGACTTCCTCACGCGCACCACGTACGCACAAATGTCCCCGCAGGTCACCAGCGGCCGCGGCGGGTCCGATTCGAGCTCGAGCATCGACGACGACGCCGCGTCCACCGCCGACGAATCTCTCAAAGTCACGTTCGACATCGTGGAGCGGTGGGAGGCGGAACACGCCGACGCGCCGCACCGTAACCGCCTCTACTACTTCGCGATGCCGTCGGAGCTCTACCCTCCGGTCGCCAACGCGGTACACAGGGGCGGGCGGGCCGTGGCTGGCGGGTGGACACGCCTAGTGTTGGAAAAACCGTTCGGTCACGACGCCGTCTCCGCCGCCGCGCTCAACCGGCACCTGGCCCGGACGTGGAGCGAACCGAGCCTGTACCGCATCGACCGGTACCTCGGCAAAGAGGTGATCGATAACTTGCTCGTCATGAGGTTCGCCAATCGGCTGTTGACGCCGATCTGGAACCGTGATAACATCGCCAACGTGCAGATCATTCACAAGGAACCGTTCGGCGCCATCAGCGACTACTTCGACGCGCACGGCATCATCCGCGACGTGCTCCAGAACCACTTACTGCAGATCCTCGCCGTGCTCGCCATGGACAGGCCGGTCAGTTTGGACCCGGAGGACATTAGGGACGCCAAGCTGAAGGTGTTGCGGCAGGTTGACAGGGTGGACGTGGAACGCAAGGTTGTGGCGGGTCAGTACGTGGCTCACGAGGGTAAGCTCGGGTACAAGGATAACCCCAACGTCGCCGCCGATAGCCGCGCCCCCACGTTCGCCATGCTCGTGCTGAACATTCGGAACGAGCGCTGGGACGGCGTGCCGTTCATATTAAAGGCGGGCAAGGCTCTGAACGAGAAGCGGAGCGAGATTCGCATCCAGCTTCGGCAGACGCCGGGGGATATCTTCGGCGATCTCGAGAAACCAGGGGACCCGACCGACCCGGCGGTGGCTAACGGCTACGCGGGACCCAACGAGTTCGTCCTCCGGCTCCAACCCCACGAGGAGATGTACATGAAGCTCACGATCAAAGAACCAGGGCTCGGGGTCCAGCCGGTGCCGTCCGAGATGGAACTCAGCGGGCGGTGGCGGGCGGAGCAGCTGCGAAAAGAGGCGGCGGGCGAGGCGCCGCGTCGCGCGTACGAACGCTTACTCCTGGACGCGGTGCACGGCCACCAGGCGCACTTCGTCCGCGGGGATGAGCTCGAGGCGGCGTGGCAGATCGTGGACCCGGTGAACGATGCGATCGAGTCCGGGCGTGTGCCGCTGCACGAGTACCCGTTCGGCACGAGAGGGCCGTCGGAGGCGGATGAACTTCGGAAAGCGTCCGGTCACGTCGCCTTCGCGGTGCCGCGGGACGGGGTACACCTGAGCAGCGCGGACGATTTGGCTTCGTACGATTTCTCGCCAAAGTACGGGTCGATTCCCGCCGGGGACGTGTGGGGCAGGGCGGCGGACACGGGGCCGGGGTTGATGCCCCCGACGAGACCGGCTTGATGAGAGACTGTATTTGGTGTTGTAAGTTGTAAAATTCTTTCGCTGAAGACTCTTCGCGCCCCGTCCATTGATCTTAGCGCGCGCCATGCTGGCCCACTTCGCACGACGCGCTTCGGGCGCGATCCTCGCGCGGGCGTGTGTCGTTCCCGCGGCGGCGCGAGTCTCCGTCGTCAGGCGGTTCTCCGCCGAGGCTGAGGCTGAGGGGGAGGGGGAGGAGAAGCCGAGCGAGGTGGCGGTGTTTCTGCAGGCGATTGGGCTCGATTCGCACGAGGATAAGTTCGCCAACATGAAGGCGCTGCTGTACGATACCAAGACTGATCAGCTCCAGGGGTTTGGCTTGAGCATCCAGGAACGGAAGAAGCTGCTGAGCCACGTGGAGAAGTACAAGCGAGGGCTCTGGGCGCCGCGAGAGCTCCGGCGATGAGTTAGGTTTAGATTTGTAGTCGAGATGAGTGAACTTCGTCCCTCCAACATCACAACTTCCCGCGCCAGAGGAGGAGGGTTCGGCGCCGAAACCCGTCCGGGCGCGCGTTAGCCTAGCCATGACCGACGCGGCGGAGACCACCCGCGTCGTCGCGTCGATGAGCGGAGACGAGAAGGCTGCCGCGCTGTGCGACGACGTCGCCGCGAACGTCCAACCCGATTCGGACTCGATCTCGCAGCACTGCGGGCAGATCGAGCGGTCCGCCGAGGACATGCTCGCCCGGCTCGACGAACTCGTCGCCGTGCTGAACAAGCTCCGCGAGGACTCCAAGGAGCAGCGGGAGGCGCTCACGCCCGCGCTAGAGGCCTGGGCGTCGGGCCTCGCCAGGGATTTCGCCTACCTCGACAGCGCGGAGGAAACCGTGGAAGCGGTGAAGGGCGCGGTGGCCAACGTGGAGCACCAGCTCGCGCAGCTGGAGTCCACCGAGTTCAGGCGCGCCAGGCTCGCGGACATTGAAAAGGCGAGGAAAGGGATCGAGGGGCTGTTCCAGGGGTGGGGCGGCGGGGCGGGGTCCGTGGAGGGGGGATACTGGACATCCATTGGAGGAGGGGACGCGGACCAGAAGGGTAGCTGACGTCAACGTTGTAACTGGCTTTGTAGTAATATATATACATCACGACCCACCGAACGCAGCGTCGTGATCACCAAGGCGTGATCCTGCCCGGGTTCCACTCGGGAGAGGAATCGTCGTCTGTTCTGCCGGGCGGCGACGGCGGCGAGAGGTTCCAAGCCCATCCGCGCCCGCCTTCACCTTCCTTCCGTTCGCTCGACGTGAGCACCGCGAGCGCCGCCGCCGCGGACGCGTCGCACCGCCCCTGCGCCGGGAGCAAGCCGGTGCGGGAGGGATGCCTCGCGGCGGCGAGGGACGCGCTCGTGTGGGGCCGGGTGACGTGCGGCCCGGGGGTGTAACCGGTGCGAGTCGCCGGGGGTGCATCAGAGTTGGACGCCTTGTTCGGTGCACATCGCCGAAGGGTCTGCGTACCGCGGCAGCGGCCGGGACGGGTCGACGACGCGGACGTTCCCGGCCTCTGCGTCGTCGCGAACGTGAGGTTGGTGACACGAGGTTGCGCGAGCGCGGACGTCGCGCGGTTCAACGCAGGGGGGGCGGCGTCCACGGCGACGACGACGCCGGTTTTGTCCATCAGGTCGATCCGCTCGACGTGCAGCTTGACCTCGGCGAAGGCGACCCTCTGCCTGGCTGCGTCGACCGGGGTGCGCGGCGCCGCGCGAGATGCGGGGCGCTGTACGTCGTTTTCAACGTGCATTTCGTCGCGGTGGGCGCCGTTCCATCCCCCGAGGAGGTGCGGGGCGATGCCCGCGCCCCTGAAGGCGCCCTCGATGTGGATGTGGTTTGCCGTGACGATTGGTCTCTCGGCGGGCGGCGATGCGCGGATGCGGCCGTCGCCCGGGGAAGGCGCCGGCGCGCACTGAGACGGCGCGTCGACGCCTTCGAACGTGACCGTGTGTCTCACGACGGCCACGCCGGACGCCGTCATTCGGTCCGCGGCGTTCGTGCGGGGCGCGTGTGCGTGGACGCGCCGCGAGCTGTGAGCCGCCTACCTCGTTTTGGCACGCGGCTGTTCGTTTGCGTTTCATCTGCCTCGCGGGAGCGGTTTCGGTTGCCGAGGGTACGAGTCTGGCCGAACCGATGAGCTCGCACATCAGCGGCTCGAGTCGGGCGACCTCGGTCATTAGCACGCACGCACCGCCGTGAAGAGTCGCAACCGGCGCGTCGATCCCGTCGATACCCTCTCACACCGACAGCGAACACCGCGCGTCGAGAGGTACGCGCCCTCATGCCGCCCGAATACCGAACCGGCTTTCTCTTTTGGGGGGCCACTCTGCCAAAAAAGGAGCGGCGCTTCGTGTCTCGCGCACCCTCCCGCGACCTCGACGCCCCCGAGACGGCGACTTGCCCTTGGATCTCACCGGCGATGCCAGTGCAGATGCCGTGGCGCGTATCGCCACGTCGCATCGATCACTATCGTTCCCGTGATCGAAGGCTTCGAGCGCCCTTCCCCATCGGCATCCCTCTCACATCTCGATCGATCGCCAAATCTAACCTCGCCAACCCCCACAGGCACCATGGCGATATTCACCCGAGGAAAGTCCAACACGAACCTCGCGGCTCGTCGTATAACGCGCAGATCGCGAAGGTGAGACGCGACGTGACCCGCCCGATCCCCACCCCTCGCGCCCAAATTCGCGGCGCCACGAACGGAACCGGGACTCCCAAAGCTGAACCCGAACCAAACCCAAAAATTGCCCCGCACCAGGCACCTGACGCTGCTCGCCGTCGCCGGCCTCCTCGCCCTCGCCGCCGCCGCCCCAAAGCTCGGGTGGACGCGGTCATCGAGCGAAACGCTCCGCTCGAACGGCGGACCGAAACGCGAGTTGTTATCGTCCGTTTCGTGCCGCGGCGTTCCCTCCTTCGTCTCTGACGGCGGCTGGGCTCTCCACGTGCTCGCCATCCTCTACCTCTTCCTCGGCATCGCCATCGTCTGCGACGACTTCTTCACGCCTTCGCTCGAGATCATATGCGAGAAACTCGGGCTCAGCGAAGACGTCGCGGGCGCCACGTTCATGGCGGCTGGGTCGTCCGCCCCTGAGCTGTTCACGTCGACGATGTCCTTGGTCTCGGATAACGCCACCAACGAGCTGGGAGTCGCGACCATCGTCGGCTCGGCGGTTTTCAACATCCTGATCATCGTCGCCGCCACCGTCATATTCTCCGGCGAAAGTCACTTGGCGTTGGACTGGCGCCCGGTGACCCGCGACTGCGCGTTCTACGCCGTCTCCATCGCGTTCGTCATGGGCGTCATGTGGGACGGAAGGGTGTACTGGTGGGAAGGGGTGGTGAGCGTGTGTCTTTATTTCTCGTACGTAGGATTCATGACAAAGAACGAACACGCGATGGCGTGGATGGAGCGAGCCGCGCGCGGGTTTAGGCGGCGAACGCTGGGTAACAAGATCGCGTCCTTTGTTGGGGAGACGGACACGGATACGGTCCTTCAAAAGTCGGATATCGGCGCGGCACGATCCGTGGTGGAGCTCTCTTGGTCCCCCGAGGAAGGCGTGGCGAAGGGCTGCGAAGATGAAACGGCCGACGACTCCTCGAGCGACGAGGAAGCGGCGACGAACCCTTTCGCGATTCCCGACGATTGGCGCGGGTGGCCCATGTGGCTGTTGTCCCTCCCGTGGTACGCCGCGTTCACGCTCACCGTCCCGGACTGCGGCAAGTCCGGGTGGGAGCGTTGGTACCTCGTGTCGTTTTTCTCCTCGGTGCTGTGGATCTCCGCCATCTCTTACGGCATGGTCGACGCCGCCGCGGTCGTCGGCTGCGTCCTCGACGTGCCCGAGGTGGTCATGGGCACGCTCGTGCTCGCCGCGGGAACATCCATCCCTGACGCGCTATCGTCCGTGTCCGTCGCCAAGGCGGGCCAGGGCGACATGGCCGTCGCCAACGCCGTCGGCAGCAACGTGTTTGACATCTGGCTCGGCCTCGGGCTCCCGTGGCTCGTCTTCCTGCCAGCCAGAGGCGGCTTCGAGGAGGTCTCGACCGCGCAGCTGTGGCCGTCCGTGTGTATCCTCGCGGGCGTGCTGCTCGTGTACTACGCGTCGCTAGTCTGCACGGGGTTCAGGCTGAATCGAAGCATGGGTTACGTCTACCTGTTCGTGTACGGTTTGTTCGTGACGTACTCGGTGGTTGGCGTGTGGTGGATGGACATCTACGACTTGCGACGCGATAAATAGCGCCGTCTCACTCCTGTTTTCGTTCAACTCGTTCGTTTGATTAATACTCGTACACTCGCGCGCGAACTGAGAACTCTCATCGCGCGCTATTCACGTCCACCGGTATGCTTGGTGTCTTTTGTTCGGCTATCGGTGCTTGTAAATGCGCCCAATCCGACAGCGGCACCGCGGCGAGGCCGACGATGTGCAGCAAAACTTCCTGTGGAAGGTCACCGAGGGACAACCCACCAGCGTCGCCTTCTTCGTCCGACCCGCCCTTCGCCTTGCTAGCGAAATCGGCGGCGGCGCACTGCATGAACGCCCTGGACGCCTTCCTGAAGGCAACCGGAAAGTCCGGGTGCGTCTCCGGCGTCCAAGCCACGGGGCACCGAAACCTCAAAACCCCGTCGGGGGTAC
>Ga0302114_10000228_pt1 | contig 41096 bp, 23 predicted proteins | sample AG5_Surface_MG_FD_203107 | JGI IMG/M metagenome (GOLD analysis project Ga0302114, IMG submission 203107) | Marine microbial communities from Western Arctic Ocean, Canada - AG5_Surface | ecosystem: Environmental > Aquatic > Marine > Oceanic | place: Canada: Western Arctic Ocean | collected...
TTTGCATTTTTGGCGGATAGGTTCGGGGTGACCAGGTCGGTGATGTGGGCGTGTGCCGCCAACGGGTTCATATTCGCGGCGCATCCGCTGGCGTACTACGCGCAGGAGTCGTCGCACGCGGGTACCTGGGTTCTCATATCGATCTTCGCGGTGGGCAGAGGGTGCATGGGCCCAGTCGTTATGGGGGGAGTGTCCTTGATTCTGAACAACTCGGCGCCCCGCGATCAGCTCGGTAAGGTGAACGGATTCGCCGGGACGTTCTCCAACCTGGCGAGGGCGGGCGCGCCTATCGTGGGCGGCGCGTTGATCGCCGGGATGGTGCACGCCACGCGAACGATGGTCCACGAGGAGGATGACGGTGGGATTGAGTTTGACGTGGCGCGGGTGTTCCCGCCCACCTGGTGGCCATTCGTGTGCGTGTCGCTGGGGTTCTTCGCCCTGGCGTGGCAGACGAGCTCGCTGCCTCGGTCGCTGGACATTCCCCGCACGAGCGTAGGATAGGTGCTTAGGATATTTTGATTCATTCATCCGAAATGCGGATCGCACGTGCGACGAAGAAGCGTAGACGTAGAAAAGGACGAGGACGAGGACGAGTGAACGGGGACGGAACGAGGACGGACTGTGACGTTGCGATTTGATTGATGATACGTTCGCTACTTCTTGCACTCCTTGCACACAGAGCGCACACGACCGTGCTCGCAGATTGATGCACCACCGCACTCCTTGCACACAGAGCGCACACGACCGTGCTCGCAGATTGAGCCCCCACCGCACTCCTTGCACTGAGAGCGCACACGACCGTGCTCGCAGATTGATCCCCCACCGCACTCCTTGCACCGAGAGCGCTGACGACCGTGCTCGCAGATTGATGCACCACCGCACTCCTTGCACTTAGAGCGTAAACGACTGTGCTCGCAGATTTGTGACCCACCGCACTCCTTGCACTGAGAGCGCTGACGACCGTGCTCGCAGATTGATGCACCACCGCACTCCTTGCACGCAGAGCGCACACGACCGTGCTCGCAGATTGATGCACCACCGCACTCCTTGCACTCAGAGCGCCGACGACCGTGCTCGCAGATTGATGCCCCACCGCACTCCTTGCATCGAGCGCGCTGACGACCGTGCGGACAAGCACCGCACACCTTGCACCTCGAGCGATACTTAACCCCGTGCTCGCATGGCCCCTTTGTGTAAGGGGCTCTCTTCCGCTTCGCCCCCTTTCCCTCGGAAGGCGTCGTTCCGTCTTCCGCATTTATCCCATCGTCGTCAGCGGGAGGCTCCACCTTGACATCGGGGACATCGTCGTCGGGCACTTCCTCCTTGACGGGTTCGATATGCTTGATCAACCAGTGTGGGCGCCAGATGGTCGTCATGGTGGCGGCGATACGGCTGCGCGGGTGAACAGTGACGGCAGGTTCGAGAAATACCGACCCGCCTTTGATGTGACTGTGCTGCTGTGATCGACCCGACTGATCAGCTGCCGAAACCAGATTGGGCCGCGCACCTGTCCGTCACTCTCTCGGGCGCTCAACGCGCCACACGCAGGATGAGGCGCCGTTTCGCGCTCATCGCCGCGCTCGTGGGGGTCCTAGTCGCGACCCTCGCGCCGGAATGCGCCGCGGCGAATGCGATCGCGCCGTCCGCAATCCACCTCTCCGAGAAGGACTTTGACGATCGAATCGCGATGACCAAGGCGGATGAGCACTGCCTCATGGAGTTCTTCGCGCCGTGGTGCCCGCACTGCCAGAACTTCGGGCCCACCTACGAGCGCATCGCCGCCTTGTACAATAAGGGTGAGAACTGGGCCAACCCCACGGAGGGGCACGAGCGACCTCAGCCGCACGTCACCGTCATGTCCGTGGACTGCGTCGCGAACGGGCACCTCTGTTCGCACTTCGACGTCCGCGGCTACCCAACCGTGCTCTTCGGCAAGTGCGGACAGTTCGCCAAGGAGCACAAGGCGAGGCACAGCGAAAAGCTCGAGAAGATCTCGCCAAACACGGACGCGGAGGTGATGGTGAACCGGGTGAACGAGGCGCTGAACGCGGAGCACGAGCTCATCCCCATCCCGGCGGACGATCAGAAACCCCCGATCGCCGACGACGAGAAGAAGGACGTCGACGTGGAGGCAGAGGCGCCCCACGCGGACCTGGAGGACATCGAGCACGCCACCGTGCTGGCGTACGATCAGATGACCAGCGCCGCGCTGCTCCGACCGACGGCGAGGGATTCGTTCGTTTCGTTCATGCGTCTCATGGCTGACGCGCACCCGGTGGCGGCGTGCAAGGACGGATCCAAGGCTCTCATGCAACGCATAGACAAGCAGTGGCCGGAACACTCCAAGCCTGCGGACACGGATGCGTTCAACAAGATCAGGCGCCAGCTCGCGGACCACAGGGTGTGCGGTGACGGCCACGTCGGTCCGCTGACGTGGCGGCAGTGCGAGGGGAGCGAGGAGGGTAAGCGGGGATACACGTGCGGTCTCTGGCTCCTCTTCCACTCGCTCGCCGCGAGGTCCGTGGTACCGGCGTCGAGTAAGAACGACTACGTGGGTGCCACGTGGCTCGCCACGGTATCGCGTTGGGTCGAGAACTTCTTCCCCTGCGACGACTGCAGGACGCACTTCATCGCGATGGTCAACGAGGCGGACGGCGTCGGGAAGGTTGCGACGAAAACCGACGGCGTGTTGTGGTCGTGGCGCGCCCACAACAGGGTAAACGCGCGGCTATCGCAGCAAGAGTCACGGGGCGAGGCGGTGGGCTCGGGCGATCCCAAGTTCCCAAAGACCCAGTGGCCCACGCGTGGCTTGTGCCCTGGCTGTCATACGGAGGACGGAAATTGGGACGAGGACGCGACGGCTAAGTTTTTAGTCACATACTTTCACGGTCTGGGCGCGCCCAGGCCGAGGGGCCCCGGGTCAGGTAAAGGCGGGTCAGGGAACATGGGCGTTCCTCGCGTGGGAGCGGGTAAGCGGGGTGACGATGCATCGCCCGGTAGCGGCACCGAGACTCTCTTCATGCTGGCGGTGTTTGCCGGTGTTGGATACTTCGCGTACGGTGCCACTAACGTCCCGGGCAGCGCGGGTTTCAGGCTCAGAAGGCAGCTAGCTCGGCACCTGCGGGCCACCACCTGACGGTGGAGGCTCGCCGGTTTCCTCGCTCCTATGGAGAGGAAGGGAACCGACGGGCCGTACCGCGCCTCCGAGCAGATGATGGCGCTGGACAAGGTGCTCTGAATAATCTGAGCATTTACGTCCGGCGTCGTCGCGCTCGAGAGAGGGGCGAACACGAGGCGACGATAGAGGAGGAGGATCTTCTTAATTCTTTGATGGCTATGATATGACGGCTATGATGATAAACGCGGTTCGTCGCTTCACTATTTCTCCGGCGGAGGGTCGTACAGGGCCGTCTGTCCGAGGATGATCGACTTGTTGGTCTCGATGATCTGGCCATTCATCACCATCTCCTCCAGGATGTAGTGCGCCTTCTCTAGGTGGAACATGATGTCGAGCTCGCACACGTTCCCGAAGTGTCTATCGAGTGTCTCCACGATGCAGTGTATGAACTCGTGCACGGCAAGCTCGTTCTCGTGCTCGTCCACCCCGACGATGAAGAAGAGAGAGGCGTACCTCCGGTAGATGACCTTCATCCCCCGGTGCTCGACGATGGAGCACTGCTTGTCGCTCCTCATCAGACACTTGCGCACAATCTCGCCCTCAATCTGCCTCCGCTCCGCCTTGGGCACGATCTCGTTGTAGTGCGCGAGCCTGGTCTGGCCCTGCTTGTTCACGAGCAGCACGAACCGCACCGTCATCTCTCCCACTCAATTCGTGCCCCGGCACGCGCCCAGATCAGATCCCACACGGCCCGCCTCGAATCCGAAGCACTCGACCCCGACGCTCGGCCGTGAGCGTCGCGTATATCCTCTGCGTCCCCGAGGTACCCCAAACCCGGCACTAAAGTCGCCGGCGTCTGACCCGCTGTGCGCGGCTTGCTGTGCTCGCACACTCGAATTTCAAGCTGAAGCTGAGTTGACAACTTGACAAAACGAACTCGAGATCAGTCGGAGCTGGCAGTAGATCTAGCGGGGGGTTGCGTCGGGAGGGAGACGCGATGCCTCAGGTTGCGGTGATGGTCAACGTGTACGACCTGAGCGAGGTGAATGAGTACGCGCGCCCGCTCGGAATCGGCATATTCCACAGCGGCTTGGTGGTGCACGGGCGGGAGTTCTCGTTCGGCGGGCATGACTACGCCTCGAGCGGTATCTTCGAGACGGCCCCGAAGGCGGCGCCCGCTCCGGCGATCTTCAGGGAGGAGGTGTACGTCGGGACCACGGAGATGAACCCAGGGGAGGTTTCGAACCTGGTCGGGGAGATGGACGACGACTTCCACGGCAACACGTACCACCTGCTGGAGCGCAACTGTAACCACTTCGTGGAGGCGCTGTGCTTCGAGCTCACGGGGAAGATGCCGCCGGGGTTCATCAACAGGCTCGCGAGGACGGCGGTCGTGGCCAACTCGTGCGCGCCGTGCATACTCCCCGTGAGCATACGCGCGGTCGCGGACACCCCCTCGGTGCCCCCGCCGCCCAGCGCGGCGCAGTACACCATGAAGACGGGCATGTTCGGAGGGAGCCGGGGCGGGTTCGACCGGCTCCCCGACGCGGAGAACGAGGACGACGACGCCCCGCTGTTGCAGAGTATGTCGTCGCAGGACAGGTCGGCGGTGCGGCGGAACGGGAACGGGAACGGCGAGCGTTGACGTGTTGTAGCATGTTGTTGTGTGTTGTACCTTCGTAGTATTAGTTTTGAAGGTGTCGTTTGAGGTACTATCGATTGCTCATGTATCGCTCCGCCAGGTCGTCGAAACGATCCCGCTTGTCGTTGCCGCGAACCTGCGTCTTCTTCTTCCCCCGCCTGCTCAACCCGTCGTCAGCAGACGCGGGAGCAGCCGCCGTCTTCGGCCGCTTAGCCGCGCGAGGAGCCCCCGAGTCTCCCGCGGGCGCGACCTTCCCCTCGGTCTTCTTCTTCCCCTCGGTGGACCCGCCACTCGGAGCGGCCCCCTGGTTCGCCGCGAGTTTAGCCTCGCGCTCAGCCTTGCGCTTCTTGCTTCCAACCTTGGGCTTCTTGTTCGGGTTCTTGGGCTTCGGCTTGGCCTCACCGGTGGCGCCGTTCTTGCCGTTCGCGGCTTTCCCGTCGGCGTTGACGCCGTTCTTTCCGTCGGCGTTTTTGCCGTTCTTTTTTGCACCCCGCTTCTGCGCGATCTTCGCGGCAGCCGCCGCAGCCTCCGCGTTGGCCTTTGCCTTCCTGTCCGCGTCGTACTGGTCCTGCTTCTGCTTGAGACCGTCCTTGCGTCGTTCCAGCTTCTTCACCGCGCGCGCGTCCTCGACGGCAAACTCGATGATCGGTCGTCTCGCCTTGTTGAACACATCCGGGTTGTTGTTCAGGGACCGGAGCGCGGCGAGGGCATGCTCGTGGTCGGAAAACTCGACGAAACCGATACCGCGGGACCTCGGTTTGCCGTCGGCGTCTGGTCTGGTGGGGTCGTAGAGCAGCTTGGCGTGCATGACCCGCGGGTTGGCCTGCGTGGCCCGTTTCTTGACCGCCTCGAGGAAGATCTTCTTAAGCTCCTTCTGGTCAACCTCGGGGGGAACGTTCCTCACCTGCAGACGCGTCTTGGAGATGAAGAAGTTGGGGTTCTTGAGCTTGAGCGCCTGCTCCTCCTTGGCGCGGCGACGCTTCATGATGTCGCCCTGGGACACACCCTGCGACGCGGGTCCCTCCTCGTGGATCGCGCCCTCGGACGCGAGGTACAGGTTGCGGTTGTCCCTCGGGCCGTCGCGCTTACCCTTGCCGGGCGCCGCATCCTTCGTGCGCTGCGTGGCGAGCGACGCAGCCTCGGAGGCGCTCACGGCGAGTGCCAGGGCCACCCTCCGTCCCGCCACCTTCACCCCGCCGCCCTCAACCTTCGTCGCGGCATCCACCGCGGCCTTAGCGGCGTCTGGCTTGACAAAGTCCACAAACGCGGTCCCCTTCGGCCGACCCGAGGCTTTGTCCATGACCACTCGGCACGACCGAACCTTACCAAACTTGCCCATGCGCTCGAACAGCATCTGCTTGCTGCACTCGGTGGGTACGTCGCGGATGAAGACGCTGCATCCCTCGGCGGCGGCGTCCGTTTTCTCGGCGAACCTGGGCGGGGGCTTTTCATCGTCGTCGGGTCCAGAGTCGGATCCGGAGTCGGAGTCGTCCGCGCTCTTCCGGCTCTTCACCGCCTCGCGTCGCGCGGCGGTCTCCTTAGCCTTGGCGATCCTCTCAGCCTTGGCCGCCTCCCGCGCCTCCCGTCTGTTGGCGTGTTTGACGGTTTGACCGGTGGACGCCTCCGCCGGGTTCGTCTCCGCGTCGGGGTTGTCCATGACGCGGTTCATGACGCGGCGCATCATATCGTCCGCACCTTCATCATCCGAGGCCATGGCATCCATGTCATCCATGTCATCCTCGTCATCCATGTCATCCCCGTCCCTCGAGTCGACGTCCATCTCGTCATCCTCCGAGCCGCTCTCTTCGTCGTACTCAGACTCTGACCGCGACTCCGACCCGTCCGACCCGTCCGACCCCTTGGGCCCCTTCGTCTCCGCCTGTTGCTGCGCCTCCGCGTACTTGGTCTTGGACAGCGCCCAGTCCACCGCCACCGGCCTGCCCGCGATGGCGGTCATGTTCACCTCCTTCACGGCTCGCTCCGCATCCGCCTTGCACGTAAACGCGGCAAAGGCGAACCCTTTCGGCTTGTGGTGAAAGTCCCGGGGTACGGTGAGGTCCCACACGAACCCGGCGGTGGACATGGCGGTCCGTATGTCCTCCTCCGTCGCCTTGAACGCGAGGTTGCGGATGATGACGCGCCAGCTCTTGGGCTTGGCGCCCTCGCAGTGACCGAGCTGCCTGGCCCACAGGAGCTCGACCGCCGCCGCGCCCTCCGCCTCGGGACCCGCGCCGGCTTTACCCCGCTTGGCGGCGTTGGCGGCCGCCTTGCCGCCCTCCGCGAGCTGTGCCTTGATCCTCTGCGCCTTGCGCTTGCCCACGCCGGGCAGGGTGTTGTGCAGCCGCGTCACCGCCAGTCGCGCGACATCTTCAGATTCGTACGTCACCAGGAGCACCCCGCGTGTCGCCCCGTCGTGCCTCAGGTGCGCGGCGTCCACAACCTCCTTGGGCGCCGGGGATGTCACCTCCTCGACATCACCGCACGCGCGCGCAGCCTCCAGCGCAGCCTCCGGGTCGATACCCTCGGGCTCGCCCGCCAGCCGTAGCCCGGCGAGCGCGACGGTCCGGGGCGCTTTGTCGGCGGCGAGCGCGGGATGGGAGGCGGGCGCGGACCTGCGCGCGGGCCTGGGCTTGGCCAGGAAGTCGCCGGAGACGGGTCCGGTGAGCTTGAACTCTGCTTTGGGCGCGTCGCTGTCGCTGTCGCCGGGGTCCTCGCCCCGGAGGATGGCGAGCGCCTTGCGCGACGCCTGCTCGTGCGCGGTCTCGCCGTCGCCGCCGCCGCCGCTAGACTTGCCCTCGAACCCCTTGATGACCGGGGCTTTCCTGTTGGCGGTGTCGATGGTCACGGCGCGTCCGTCCACCTTGAACGACTTGCTCTTGGCCACCGCCGACGCCGCATCCTCCGCGAGCGCGAAGTACACGAAGCCGTACCCCTTGGACTTGCCCCCTGGGCCCCTCTCGGCGACGATGAAAGCCTCCTTCACGGGACCGAACTCGTTGCTGAACGCCTCCGTCAGCGACGCGTCGGTCGTGGAGTACGGAAGGTTCCTGACGAACACGACGGTGTTTCCCCCGCCCATCGTGAACGTTCCGAGCGTGTGCCGCGCCTCTCTCTCGGTGTTGAAGCGTGCGCTTGGGCGCTCCGATGTGAAAAGTTGTTGCCCGAGCCGCCAAGTTTTCTTCAAGGGCGCACAAACAGTACGATTATCAATCTCGGGAAGACGACTTGACACACATCCAGTTACGTTTCTAACGTCAAACTCGTAATTTACGATTAATGAACTCCTCCCTGACTGCACTACGTATCAATATCTCTCTCGGCGAATCAGAGACGCGGGAAACGCCAGCGAATCGTAAATACGTGGCCAAAAGGAGATTTCCGATACGTCATCGGCCACCGTCCGCGACGCACCGCACCGAAACAAAGATGGCTTCCATGACCTCCTCCCTCGTCGGCCAGCGCCTTACGGTCAAGACCAACAAGGCTGTCAAGGCCCGCAACGTCCAGGTCAAGGCCATGGCGGCCAAGCCCAAGGTCATCACCAAGGCGGCCGATTTGAGGCTCATCGGCAAGGCGGTGACCGCGGCCGAGGAGCTCGGCCTGCTCGGCATCGCCGACGGCATCTCCCTCGCGTCCATCGAGAAGGCCGGTCTCCTCTCCACCGCCGAGAAGGTCATCTACGACCGCAACTCCCCCGGCACCATCTCCACCCTCGGCCTCGTCCTCGCCGCGGCTGGAGCGGGCGCCGTCTACGCCATTCCGGACGAGACCACCACCGAGATCGTCCTCCAGGTCGTCGTCGCCTCCGCGTGCGCCGTCGGGTTCGGCGTCTCCCTCACCGCGAGCTCCCTGCTCCGCAAGCTCCAGAACTAATCCTCACCAGGGTGGTGAAGAGAGGGGCAGCGCGCGCGTAATCTTAGATTATTTAGGAAATGCAGCATTATGATATCGAGCACTATGATATCGTACCACGGGCTATCCTTCGCTATCATCGGCTATATGGGCGCGGCGACTATCCCGCTCGCGTCGTAGTACGTACCTGCGGTGGGCACGTACGGCGCACCTCCCCCCGCGGCGTGGAACTTGACCCGGGTGGTCGGCGCCGTGGGTTCCCTGGACCTAAAAGCGGTGAAGTGGAGGTGCGGCTCGGGTGAGAACCCGACGCCGCCGCTCTCACACACGACATCCCCGAGGTTCACCCTGTCCCCGACCTCGACCCGGGCGCTCCCGGCCTTGATGTGCACGTACTCCACGAACAGGTCACCGCCCGACGAAGATTCTCCGGATTCTCCCTTTGCGTCCGTTCCGACACCCGCGCCCGCGTTGGTACCCTCCGTGTCCAGCTGGATCATGACGCTGTTCCACTTGAACAAGTTACTGACCGCCACCCCCGTGAGCGTGTTCGCCTGCATCACCTCCACCACCGTCCCGGCACCCACCGCCAACAGCGGAGTGCCCTCCTCGCACCTAAAGTCAACCGCGTGGAGGTTCCCGCTGAAGAAGTGCGTCAGGCTCCCACCCTCCCCTTGCGTGCACAGCCACGGCCCCGGTTTAGTACCCTCGGTGGCACCCAGCGGGAACCCGAGCACCAGGGGGTGTTCGTCATCAGGCGCCGGATGTACGCTCCAGTCCTGCACGTCGCTGTCAATCTCCGAGGTGGGCTCGGTCAGCGTCGCCGCGTGTACGATTGTTTTCGGCGGGACCAAGAGGATGAAGGTGACGCAACGCCGCGTCTTCCCGTCGTTGTCCGTGGAGTGACCGGACGGAAACGGGTTTCCGTCACGGTCCAACACCGGGTTATCGTACACGGTCACGTAGCACTGCGTGTTGTTGGGAACGAATGGGGGCGATACGTCAGGGTGGATGGGGAGGGACGCGGAGGCGGCAATTGAATTGTTAAAAGGCGGCACGACGCCTCGGCCGTCGACGAGGCGACGGGATGGAACGTGCGTCCGGCCGCGTACCACGCGATGCTCAGTCTGGGCGTTCACCACCGCCAGCGTCCCACTATCGGGATCGACGGCCAGGTCTGGAAACTGCGTCCCCTTCGGGTAGTCCCGGATGTCTATGCGCTCGCTGCCGAGCGCCCACGGCGGGTCGGCGACGTGAGAGATGACGCAACCCGGGCCGGCGTCGGCGACGAAGTTGTGCGGCTCGGCGGTCCTCGTGGGGGCGCCCCGGTCGAATCCGCCCCTCTTGCCGCCGCCTTTCTTCGCCTTCGCCTTGCCTTTGTACCCTCCCATCCCCGCGGCAGGGTCCTGTGTCGGGTGCCCTGCTCGAGCTCGCGGGAAACTGAGCTGGTTTTATCCGAGGATATCAGAAAGTGCTCGAGCTCGACGGCCACTTCGGGCCGCGCGGCGCCCGTGGACGAACGACGATGGCGGCGTCCACCGTCTCAGGAACGGTACACGTGTCGTGGAGGCTACGGATTCCGTCGAAGGCGGCATCCGGGCGTCGAGTCGCGCGTCCGGCGACCACTCGCCGTCGGGGCCGGGGTGAGACATTTCGACGCCTTTCGGCAACCCTGACCGATGACGTCTCGCGAGGTGCGTTGGAGGAGGATGGCGAGGAGGAGGAGGCGGGCGAGCCGACCGCGGAGGACCTGGACGCCGAGGCCAGGGATCTACTGCAGTGGCCCGAGCTCAGCGCGCAGGTTCGCGCGTTCACCGCCACCACCCTCGGCATGCGAGCGTGCACCCCGTCCTTACCTCTCGGCGCCACCCCCGAGGAGAGCGCCACGTTGCTCGCGGGGACGACCGCCGCTGCGACCTTGCGAGACAAACACGGGGGCTTCCCGCGCGATGTCTTCGAGGGGACGAAGGATGTGAGGCCGTGGATCGCGGGAGCGGCGAGGGGGCGGGTGCTGAGCGGCTCGTCACTCGCGGATGTCGCCACCACCGCCGCCGCGTGCGCCAAGGTCCACGCGCTCATTCACGCCCCGGACGACGACGCTCTCGAGCCCCTGCGACGACTCGCGGCGCCCCTCGTCGCCATCCCGGAGGAACTGGAGCACGAGATCCGAAGGTGCGTGGCGGTCCCCGGGGGTAACGTCCTGGACGCCGCCTCGGAGAAGCTCGCGTCGATACGCGCCGAGCGCAGGGAGACGGAACGCGAACTCCGCGCGCTCCTGCAACAAAAGGCGCAGTACATGCAGAAGAAGAATTTCGCCGAGCGTGCGCAGATCGTCATCAGGCTGGGGCGCGAGTGCGTCCCAATCAAGGCGGGCGCCCAGTCGCAGATGGACGGCGTGATCCTGGACTCGTCGTCCACCGGCCAGACGGTGTTCAAGGAGCCGGCGGAGGCGGTGCCGCTGAACAACCGCATACTCGAGCTCGCCAATGAGGAGGACGCCGAGGTGGAGAGGGTGCTCTCAGCGCTGACCTCGATGGTCGTGGGCGGCGACGGGGGTAAGTCCATCCTGAACGCGACGGAGGCGATGGCGGATCTTGACCTGGCGTCGGCGAGGGCGTCGCACGCGCGGTGGCTCGGCGCGTGGCCCGCCGAGCTGGTGGTGGTGGGCGCCGACAATAAATCCGACGAAGTGGTGAGACTGCCGGGGATGCAGCATCCGCTGCTGCTGGAGCGTCACCTGCCCGAGCTGCCGCGCGGGGGTAAGGTTGGGGAGGAGGAAACGGTGCAGGGCTTCGACGAACCCGACGGGGAAGGAGATGGGGCGGATACGGAGGATGAGGGTGTCGGTGGTGAGCAGTCTACGAGGTTCGCCTCGAGGGCGGAGGCGATTGACGCGGTGGTGCCCGTGGACTTTGTGGTCCCGCCGTCAACCTCCTTGGTCGCCATCACCGGTCCCAACACCGGAGGTAAGACGGCGAGCCTCAAGGCGCTCGGTCTGGCGCTGCTCATGGCCAGGGCGGGGCTCCACATCCCCGCGGGTGACGGTTCGGGTACCGGATGTGAACCGTCGCGGGTGCCGTGGACCCGGCGGGTGCTCACCGACCTCGGCGACGCCCAGTCTCTAGACCTGGACGGGGGTCTGTCCACCTTCAGCGCGCACCTCGTCAGACTGCAGCGCATACTGGCCGCCAGTGACGAGACACCCGACGGTGCGTACAACGTGGTGGTCCTCCTGGATGAGCCGGGGGGAGGCACGGATCCGGCGGAGGGAGCCGCGCTCGCGTCCTCCGTGCTCCGCGCCTCACAAAAGCGGTCCTTGCTCACGGTGGCCACCTCCCACTACGAGGAGGTCAAGGCGCTGGCGGAGTCGGGGCTGGGCGGTGCTGCGAACGCGGCGGTGGAGTTCGACGCGGAGACGCTGAGCCCCACGTACAGGCTCCTCTGGGGTGAGTTTGGCGAGTCCAACGCCATCTCAATCGCGCAAGGATTGGGGTTAGCCCCGGAGCTCGTCAAGGCGGCTGAGAAGAGGTGGAGGCGTCAGCAGCGAGCCGCCGCCGCCGCGGCCGGTACCGGCGATACGTCCTTCGACGATGCGGACGATATACAGGAGCTCGCCGATGCGCTCGAGCGCGAACGGGACGTGCAGGAGGCTCGGGCGTTTGAGGCGAGCCACGCGCTCGACCGAGCCGAGGACCTCCACGCCGAGGTTGTGGACAGGGGCGCCAGGCTCCTGGACCTACGGACCCGACTCGCGCTGGAGGCGGCGGAGACGCGCGCGGCGCGAGGGATGGAAGAGGCTGTCGCGTTGATCGAGTCAGTGGACGCGAGGGATGAGCTCGATACGGTCGTGCGAACCTTGATGCCCGCGGGGTGGACCCTGGACGAACGCGGCGACGCAGTTCCGGATGGCGGTGGCGACGCGGCCAGGCGGTGGTTTCCCCGGGTGGGTGAGACCGTGGTGGTCAGGCAGCTGGGAGGTGCCGAGGCGGAGGTGGTGGAGATTGACGGGGCGGAGGTTACGGTGAAGATGGGCGGGCTGGTCACGCGCACGCCCCTCGCGGGAGTGTCCCCGGCTTCGAAGTGATTCGTCTATTTTTTTTAAATTACGTTAGCTACTCTTAAGCGGCCAGCGCTTTCCATTCCCCTATGATTGCGTCCGACAACCTGATGAGCCCGTGCGGCGCGTCGCTCGGCCCCGACGCCAGGTCCGAGTCGCTCAGTGACTTGTCGTGCCCGAACAGTTCGTCATCGCCCACTTCGCCATCCTCCGCCTCCCGAAGCTTGTCCACCGTCAGCGACCGAAGCCAATCCGCGTGGTTGGACTCGACGGGTCGAAGGGTCTCCTCGCTTCGCGCGCGATACTCGAGCCTCACCCCCCCAACCGCCGCGAACGCGCACAGGAGCAGGTAGTCACCCTGCCACGTCGTCGCCGCGAAGCACTCGCACGCGGCGCCCGCGGCCACGAGCGGGTAGCCGCCGCAGTGCGCCAGCGGGACGTGCTTGAGGTGCGAGAGGTCTGAGTCGGTCCGGTCGTCCAGCCCAGCCACCGTCGGCGCCAGCTCACCCCCCAACGCCTGAACCGCGGTTCGCAGCGGGTGCGGGTCCACTACCCCGACGCAATGGTGTACCCGCACCGCGCGCGAGTACGTGGCGGGGAGGCAGCTCCAGATTCGGTCGAACGCGGGCAAGGACATGGGCGCGGGGACCAAAAGTTCCGGGAGGGGAATCTCGTACTTGGCGGCTCTCAGCGACGTCACCCCGTCGTCGTACGCCACGACGGGCCGTACGGACACTCTGTCAAACTTGAACACCCGCAGCGTCGCCGTCACCACCGTCTCCTCCTCGCTCCCGCTGCCGTGCGTGCGCACCGCGTGCCCGCGGCCCCGGTAGGTGGGCCCGGCGCCTTCCCTGGCGCTCCGGCTCTTGAGGTGATTCGACCCGAGGTGCGCGACGACGGCGCCGACGCCGTCCGCGAACGTGGCCGCACCGTGCAGCCCCACCGTCATGGTCCCCGCGAGGGACGCCACGGCGGCTCCCTGTGCGTTCGGTGCGTTGGACGCGGGCGCGGGGCGGCACCGCAGGGAGACCGTCAGCGTCCGTCCGGTGGGCCGCGCCCGGTGGGACGCTTCGATCCAGCACGGGTCGGACGTGCCGGTGAGGGGAACCGATGCCACGTTCGGTCGTGGACCCATGGACCGGTTCCCCGCTGATGCCAGCTCGTTCTTGACGTGCGTGGGCACGTCCACGCGGTTGGTGAACCCGACGCGCTCGGCGGACGCGCCGTGGAGGGCGCGCCACGCGGCGGCGGCTAGGCGCCAGTCGTCGTCGGCGGCTTTATCGCGGCCAAAGTCACCTCGCGCCGCGTGCCCAGTGCCAACCTCCAGCCGCGCGAGGTGAGACAGCATCAGCGGCGGTGGGGGCACGGAGGGCGGGAACAGGTCCGGGGGTGCGTCCGGGATCGGCGTGGAACTGAATCCCCCATCCTTGGAACCCCCGTCCCCGGATGACTCATTCATGAACCTCTTGTGGAGGCTCTTGGCGCGGGCGTGCGCGGCGTGTCCCATTCGCGTCGGTGTCCCGTCGGGTCCCGCCAGGACCCCGCCGAGCATCGCCCCGAGCTGAGGCGCGAGCGGCGGGCACCTCCTCGCCATTATATCGACGCAGGACACCCCCACGGACGCGATCGCCTGGGACGTCGCGTATCCCCCCTCGTTTTTGAAGTGCGCCGGATCCGTCGGGTGGCGCATGGCGCCGAGCGACTGTTGCGCCGACGCGTTCGCGGCGGCGTCGGAGGCGCCGCCGAGACCCCCCATACACATCTTCGACACCATCGCGCCCACCAGCTTACCCATCGGTCCACCCGGGACGCCCATGGCGGCGACGCCCGAGGTTGGAAAGTCGAGGTACCTGGCCGCGAGCCACGTCACGGCGGCCGTCGTGGCGTCGTCGAGCCTCGGCCTGGCGCCCCGGCCACCCTTCGACGCCACGGTGGCCTCCTCGACGAGCGCGGATAGCACGCGCAGCGCCGCCTGGTGGGTCCCCGCCGCCTCCGGTTTCTTGTTGAGGCTCGCCTGGTACTTGCTCACCGCGCACAGCCGCGCGATGAGACGGAGAACGGCATCCGCGCAGGCCCGTCGACCGCCGCAACGCCAGAACGGAACCAGTCGGAGCGACGCGGCGGCTTCGAGGGCGACGGTACACCACCCGGACGCCTCCTCATCCGTCGGTCGCAAGCTGAGGATAGCCTCCACGCCGCACACGACAACCTCCTCGCGGAAACGCACAGCCTCAGCGGCGGCGGCGGCCCTTCTCGCCTCTGCACGCAGTGCATCCAGGGCGCCGCCGTCGTCCACCGGTTTCCTGCTCGAACCCCCAAAGTACCCACTCTTTTCGGGCTTGGCACTCGCCGCCGCCTCCTCGGCAGCTTTCACCGCCGCCGCCGCCGCCGCCGCTGCCCTGTGCGGCCCGGCGTCGTCGTCCAGGTAGGACGCGATGATCTCTCCGAGCGGTGACATGACGATGATCGCCTCCGGGTGGGTCCGCATACGTGCGTGGGTGGAGAGAACCCGGGCGAGCACGGCGACGCGAAGATCCGGTCGCTCCGCAAGTCCTTCCCGACACCTGGCCACCAGCTGACGAATCACCTGCAGGGGCTGGGATATGGGCATCGACGGCAGCGCGTTGGCGATGGCGAACGAGATGGACGCCTTGGACATGGGCGCGACCGCGGAGCCCGCGCCGCATCCCTGGGGAAGTACCGCGACGGACGACGGGTCGGCCACGACGGCGCCCGCACCCTTGGGCCGAGGGTTAGCCGCCTCTCTCTGCTCGGCGGCGACCAACTCCGTTAGGGCGGCGTCGCCGTTCACCGCGGGCACCGCGTCGTACACCATCAGCAGCGCATCACACGCGGCGGATGCCCAATCGAGCGGCTGTGCCTTCTGCGGGAGCGAACCGGAAAGTGCGAGTAGACCGATACCTGCGGCGTAGGAGAGCTCTTTTGGTCCGACTCCGAGCGTCGGCCGAAGCGTCCCTTCACCCACCGCGTGCGCGGCTCTCAATCCCATCTCCCACAGCGCGTGGAGATCGTCGACGAGACCACCCGACACGTCCGGGAGCGCGGTACGACCCGCGTCTCTCAGGCGGACCAACGCTGACTCGCTCGGTCGCGCCGCCGGCGCCGTGGGCGCGTCCTCGTCCTCGTCCTCGTCCTCGTCATCCGGGTCTTTGTTTTCATCCTTCTCCTTCGGCGGCGGAAGCTCGAGCGCCGCGCACGTCGCCGCGATGAGCGCACCGACGGACACGGCCCGCACCTCCAGCGGCAAACTGTTCGCTCGCTCCGCCACACCCGCGGCCCTGGACATGAGGTGACACGCCGCCTCCAGCCGGAGAGTCGCGAGGAGCGGGCACGAAACCCCCCACGGGTCGTCGCCCGTCGCGGACGTGGCGATGCCCCCCGCGGCGCCCCCGTCCCCGTTCTTGGCGCGCTCAGCCCCCCCCGCGCCGTCGCCCACGCCCACGTACCCGCTGTACTCGCCAAAGTCGGCGACCGTCGGGCCGTGCGCCGCGAGGAGCCTCGGGAGCGTGGGATGGCACCCGTCCAACGCCGGACCCAACAGCAAGGCGCACGCGTTGAAAGCGGCGGCGATGACCCGCGGGTCCACACCTCCCTCACCGCTCGCGCCGGAGACGATGCCTAAGATCTTGTGCCACACGGCACGCGCGAAGAGCGCACCTTCGCCGCACGCGCCCGTCGCGTCCGCACCCGCGGGGGCGGACGCGTTGATTGAATTGAGCGCGGCGGCTCGCGACAGGCACCGGCCCGCCGCCGCCACAGCCGCGGCCCGTGACCCCGGGTTGACGCCGTGCGTGTGCGAGTCCCGTCCCATGTACGCGATGAGCGTGCGTCTGTCGGCCCACAGGATGGCCGCGGCGAGGCGAGGCGGGGCGTGCGCGAGCAACATGAGGTGCGCCTCGAGCCTCGTCGTCGGATGCGCCCTGTCGTCCTCGTGGGTAGACGGGGAGTCGACCAGCCTCGTGGCTAGCCCCGCGCGTATGGTGTCCGCGAGTGCCCGTTCGCTCTCCGGGGGGCAGTTCGCGCGTCGGATAATCTCGAGCGCGAGTTTGAGCTGCGTCCCGGTGCTGTCGTGCCTGCGGAGCACGCCGTGGCACACGGGGTGGACCAGGTGATCGGCGATGTACCCTCTTCGGGTCTGCGCGGCGAGCACCCTTCGAAGGGCGGTCTCCTTGCGCGTCGACGCGTTTTGGAGCGCGTTTCTCGTCGGGAGTTTGGTCACGCCCTTCTCTATCGTGGGCTGGGGACCCGCGCTGAGAATGTCGCCCAGCGTGGTCTCCTCATCGAACCCGTCCCGCGCAGCCATCGTTGTTACGTCCCTGAATTTGCTAGTTTCGGCCTGTTAATTATACCCGGGCGGATGGCCTCTCCTGCTCAGCGCGTCGCCGCACGATACCCGTCCAGCACGAACAGCACGCTACCGATGACGAACAGGAGGTTACCGGCGGTGTAGAGGTCGCCCCACAGGCGGGTCGTGTCGCTGCCCCCTAGGTCACCCTGGTAGCCAACCCCCGCCACGAGAAAAAGGCACGAACCGAGCAGGTAGCAGGCGCTGCCGACGAGGTACGGGGTGGCCTTCAGCCGCCGCGGGTGAGCCGCGGGCTTGGAGATTGATTGATTAGTATCCGACGGAACGGTCTCGATGGCGAGTTGAAGCATCAAACGTCCCAAACCCGCGACGGGGCGACTCGTTGTGTCCGAGGATTCGAAAAAGGCAATTTGCCTTCCGTCGGCAGCAGTCACATCAAAGGTGGGTCGATATTTCTCGAACTTTCCGTCACTGTTCACCCGCGCAGTTGTATCGCCGCCTCCATGACATGACCACCATCTGGCGCCCACACTGGTTGATCAAGCCTATCGAACCCGTCAAGGAGGAAGTGCCCGACGACGATGTCCCCGATGTCAAGGTGGAGCCTGTCGCTGACGACGATGGGATAAATGCGGAAGACGAAAAGACGCCTTCCGAGGGAAAGGGCGCGAAGCGGAAGAGAGGCCCTACGACGAAGGGGCCATGCGAGCACGGGGTTAAGTACCGCTCGAACTGCAAGGTGTGCAGCGCTTGTCCGCACGGCCGTAAGCGCTCTCAGTGCAAGGAGTGCGGTGGGTCTGGAATCTGCGAGCACGGTCGTCGGCGCACTACATGCAAGGAGTGCGGTGGTGCATCAATCTGCGAGCACGGTCGTCAGCGCCAATACTGCAAGGAGTGCGGTGGGGCATCAATCTGCGAGCACGGTCGTCAGCGCTGTAATTGCAAGGAGTGCGGTGGGGCATCAATCTGCGAGCACGGTCGTCAGCGCTGTCGGTGCAAGGAGTGCGGTGGAGGATCAATCTGCGAGCACGGTCGTGAGCACAGTAAGTGCAAGGAGTGCGGTGGTTCACAAATATGCGAGCACGGTCGTGTGCGCTCCATATGCAAGGAATGCGGTGGGGGATCAATCTGCGAGCACGGTCGTGAGCGCAGTAAGTGCAAGGAGTGTAAGAAGTAGCGAACGTATCATCAATCAAATCACAACGTCACAGTCCGTCCACGTTCCGTCCCCGTTCACTCGTCCTCGTCCTCCTCCTTTTCTACGTCTACGTCGTCTAACCCATCCTCGTCCTCCTCCTCCTTCACCGCCTCCCCCCGCGCGATCGCCGCCCGTCGCTCCTGCATCGACTGCGTCACCATCCTCAGCAGGCTGTTCAGTGTGAGTGAAGCGAGGTTTTTGGTTACTCGCGAGATTGACGATGACAGAGTATTGACGATGACAACGCTTCGTTGTTCGCATTACACGTTCTACATACACATCGTGAATGAATTCAGCATCCTCTCATCGGGCGCGACGAGTCCACGCGTGGGTGGATTGATCGATTCGCGCCGTCACGTACGCGCTGAGTCTCTGCTGCGGTGGTGCAACATTTGCTCGGCGCCGGCGAGGAGCCTTTCTTCTTTCGGATGACTCGAGTCATCCCTTACGTGGATCAGCACTTTTTATGCGCGCAGGACGGAGCCTTGGCTTCGCACCCCGGCGCACCCTTGAGTCTGAACGGCCCGGCAGCTGCCGCCACCACCGCTGCGGCGCCGTGCGAGTGTGAGTGAGCGACGCCCCCGTGCTCGTTCTCGGAAGCCTTTGACACGCAGCCCTCCACCTCGTTCCCTCGCTCCTCGGTCTCCTTCACGCCGCCGAGAACGGTCATGCCGTTCAGAATGACGACGAGCGCGGTCCCAACGTCGGCGACGACAGCCTCCCAGAGACCGGTGTACCCCATCAGCGAGAGCACCAGCACGATACCCTTGGCGACGATTGAAAACGCGATGTTCTGACGAATCTTGACCAGGCACAGGTGACCGATGGCGATGGCCTCGGCGACCCTGGAGAGGTCGTTGGTGAGGAGCGCCACGTCGGCAGTCTCCATCGCCGCCGCGGACCCGGCGACTCCCATGGCGATGCCCACATCGGCAGCCCCCAGGGCGGGTGCGTCGTTGATGCCGTCCCCGACCATGGCGAGCGTACCCCTGCCGATGAAGCGCCTGCGGAGAGACTTGGGACCCCCCGCCGCGGCTTCAAGCTTGGCGACGCGACCCACGACTTCCTCCATCTTCCTCGCCGGGGTCATCCCCGCGAGCACGTTGCTTCGAGGGATATCGCACGCCCGCGCGACGAGGAGCGCGCTGCCCTCGTTGTCTCCCGTGAGCATGACAACCTCGGCGCCCCTCCCGCGGAGCGACGCAACCGCCCCGGGCGCCGTGACCCTGAGCGCATCCTCGCACCGCAACGCCCCGGCGCAGTCACCCTCCACGCCGACCCACAGGGCGGTGGCGCCAGCCTTCTCCCACTCAGCCGCGGCGGCTGCGAGCGCGGGATCGTCGAGCCCCCAGCCCCGTCGCCTGGCGAGCGCGGGACCGCCAATCTCGACGAGCTTGCCGTCAACCTTCGCGCTGGCGCCCTCGCCCGGGAGGGTCTGAAACTCCGTCACCTTGCACTGCTTGGCGGCGATGCGTACAGCCGCGCCGCTCCCCGCGAGGACAGCCGCGGCGACGGGGTGCGACGCCCGCAGCTCGAGCGCGCACGCCCACCGCAGCAGCGCACCGGCTCCCAGCGCGGGTCTGGGTTTCTGGCCCTCGGTCCTCGGGGTGGCGAGTTTCACCTGCGTCATGGTGAACCGCCCCTCGGTGAGCGTGCCCGTCTTGTCGACGCAAATCTCCTTCAGCCGGCCCAGCCGCTCGAGGTGCGCCGATCCCTTGACCAGCATACCCCGCCTCGCCGCGCGGGTCAGCCCGCACACGGCCACGACGGGGGTGGAAAGAACCAGGGCGCACGGGCACGCCACCACGAGCAGCACGCACGCCATGTACGCGTACTTGGGCCCGGTGTGACCCGCCATGTAAGGGACGGTGGCCAGGAGCAGCGCGGCGAGAACCACGACGGGGGTGTAGTGCTTCGCGAACGTCTCCACCGCGCGTTCCACCCCCGAGCGCGCCGCCTGCGCCTCCTCCACCAGTCGCACCAGCCGGGCGACGGCGCTGTCGGCAGCCGGCGCCGTCACCCGCACCTCCAACGTCCCGCCTTGGTTCACCGTGCCGCCGTACACCTCGTTGCCCGTTGATTTGGTCACCGGGACGCTCTCGCCGGTGAGGGCCGCCTCGTCCACCGCGGAGGACCCTTCGACGACGATGCCGTCGAGGGGTACCTTATCTCCCGGCTTGACCAGGACAACCTCGCCGACGGCGATGTCCTCGACGGGAACCTCCTTCTCCGGGGACGCGAGCCTCCTCGCCTTCTCGGGCCTCAGCGCGAGCACCGCACCCATGGCCGACGATGCCCGGCCCATGGCGCGATCCTCGAGCCACTCGCTCACGCCAAACAGCGCCACGACCGCGGCAGCCTCGCCAAAGTCCTGCAGCGCGCACGCCCCCGCCACCGCCACCGTCATCAGCGTGTTGATGTCCACGACGCCGTTGCGGAGCGAGCCAATCGCCTTGCGCGCGATGGGGGGTATACCCACCACCACCGCACCCAGCGCCACCCATCGAAGGTGCTCGAAGTCACCCCCGATGTAGTGCAGCAGGGACACGGCGAGAAACACGCACGCCACCAGGATCGGCGTCGGGGGCGTGGACCCGGGCCCGCAGCACCGGCCTAGGTCGGAGGCGTCCGCGCCGTTTACGTTGGACGAGTCGCCCCCGGCCGATGCGAGGGACGCCTGCAGCCGCGCCGCGTTGAGGGCGTCGACGATGGAGTCCGCGGGCGCAGCCTTGGCGGCGTGCTCCACCAACACGGTCTTCGTCGGGACGATGACCTTCACCCCTCGAATGCCCGGTTTCTTGTCCAGGATGGAGTGGATCAGCGGCACCTCGCTGGGGCAGCATATGCCCTGAACCTTGAGCCTGGTGTGCGTCGAAATCTCTTCACCTCCCAGGTGCTCCGAATCCACCGCGAGCACGATCGCCTCGGGGGACGTCATGTCGATCTTGGACCCCGAGGTGGAGTAGTCCCCGTCGTCTGGATGAGTTTTTCGAACCAGCGGCATGTACTTGGCCCCGTCGGCTCCTCCCGCCCGTTTCCTCGCCACGTTCACCGCGCCGTGGTCCACGACACCCGGAGCGCAGCCGTGGTGATGGTCCGTGTCGTTGCACGTGCGCTTGCACTCATCGGCGCAATCATACCCGCAGTCCTCCTCGCCCCCGGTGACTACGTGGATGAGCCTGTCGCCAACCACAAAGTCGACGTGGTTGCCGTGGGGTATGGTGTCCACGCGCTGCCTGAGCAGGTACGCCCTGGCCTCCTCCGGGTCGGACGGGATCTGCATCGCCTCCAGCTCTTCCGGGGTCAGCTCGTGGAACGAGTTGGCGCTGTCGCTCCTGTGCGCGGGCATGGAGATGGGCCGCCAGGTCCCGTCCTCGGACCTGACCACCAGCTGACCCTCGATGAGATACGCGTCCGTGGGCGTCGGACTGCTGGCGACCACGCTCGAACCTTGCGCGGGCTCCGAGAGATCGTACAGATCATCGTCATCCCCCACCGCATGCGCGGCCGGCCCGGGCTCGGACAGGTCGTACAGGTCGTCGTCGTCGGTAACCGCGTCAGATCTCGCCCCCGCGTTTTCATGCGGGTTCAGGCGAATGACCGTGGGGTCCAGGCACAGGCCCTGGTCCTCGCACGGCCCCGGCTGGTCGCACGCGGAGCAGTTGCCACCGCGACCATCGTCCGTCGGGGCCATCGGTGCTCGCCCGGCGCTCGGCTACGCTCCCGGGTCTCCGTCTCCTCGCCTCCCACTTTATGACCGTCTTTTTTAAAAGTTATCGCCTCGTCATCCTCGACTTCGAAGACACGCGGCTCGAAGGTTCTGACGACCAGACCCACGGGCACGTGTGAGCCGAGATGGCCACTCCGATGCGAGGGAGCGGCTCTCCGCTGGCCCCAGAGAAGGGTGTGTTCCCGCTCGATCACTTCGGCGAGTGCAAGAAGGGCATGAAGGCCTACCTCAGCTGCCTCAAAAGGCACGGCGAGGAAGCGTCGGCGTGCAGGCAGCTCAGCGCAGATTACCTCAAGTGCAGGATGGAGCGCGAGTTGATGGCGGAGCAGCCGCTGGAAGAGCTGGGGTTCAGTGATAAGAAGGGCGACGACGTGAAGGGGAATAAGACGGAGAGGAGAGAGGGACCGAACAAGTCGGAGGGGTTCGTGGGCGGGGTGAGATACGCGAGTCGAGGCGCGAGGAAGGAGTAGCGATCGAACCCCGTCACCAAATAATGATAGCCATCGTAGTTCATTAGTCCGACTCTCACATTAGCAGCCCGTCGAGGCCGTGATCCAGGCCACCCGTTCCCTGCGCCGGCGCCAGGTCGTGCGAATGCGTATTCTGCCGCCTCTCCTTGGCGACGAAACCCTTCCGACGAGACGCGTTGGCGACGCCGGCGCCGAGGTGCACGCGCCGACGCCTCTGCGCCGCAGCCTTCTCCGCTTCCTGACCCATGAGCTTGGCCGCCGCGACCGCCGCGTCGCCCACCCTATCCGCGCCCTGCATCTCCTTGAACCGGTCGATGAACGGCGCCGAGGAAGGACCCAGGGGCAGGTACTTGCTCCTCGGGAGGAAACAGATCCTGCTCGCCATCTCCGTCACCACCTCGCTCCGACCGGCCACCTCGGCGAGCACACCGGGGCTCCATCCGAGCGGATCCGATCCACAATCGGCCAGCATCGCCGCGAACCGTTCCTTCGCCCTGTACGCGTGGTCGAGCATCGTCACCGCGGCGTCGATCTCGTGCGCCAGCGCGGGGGGACCCGCCGCCGCGGTCGGGTCCGCCGACGCCACCCTCTGTAAACCCCTGAGCGCCGCGTAGCACTGCAGCCGGAACGGTTCGCCGGATCGCACCGATACCGTCGTCAGCGCCTGCACCGCGGCGGCTCGCGTGGGCCAGTCCGGCGAGGTCATCAGTATCCGCTGCAGCGTGGATATGGAGGAGGCGAGGGACGGGTTCCTCGCGGCGGCGGCGCACGAAGCCCCGGGGGCCGGCGCTTCATCCGGGTCCATCGCGTCGACGGCGGCGATGACCGCGCCGTCCGTGTCGGCGACCCACGCGTACTCCCCCGCGCAGTAGTTGGCGTTCTCGCCGAGGTACCACGTCAGCGCAGCCTCCAGCGTGGGCGCGTCCTGGGCGCGGGCGATCGCGGCGAGGTTGGCCGCCAGCGACGACACCGCCGGCTTTGACCGTTTGGGCGCGCCCCTCTGCGCCGCCCTCAACGCGTCCAGCGTCGGTTCCGCGGCGCACTGCCGCGCGTTCGAACCGACGATGGCGGTGACGGTGTCGATTGTGAGGGTCATCCACGCGTCCTGGTCGTCTTCATCTTCGCCGGCGCATCCCAGGGCGCAGCGTTGCGCGGCGGCGGTGAGAAGACGGTTGCGCGCGTCGAATGGACCTTCAAGGGACTTTCCACCAGGCCGGGACCCGGACGTACTTCCGACGAAGGATTCATCCGTGATGCCGTCATCGTACCGCGTACCGTGCGCCAGGTGTTCCGCCACGATCGATGTGGTCTCCGTGAGGAAGTCCGGGGTCTGAAGCCAAAGCAGCGCCCGCAACGCCTCGACGCGGACGCCGGGTGGATTCTGCGCCCCAGCCGCCACCTTCAGCGCCGCCGCTAAGGACGCCAGGGACCCGTCTTGCCCCGCGCGGTCCCGGCCCGATACGGCCCTCGCCGCGACGCGCGCCTCCCCGAGTGCCGATACGGCCCCGCACGCCGCGCTCCGAGCCACGGGGCCCGAGTCCGGGTCGAGTAAGACTGTTTTCATTCGCGCCGCCGCGTTCGCGAGCAGCCTCGGCTCGCCACCCTCCCCGCCTCCCCTGACGATAGCCCGCCACGTCGCGGCTCGAGCCTTCGCGCCGTCCGCGCCGGATGGTGCGTCCATGCCGAAGAGCCCGGCACACGCCGCCATGGCGACGCGTGGGGACGACTCCGAGCCCGCGGCGGCTCCGCCGTACGTTTTCAGCTCCGCCGCCAAAACTTTCTCGCAAGCCCACGCGCAGTTATGCGCGCCGCCGCCCCTCTCCGCCGCGCCCAGGAGCCTCGCTCTGAGAGCACCGCACAGACGGAGCAGTAACGGCTCCGCCCCCGGGTCCTCCAGGTTGGGTTCACCCTTTTGTTTCCCCTCCCCCTTGCGGGCCATAGCCTTGGCCTCCTTGGAGTCGCCAGCCGCGGCGACAGCCTCCAGGTTCGCCGCTTTCGCCTCCATGCGCTTGGCCACGGCCCCGATGACGGGCTCGAGCGCGCTCGCGAGCTCCTTGTACTTTGGCCCTTTCGCCGCGGCGAGCGCCAGGGAGAGCGCGTGCCTCGCGGCGACGTGGTCCGGCGACCTGACGGCGGCTGCGAGGGCGTTTGGACCCGGGATGGCCGAGTCCGCCTTCTTGTCGCCCTCCTCCGACCCCGCGATGAACCTGCGCCGCGCCCCAAGCGCCGCCCTCGCCGCCGCGTCCGTGTGCGCCGCGTCGCCGCCCTCCGTCTTGCCCGTCTTCGAATCGAACATGCTGGACTTGCCCCTCGGGTTCTCACCCGCGTTCAGCGACTCCACCGCGCCCACCGTGCCCTGGTGCAGCGCGCCCGCCGCCTCGGGAACCCCAGACCTGGCCGCCGCGACGAGTGCCCTGGTCGCCAGCATCCGCCTAACCCCAGCGCGGTTCTTAGCCTCCTCACCCAAAGTCTTGATGCACTGGCTCGTCGCCGCCTTGACAGCCTCGTTCGTCCCCAACCCGGTTCGGCCGTAGTGCTCCAGTGTTCGATGTATCAGGTAGTACGCGTACCTGAGCGCGAACCGCTCGGGGCACGCTCCGTCCGCGAGCATCCGCGTCAGGACCTCGAGTGAGTTCGGGCCTGGAACACCGTGCGCGCACAGCCGGGGTAGTACCCTCTGCGCCAGGTCCTTGCCGGCGTTCTTGGGCGCCACCTCCGCATCGTTCAGGTCCAAGAGGTCCCGCTCGAGATGCTCCACCGTCTCCGCGGAGTGAGACGCGGAAGGATCCCCTTTCTTGCCGTCACCTGCTGAGGAGCCCTTCGCCAGCCACGACTGGACGTACCCCGAGGGTCTCGGGGGGCGGGTGGCAGTACCGCCGGCGGGCATCCTGCCGGGTTGGGTGCCCCTAGGAATGCTCTCAATGCGTAATTTTCAAGTGTAAAGTGCCTTCTCGATGCATTTTCTTGACTGGTTCTTTGCCAAAAACTCGATTTTTTTGACCCATAAGCCCCGAAACGACTTGCAAACTCAGGTATATATACGGAAGAGCCCCTTTACCTGATATCTTCCGCTCATAGCGCCCTGAGAACAGCGATACCCATTAGAACATCGAACTTAAGCATGGCTGCGCAGGATTAGTACTAGGCTGAGGAATCGCCCGGGAATCCCCTGTGGTGGAAGGTTTTTTTCTTTTTTGTATGACCTTTTGGTCAGGTTGAATTATCGAATTGTAAAGGCAAACTATTTTTTGGCAAAACTTTTGCCAAAACTTTCATTGCCAAAACTTGGACGAGGCGACGCACTCGACGCGTCGCCGTTGTCACACACATAGAGCGGTGTCGTCGTCGATATGGGCGCCGCGGATGGGGAGAATAAGCCTTTGCTGGAGAGACCAGCGGGTACGTCCCACCTCATTTTCACGTCACGAACCCCTCCACCGACCTCTTCCATGCCGCTCCCACCCGACAAAGGTGTTACAGTCATCGTGCCGTCCGATGTGCTCACCGATGTGCTCCCGAACGACACCGTCCTTTCAACAGGCGAGAGAGGGTCAGCGAAGACGAGAGACGCGTATCTGGACAACTGCAAGTTCGCGCTGATGATTCTCATCGGCCTCGGGCACTCGCTGCAGTGGCTGCTGACGACGGAGGATCGCAGAACCGGACGCGCGTGGTGCGGGGCGGACGTCCTGGACGACTCGGGTCCCGAGGAAGGGGTGGTGACGTCGTCGGCGATGGTCCCAGGGCTTCGAGCGCTGTACACGTGGTCCAACGCCATCGCCATACCCATGTTCTGCGTCGTCTCCGGGAGGTGCTCGCGGTCGCTGGTGGCGTCGAGCCGCGACGGGGACGATCGAGTCGCCGATCGCCTGCGCCGCGTCTTCGAGCAACTCATCGTGCCGTTCCTGACGTTCCAGGCGCTCGCGTGCGTGGTGTACGAGAGCGCCCCCGCGCTGAAGGATGCCCTCGCGCCAGGGGCTGCCCCGTCCTCCGGTGAGGCGCCCGCGAGCGGACCGTTCGCGGAGGCGGGAGCCGCGTTTGACTTTTGGACGCCGCACATCAGCTGGTACCTGCTCGCACTCGCGCTGTGGCGGTGCGCCTCCGTGGTCACGGCGCAGATGAACGACGTGGCGGTGTGGGTCGGGACACTCGCGTTGGGGATAGGGGTCGGGTTCACGAACACGGGTGCGGCGACGGGGTTCTTTCTCAAGTGGGGGACCATCTGGGGAAACTTTCCTTACTTCATCTTCGGCACCTTCGTCGACGATGACCGCTACCGCCGGCTCAGGGACGCGTCCGGGGCGATTAAACTGGCGTGCGGTGCGGTCACGGCGGTAGCGTTTGCGGTGGCGTGGTGTGGACTACGCCACGAGGTGCTCTGCTTCGACCTGTGGCAGTGGGAGGCGTGGAAGAGCTCCCCTTTCGTCCACTACGATCAGTTCACGGTTGACTCCGCGGTGGAGGGCGTGGACGCGTCGCCGAGGTCCTTGTGCCTCGCCGCCGGATTCAGGGCGTTCACGTATATCTACGCGGTCGTCGTGGGTGTCGCGTTCCTCGGGTCACTCCCGAGGTGCCACGTACCCCTCGTCACCGACTCGGGAACGAGGACGATGTACGGGTACCTGACGCACGCCCCCGCGCTGCTGCTCCTGCTGTGGCTCAACGGCGTGTTCGAGTCGGCGGAGAAGGGTGGCGGGCTCGGATGGGCGGGATGGCTCATGTGGGGCGTGTTGGCACCCATCGTGGTGACGGAGGCGTGCATGACCGCGCCCGTGTCTAAGGTGTTCTGGTGGCTGTGCGAGCCAAAGCTCGGCAAGTGGGTTTGGCGATGAAAGTAGCTGTGATTCTTTTAGCTAGAGAGTTATCGCGTATTGTTCACACTGACGTAGGTCTAATAAAGGACGAGTGAACGGGGACGGAACGAGGACGGACTGTGACGTTGTGATTTGATTGATGATATGTTCGCTACTTCTTGCACTCCTTGCATCTTCTGCGCTGACGACCGTGCTCGCAGATTGATCCCCCACCGCACTCCTTGCACTGAGAGCGCTGACGCCCGTGCTCGCATATTGATGACCCACCGCACTCCTTGCACTGAGAGCGCTGACGACCGTGCTCGCATATTGATGACCCACCGCACTCCTTGCACACAGAGCGCACACGACCGTGCTCGCAGATTGATGACCCACCGCACTCCTTGCAGTTAGAGCGCCGACGACCGTGCTCGCAGATTTGTGACCCACCGCACTCCTTGCAGTTAGAGCGCCGACGACCGTGCTCGCAGATTTCACACCCACCGCACTCCTTGCATCTAGAGCGCCGACGACCGTGCGGACAAGCACGACACACCTTGCACCACGAGCGATACTTAACCCCGTGCTCGCATGGCCCCTTCGTCGGAGGGGCTCTCTTCCGCTTCGCGCCCTTTCCCTCGGAAGGCTTCGTTCCGTCTTCCCCACTTATCCCATCGTCGTCAGCGGGAGGCTCCACCTTGACATCAGGGACATCGTCGTCGGGCACTTCCTCCTCGACGGGGATGATAGGCTTGATCAACGGGTGTGGGCGCCAGATTGTGGTCATGGTGGCGGCGATACAATACAACTGCGCGGGTGAACAGTGACGGAAAGTTCGAGAAATATCGACCCACCAAAATCGCCACGAACGAGGTTAGCGCCCCCGACGTATCTGGTGCGCAGAGGTGGCCATGGAGGACATGCACGCTAAGGAGTGCGATACCCTGCACGGGCAGATCGATCGCCTGCAGACCTACGCCGCCAGGCTGGTTGTCCACAACGACTACCTCCTCAGGCTCCACCCGCTCCAGACCGTAGAGGAAGCTCCCGCGACCCCGCAAAAGGTATTTTCCCTCCCCGAGATACCCCCGCCGTGGCACCACCCCGAGCCCGCGCCTCCGCCGGAGGGTAGCCTGGTCCCAGAAAAGCTGGAGCTTCAGGCCAGGGTGATCGTCGCGAAGCTGGCGCAGCTGGAACACACCTCCAGGCAGTCCAGTGACACCCTCAAGGACGTTTGCCAACGAGCCGCGGTGTCAGCCTGGGCGCCCTCCACCTTTCGCCGCCTCGCGGGGGAGGTGGAACCCGCCATCAGGGCGGAAGGTGATGCCCTCGTGACCCTCTCGAAGACCACGAGCGCGATCAGGGCTGAGGCCCGCGCGGGTGACGGCGACGAGGGCGACGAGGAGGCGAGGCTGCTCGTCGAGTCGCTGAGGGAGCTGCTCTGCTGCACCGCCTGTATGTCCGCCCACGGCGCGCAGCTCGTGCAGGTCGGAGCCATCCTGGAGGTGGCCGCAGCCGCGCTCGGGACCGCCGCCACCAAGATGGACCGCGACCGAGAGCAACTGCGAGCCGCACGCCGCGCTCTGACCCGCCGCATGGACTCGTTCTGGTCACCAAATGACAACGACGGCGACGAGAAAACCAAAACCGCCGAGAAGACCCGAGTGCGAGTGAACACCGGATCCAAGCGGAGCCGAGCGGACGAGTACACGGATGAGGGATACGCCTCGGACGATGACACGAGTCCGTGAGACCAAACCAATCGCGACGTAGCGCTACGCCTGTTCATTCACTAAAGATTTCTCGAGCTAAGATTTCTTGTCCTCAAACTTTTCGGCGACGAGCGGCAACACCGACGCCGCGACAATCACCGCGCCTCCCAGCAGCGTCTGCCCCCCCGCAGCTTCACCCAGGAACCCCACACTGATCACCGCGTTGAACACCGGCGTGGTGGCGAATATAACCTGCGCCTCCGCCGCTGGAACCGTCCTCTGACCCTTCATCTGCAGTAAGTTGGCCAGAGCGCCGGGACCCACAGCGCTGTACACCACCGCCGCCCACACACCCGCGCTGAACCCTCCGGCCCACAGCACGCTCCCCCACGGCCCGCCGTTGGGCCAGTCCCCGCCGACTCCAGCGCCGTAACTCACCTGATCCACCAGCACCCACGCGCCGCAACACAGGAACATCACCGCGAGCTTCACGGCGGCCAAATCCTCCGGGCCGTCGTATTCCCGCGCCCACTTACCCAGTCTCACCGTGAACGCCGCGTAGCACACCGCCGCCGCTAGCACACCGAGGTCACCCGCGTTGAACCCGTCACCCGGTTGTACACCCGACAGGTCCGCTGAGTAGTCGGTGATGAGCACACCGAGTAAGGCCAGGGCGCAGGCGGCCCACGCGGGTCCCGTCACCGGTGGCGCGTTCACGCCCCCCAGACCCGCCGCCGCGAAGAGCGGCACGCCCACGTTGATGGTGCTGAGGAGGAACCCCGCGCGCGTGGCGGTGGTCTGCTCTAGGCCCCATGCCTGACACGCGGTGCCCAGGAAGTTGAGCAAGCCGAGTTCGGCCCCCGCGCGAAGCAGCAGTCGCACGTCCCTCCCCTGATTTGCCGAGTCTTTTCTTTCATCCGAGAGATCGACGACGCCATCTTCGCCGAACGTGGACGCCGCGTCACGCGCGATGCTCAGGAAGACGGCGGTGAACGGCACCATGGCGGCGAGCATGCGTACGCTGGTGAGCTCCGCCGGCGTCGGCGAGGTTGGGCTATCATATATGAACCGCAGCGCCGGGTTGTACGTGGCCCACAGCACCGGCACCGCGAGGAGGAGCCCCCGCGCGGCGGCGAGCGACGTGCCCTCGTCCCCTTCCCCGTCGCCGTCCAGGGGCTCCTCCAGGGGCGAATCCTCCGCGACGACGCCAGTCTCGGGTTCCCCGAACGCTCGGCACCGCGTGCTCGCACCCCGATGCGAGAGAACTCGCCCCACCGCGCCGTCCGGCCACGACCTCGGTCCCGTCACCACCGCCTCGTGCCCATCTGATTGCTCCCGTCGACGACGCGGAGAGGTGCCGCTCGTCGACGCGAGAGCGCCCCTCGCGCGATCGGACCGCGCCGATATCGCGTGGCGTGGACTCGCGATCCAGCTCGCCGTCGCGATCCGCATGGTCGCGATGTCTCCTACTCTCCGTCGCGGTGGAGGGGCGGTGTGGCGACGAAGCCGATTGTTGGGTGCTCGTGTCCTTGATTTTATGTCGCTCGATTTTATGTCGCACATTTTTCCCGCTAAATTTTCCTTGCCTGTCCCTTTCCCCGTATCCGAGACGTCGCCATTTGACTTATACAATCCGTATTTCTCACAATTCGTATTTTCCAAATGACTAAATGCCCGTAGGGAATCGAGACTCACCGTGAGAAACGACGTTGCGACCCTTGGAAATCTTCAGGGGACGAAGTGTTACTTCCGAGAGTCGGGCCTCTCCTCCCGCCGTGTCCAGGCGCGTAGAGTCAAAAGCCGCGACGCGCGTCTCGCCTGTTCGAAGGCGACCGGGTTCCCTCGCGCTCGGATCCGCGCGCGGCGTCAACGCGTACGCACCCGCCCGACACCTCGTCCGCGCCAAGGGTGCGAAAACGAGGCTGGATCGGATACTCGCGCGGGAAACAGTGAAAGTTCGTCCGCGGGCTGATCCGGGACGGCGCCGCGAGAGGCGAGGAGTGCGGCGCCGTAGTCCTCGCGCCGGTTCGGATTGAACCGCGGTGATCTGAACTCGGCGTCCGTCGACAGAGTTCATCGACTCGGCCATCATGGCGACGAGCGTCGACGCGTCGAACGGCGGACCCGGCTCGGGCGGGGCCTTCCAGCAGTACGCGGTGACCAACGGGGGCGGCTCGCGCGCGACGTCGTCCCTGACCGCGTCGCAGAGCAACGACGGAGGATCGAGCGTGAGTCTCCCGGTCCAACAATCCCATAGATCCGGATCGCGGCGAAACCCGCGGGATCGCGCCCGGCCCGCGCTCCCAGACGAGACGAGCGGTTGACATCTTCCCGTTCGCGTCCCTCGAGGAGAAATCGCGCAACCCCATCGCGAGAACCCCCGCCTTTCCGATCCACCCTCGGTTCACGCGACTGACAATTGTGTCGCTCGTCCCCGTCCTCCCACATCTACAGGTCACCGCGCGAGCCTCCGTGTACCTCAACGACTCGTACAAGAAGTGCAACCCCGGCTTTGGGTACTCGAGCAACCTCAACCCTCGCAGACATCTCACCAAGCCGTCGGAACCCGCGGGCAACGACGGCCACGACAACGAAAACTCCGACCTCATCATCAGCGTCAACGATATCCTGGTGTCGGACGACGGGACGTCCGGTGAGTACGAGGTTCGGGACGTGCTGGGCAGCGGCACCTTCGGCCAGGTGGTCCGGTGCCGGCAGAAGGGCACGGGCAAGGCGGCGGCCATCAAGGTGATCAAGAACCACCCGGCGTACTTTCACCAGGCGCACGTGGAGATTGGTATCCTGCACATGCTAAACACCGAGTGCGATCAGAGGGACGAACGGCACATCGTGCGGATGATGGACCACTTTGTGCACCGGTCGCACCTGTGCATATGCTTCGAGGTGCTGAACATCAACCTGTACGAGCTGCTGCGCCAGAACAACTTCAGGGGCCTCTCCATGTCCTTGGTCAGGGTGTTCCTCAGGCAGCTGCTCGGGTCCCTGAGCGTGCTGCGCGGCGCGAACGTGATCCACTGCGACCTGAAGCCCGAGAACATCCTGATCAAGTCACTGGACACGGGTGAGATCAAGCTCATCGACTTTGGCAGCGCGTGCTTCCAGAACCGAACCGTGTACCAGTACATCCAGTCCCGGTTCTACCGGTCCCCCGAGGTGGTCCTCGGGGCGCCGTACGGTATGCCCATCGACATGTGGAGTCTCGGGTGCGTCGCCGCGGAGTTGTTCCTGGGCCTGCCCTTGTTCCCCGGAGCTTCAGAGTACAACCTCCTGTCGAGGATCTGCGAGACGTTGGGCACGCCCCCGGCTGCGATGATCGCAAAGGCTTCCAACTCGCACAAGTTTTTCCAGCGCACCGACGAGAACGCCGGGATCGACGGTGCGTCCAACGCGTCCTACCGGCTGATGACCCTGGACGAGTACGAGCGAAAGACGGGCAAGAAGACGCCGGTTGGCAAGAAGTATTTCAAGCACACCAAACTGGCGGATATCATCCAGTCCGTCGGGTTCGCGAGCGGCCTGACCGACGAGCAGATCGCGAAGGAGCGCACGCAGCGTGCGGCGCTCCTGGACTTCCTCAACGGCCTGCTCCAGGCGGATCCGAACGAGCGATGGACGCCGGACCAGGCGCTCCAGCACCCGCTCATCACGGAGGCTCCGTTTACGGGGTCGTGGACGCCGCCGCCCATCACGGAGGACACGACCAAGAAGGCGACGGCGGAGGAGCAGTCCCAGCGAGAGCAGGCTGCCGCGCGCGCCGCTGCGGACGTGTCGCGCAAGGCGAAGGACGCCAAGGCCGCGGCGGCGGCCAAGGCGGCCGAGCCACCCACCCCGCCGCAGCCCCAGCCCGAGCCGGCTACCCCGGACCTGGTGCAGGCTGGGTTCACGCAGCCGCAGTCGGGGGCGGCGACGTCGGGCGGACTGGCCGCCGCGCTCGCCTCCGCCCCCGAGGGCGGAGATCCCGCCGCCCAGATGCAGCTCCAGCAGCAGCAGCTCCAGCAGCAGCAACAGCAGTGGAGCGCGGTGGCCGCCGCGAACGTCAACATGGCGGCACAAATGGCGGCGGCTGCGGCGGTGGGCATCCCCGTTCAGGGTATGCCGGCGAACGTGCCCATGGGAACGCCCGCGGACAGGTCGCAGGCTTTCGTGTCCTCGTGGAGCGCGGGCGGCACGTTCCCCTACGGCATGTCCCCTCACGCCATGAACAGCGCCGCGCTGCACCCGCTGCACTTTGGCCAATCGCCGCCGACGTCGCAGATGTCCCACATGGGATTCGCCGCCGGGATGCAGAACGCGGCGGCTGCAGCGGCCGCGGCTGCGGCCGTGCAGCTTCCCGCGCTGCAAGGTGGCGGCATGGTCATGGGGACGCCCCAGGGATTTGGTGTACAGATGCAGCAGCGAGCGGGCCAGGGTGGACAGCAGCCCGGCGCGGGTGGCATTCCGCAGGGTTTCCAGGGCTTCCATCCCGGTGCCAACTTTACGGGTCCGCAGAGCATGCCCCACAACGCCAGGGTGGCCGGTGGGATGGGTCCACCGCCCCCCAAGCCGGCGCAGCAACAGGTTGGTTTCAACATTCCGGGTGCCCAGCAGTCCACGCCTCCCGGCCGGGGAAAGCCGCCGGCGGCGTCGCCGTCGTCCTTCACGCCGGGAAGTTTATCGCAGACCCGGGGGTTCCGGATACACACCGTGGAGGAGGATGGAGCGGAGAGCGACGACATGGACATGGACGGCGTCGGCGGGAGCGATCCAAACTCGAGGAGGTCCTCGGGGATGGGCGCCAGGAAGCGGAGCAACGAGGCTTTCAACGATCCGAGCGAGTGGGATCCAAACTTCTCCGACGAGCTGTTGCTGGACGGGGAAGGAGGCGCCCAGCACGCCGCGCCGCAGCAGACCGCCGCGGCTCCTGGGTCCTCGGCGATGAGCATACCGGGATCTGGAGGGGCTGGGGATGGCGGCGCGAACGGGGGTTTCGGCGGGTTTCAGAGCCAGAGCGTCCCGAAGTGGTCGAGCCATACCATGACGGGACACGCGGGATTCAGCCCTCAGCAGCAGGTGGGTGGGTGGCCCGGGCACATGAACGTCGACCAGCAGAACGCCGCCATCGCCGCCAATCTCAACGCGTACCTTCAGCAGCAGCAACAGAACGTCGCAGCCGCCGCCGCTATGAACACGTTCCACCAGGGTTCGCCGCAGCAGCAGATGGGTTTCTTCCCTCCCGGCGGCGTGAACCCGCAGTTTGCGATGCAGCAGCAGGCGTTCGCGCAACAGCAGCAGCAGCAGGGCCTTAACCTCACGGGCCTGGCCCAGCAGCCGCACCCGTTCAACGGTCAGGCTCAGCAGAACCAGAAGAAGGACTCTAGCTAGTAGACTGAATTCCAAATTTTCTACCTCTGTACTAACCCAACAACTCGTCGAGGAAGGCGTCGTCGTCGGTCCGCGCCGCCGCGGTGGCGCTAGCGCCCCCACCCGCTCCCACAGCCCCGCGTTTCCCTTCCGCGCCGGTTGATATCCCCAGCAGATCGTCCAGCTCATCGTCCACCTCACCGTCCCCGACGGCGCTTGGACCTCGGGCGGTTTCCGCCGGTGTCCGAGTCGAACCCGCGAGAAGAGCGTCCAGGTCGTCGTCCTCGTCCTTGACCGCGACCACGGCGGGTGCCTTTTGAGCCGGTACACGCGGTGGCTCAGCGGGGGTCGATGCCCGCGGACCCGTCCCCTCCCTCTTACCCTCGTCGACCCCGCGGGCTCCCTCCTCGGCTTCCTCCTCGGGTCCCTCGCCCAGGGCCTCGGCGTACTGCCTTGACAGTCCCAGCAGCTCCGACAAGGGCAGCTCACGCAGCTGCCGTATCAGCCCCGGCGCGTCCACGCTCATCTCATCCCCGCTGACCCCAGCCCCGCCGTCGGGTCCCAGCACGCGCTGCAGCTCCCGCAGGTCGTCGACGGACCAACCGGGATCCATGTACGCGGAGATGTGCTGCCGGGGCAACGCGGACGCGTCGCACTCGGCGAGGAGAGCCGCGAGGTCCGCCCCGTTGGACCTCGACCTGGGGCCCGTGGAAGGATCCGTTTCGTCGGCGTCGTCGTACCCCGGGGGAAGGTCCAAGACGCGGCCGCTCACGGCCGCCTCCTCCTCCTCCTCTTCGTCATCTTCGTCGGAAGCAGCCCCGGGCTCCTTTTTCCTCCCGAACCTTCCTCGCGCCCCGCCGCCCCGTCCGTGCACGCGACGGCCGTGCTGCTGCTGCTTGAATCTCGCACGCGCGAGATCCTTATTGCTCGCCCCCGCCTCCATCGTGGACCGCGACGGCAACACAGCGCGGGGTGAAGTGTTTGGGCGGGAGAACGAAATCGCTGGGAAAAACCAAAAATCAACTTGGGGGAAACTTTCAGCGTGCGCAGGTAAGTGTTAGCAGAGCACTACGGCGATACATTAGCACGGTCTAATCTAAGACGTAGACGACGAGCTCTTCCTCTTCTTCTTCTTGGCGTTCTTGCTCCTCTTCTTTCCACGGCCCCCGTCCTTGTCGCTCCCCGCGTTGTTTGCCGGCGCAGGGTTGGCGTCGGGGTAGTAGCCGACACCCTTCTCTCCCGCCTTGAACACGTACCCCGGCTTGGCACCCTTGAAGTATTCGGATGGGATAAATTCAACGATGGCAGGAACCGGCGCGTCAGCACCGGCGTCCTCTCCTCCCCTGTCGAGCGTATCGTCCGCCGGAGCCTTCTCCCCCTTGGGAGCCTTCTCCCCCTCGGCGTCTGCGCCGGGCACCTCATCTTCTTTCCTCGCGTCCGGCTTCTTCCTACCCTTGGACTTGCTCTTCTTCTTCTTTCCCCTCGACGAGGAGGAAGACGAGGAGGAAGACGAGGACGAAGACGAAGAACCGCCGCTGCTCGACGATGACGAGGAAGAAGAGGACGACGACGAGTCTGAGTCGGAATCGGAGTCCGAATCGCTGCTGCTGCTGCTCGACGATGAGCTGCTGCTGCTGTCGCGCCTCCCTCGCTTCTTCCCCTTGCCCTTGTACTTGCCCAGCACCGCCGCCTTCCTGGCCTCGTACTCAGCCTTGGGATCGGGTGGCTCGTCCCCGGTAAAGTCCGCGAACTTCTGCCGCACCTTCGGGTTCTTCAGCTGCTGCGTGCGGCTGGGCCTGGAGACGTACACCCTGGCCGACGCGTCGGTGCAGCACTCGTACGTCCACTTGCCGAGCTTGAGGCATCGCTGGCACTGGGGCGGCTTACCCCCGGCACCAGCCCCGGATCCTCCCCTGTTTGGCGCTCGGTTCACGAACATTTCCCACTCGATCCCTGCCGCGTGCCCGGAGATCTGCGGGAAATCCGGCGGCGATCGGGCGCGACCTAGAAAAAGTTCCTCTCGGGATCGTGCCGATTGCTGAGTCACACACGAGGCGCGGGAGGGTAATCCAGCGCCATGGCGGAGCTCTCTCGGGTCCATCCCGACCTCAACGAGACGGAGGATCAGCTTCTGGAGCTTCAGCGCGCGTTTCTCGCATCGCAGGATCACAAGGCGAACGCCGCGGCGAGGGTAACCCGCGTCGGCGGTGCGCCCCCAAAGGATCCCTCTCCCGAGAACCTCGCGGGTGTACTTCCCGAGGATATCCGCGCAGCGGAGGCGGCCAGAGAACCCAAGGTGGGTGCCTCCCAGGCATCTCAACCGCCGCTCGATGGATTCGGTACGGGCCCCGCCCACGGTTTCGATCCCACCGCGCAGATCCGCGAGGTTGTCGGCGAGGTGGTGGAGAGGGCCCCGAGGAGCAGGACCGGCGCTCCGATGGCCCCGACGGCACCCACCGCCCCAGGCCCGGGGCTGGCGTTCCCGGAGGCTAAGCATCGTACCAAAGGTCCGTTCGCGGGAAGGAAGAGTAAATTCATGATGGAGAGGGAGAAAAAGGCGGCGGAGGCGGCGGCAGCGGCCGGGGGCGGTGCCGACACAGCTGTCGCGGTGGGAGGAATCCAACCACCCGATCCGACGAAACAGAAGATATCGGCCCGACTGAGCAAGGACGACGAGACCAAGGGCATCGAGGACGAGACATCGCGCAGACTGGCGGCGATGTCCGTGAGCGAGATTGAAGATGCGGTGGACACGATCGCCGCCAAGCTCAAGCCGTCGGCGCTGGAGTTCTTTAGGAAGAGAGGCGCAGACAAACTCGCGGCCAAATCCGAGACGACGGACGACCCCGCCGCCGACGCGGAACTTGTTGATGCCGCGCAACAGCAGCCCGCGATCGCGTCGACGTCCTCGACCACCCCGCCGACGTCCCCGCCGCGCTCGACGAAGAAGCCCCCGCTGTCCCCGGCTCGCCCCGTGGACCCCGCCCCGGCTGCCCCCGCCGCGGCTGCGAGCACGATGGCGTCTTCGTCGGAGTCCTCCGTGGCTCAAGTGCGCTTCACCCTCGAGGGAGTGCCCCTGAACGCCGACGAACAGCCCATCGCGGGCAGGCAGGCGTCGAGGCTCGGGTCCGCGGTGGAGCGAGACCCGCTCAGGTCCGGGACGCAGAACCCCGCGGACCTGGGTTACTCGACGAGGGAGTGCCTCGAGCTGGCGAGGAGTTCGGTGCCGGCGCAGCGGTCCGTCGGTCTGAGCGTTCTCACCAGGGTTTTGGCGCACGCGCGTCGATGGGGCGGGGGGGGTGGGGCAGCTGCGCCGACGCAGGAGCCCCTACCAAATACGGGCCCGTTAGGACAGGCGGGGGCCAAGCTCATGCGGCGAAGGAGCGTCGGCATGGTTGGGGTGTACGGCGGCGCCGCTCCGCCGTCCAATCCCCTCGGTTTACCTACCCCGCTTCCAACCGGTGTTCACTGGGGGGACGTCTGGCTCCACGCCCTCGTAGACCACAACGCGGTGCTGCTGCTGAGACGGAGCCTCGATGACGGACACCTTCCCGCGGCTGCGGCTGCGGCGGGGGCGATTGCGGCGTTGGTCGGGGGTGCCACCGGAGGCGGGTGGGCGCCCAGCGAGGTCGGTCCCTCCGTCGTGGCGCCGGACCAGATCGACGCCGCCGCCGCCGCCGACTGGTTCGATGCGCTCGAGTCAGCGCCCCCGTCGGGTCAGTCCTTGACCTGCCGCACCACCCCGCTGTGGCGCAGCGGCGGGTGGGGGGTCACGTTTGCGCCGTTCGCGTGGGAGCAGGCGTCCGGTCCCATCACCCTCACCGACCAGGGCGCGGTGGTCCACGACCCGGCGGACGAGGTGAGCGAGGACGGGGGCGAGATGGGCGACGAGGAGAGGAAATCGCGCGGGATGGCACACGCCGTGGACCCGATCGCGGCGTTACTCCGCATGGGGTTGCTACCTAGGTGCAGGTACCTCTTGGAGGTTGGCAAGCACCCGGCGTGCGTCTCCCCGGTGCTGGCAACCTTAGCGGCGTGCGCCAGGCACTCGGCCGCGGCGGCGACCGCGGTGGCCCGGTGCCCCCGGCTGCTCCAACTTTTGGTCTCCATGGCGTCCGGTGAAGGCGGCGAATACCCCCCCGGGACACCCGCGGGGTCCATCCGCGTGCTCAGGATAATCGCGTGCTCAGCCCCAGAGCACGCCAGGAGGCTCGGCGCCGACGGCGTGGTCACCGCCGCCGTGCAGAGCGCGGTTGGGGCCGGGCACAAAACGGCGGAGGGTGCCTCTCTGTGGTCCGAGACGCTTCGACTCTGGAGCGCGGTGGCGCGAGGAGGCGGCGCCACCCCGTCCGTCGACGGGCTGTTCCCGCTACTAGCGCCCATGATGGAGCCGTCCACCGCGTCCACCGCCCCGAGGTCGCCCTTCGAAGCTGCCACCGCGGCGGCGCTCGCGGCTGAGTGCTTCGCTCTCTTCGCCGCACTGACCTCCGGCCTGCGCGACGCCGCCGGGGCTAAGTTCGACGAGACGCACGGTTGGGTCCCTCCCGAGGTGGACGACAACGGCGTGTTCAAAGACGTTGGGACGAAGGAAGCGTTCCATCCGTCCACGTCGCTGACCATGACGAGCGAGAGCGGCGGGCGACTTTCGTGGGCTTGCGCCGCGGGGGCAGCCGCGTCGGCGGAGGCGTGGTGCGTCCGCCCCCCGGTTCAGCCCCCCGAGCCCGTCCCGGGTGTCCCCGCGGGTCGTAACAGCAAGGGAGGGTACTCACCCGCGGCATGGCGCGCCGCGGGTAACGCGGCACACTTCCTGTCGTCCCTCATCGAGGCTTCCGGCGTAGGCGGTGAGAACGAGTCGAGCGCCGCGGCGACTGCGGCGGGTCAACGCGTCTTGGGGCTGGTTCGGGCTGATGACAAAACTGATGACGGGCGAGTGCGAGATGACGGGCCGGTTGAGAGTGCCACGAAGGGTGTCGGTGTCCTGGCGGCGGACGGGCTCGTCGAGGGCGCGCTCGATGCGCTCGGTAGCAGTGCGAACGACATGACGGACCCTGAACTCGCGGGTCGCGCCGCGTTCGGTGTGGCGCTGCACGGCGCGCTCCGACTGGCGGCTGCGGTGCGAGGCGCTTGCGGGTCGCCGCTCACGGTGAAACTGGCGGGTAGAACGGTCCGGCAGCTCACCCTGAGTGCGAGCATATCGATCCAGGCCAACGCCGGGGATGGAGACGGCGTGATTCGGCAGGGACGTGCCTCCCTCGTCGCGGCCGCGGAGCTCCCGTCGCAGAGGGCTCTGGTCGTCGCGCTGGAGCTTCAAGAGGCGGCGGTTGAAGCCGCCGGGGACGAGTTCGAGGATGAGGACGACGAAGCAGGAATCAGACGTGAAGGAGCCATCGCCGCCGTGGAGGCCACCGCCGCGATCGTGCGGGCGCTGCCACCCGGCGCGGGAAGTGCCGCGCGCGATGCAATCTCCGCGGGATTACTGGCTAAGCGGACCCTGTCATCCATCCTTCGAATCGCAGCGGAGAGGCTCGACGCCGCGGTGAAAGCCGACTCAACAGAGGACGGGGAGGTCCATGGGGGATTCTCTCAGTTCGCCGCGCGCGACTTGGAGCTCGAGACGACGACGGCGGAACACCCCGGGTCCCTCGTACCTTCGCACACCGCCGCGCGGGACGCCCTTCTCGGAGGATTCGCGATGGAGTTGACGTCCGCGCGGGAGCGTTTGGACGCCGTCGGGGAGTCGCCGCCGCCGCTCGACGGCGTGGGGTCGACGACTCCTCTGCCGCCGCTGCCCCAGTGGCTCCTCGCGGCGTGCTCGTCCAAGAGCACGGTGGACGGTTGGGGGCCGGATGGTGCGGCATCGTGTCTCGCGTTGTTGCTGGGACTGGAAGCGTCCGGATCGCTGGTCACGCGGGACCTGCCGGCGGAGGCCAAGCTCGCGGCGGTGTCGGGAATTTTTTGTCTCGGACCCGGAACGTGGCGAAATCCAGCCGTCTCAGCCGCGGCCGCCGCGCTCACCGATACGTACTGGGGTCGCCTCGAAGAAGAGAAAGAGGCCAACTCCGCCAATCCTAGGATGGGTCAGCACTCCTACGGTGAAGCTGGCTTTGGGACCGGGGATGAGGATGAAATCTCCACGCAGGCGGCGGCTTCACTCGCGCAGGACGTTTGCGAGGCGTTTTCAAACGAATCGTTCGGGGACAAACTATTCGCGCGTCACGCCGCCTTTCAACTTCGCGACGGTGCACCGGCACGTGCTCGTGCCGCGGCGTGGCTCGCCCTGCGCGAGGGGGTTGCGTTTCATCTCCTGCCTCCCATGCCCGCGGTTGCGCCGCGACCCGAGCGCGGGGATGCGTACATGTTCTTACCCCCGGGCGGCGAGAAAGACCCGGAGATGCTGGAGCTGTACGTTCAGTGCCTCGAAACTGGAGCTCTGGACAAGAGCCTCATGGGTACCAACACCGGCGGTATACCGAGCCTGTCGGCGGCGTTGGCGTTGCACGCGGCGACTCACGCGGTGTTCAAAGACACCGGCGTCGCGTCCTCGGCGACTGTCCTGAGACGGTTACTCAACAGACCCAACACCGGCATCGTGCTCCGGGGCATCATGTGTACCCCCCTCACCCAGAGACGACGCCCGGCGGTCGCACGAGCTGCGGCGGCGGGCACGCGCAGGGTGAGTGTTGACGGAGCGGGCAGCAACTTTGGGCCCGGTTTCGCGTACCGAATGGACCCGCCGGTGAACAACGTGGAGGCGAGGAGGTCCGTGATGCTCGCGGCGTGCGGGGACGACTCAGGTATGAGAAAGGAACTCAGGGTTGCGCTGATGGAGGCTATCC
>Ga0302114_10000229_pt1 | contig 41091 bp, 33 predicted proteins | sample AG5_Surface_MG_FD_203107 | JGI IMG/M metagenome (GOLD analysis project Ga0302114, IMG submission 203107) | Marine microbial communities from Western Arctic Ocean, Canada - AG5_Surface | ecosystem: Environmental > Aquatic > Marine > Oceanic | place: Canada: Western Arctic Ocean | collected...
CCACAGTTCTCGCTGAAGCGGTCTACCGTGAAGGTATCAAGAACGTCGCAGCAGGTGCCAATCCTATCTATCTCAAACGTGGTATCGACAAGGCAGTTGCCGCTGCAACGGCTGCATTCGCCAAGCAAAGCAAGAAAGTGAAAGACCGCGAAGAGATTCGCCAAGTCGCTACTGTTTCAGCTAACTGGGATGCAACCATCGGTGACATCATCGCTGATGCAATGGACCGCGTTGGTAAAGACGGCACAATTACGGTTGAAGAAGCCAAAGGTATCGAAACATCCCTCGACGTAGTCGAAGGTATGCAGTTCGACAAGGGCTACCTTTCTCCTTACTTCTGCACAAACGCTGAAGCCCAAGAAGTGAACTTCGAAGACGCGCACATCCTCATCCACGAGAAGAAGATCAGCAGCCTCAACGAAATCTTACCACTACTTCAAGTCGTAGCGAAGACCAACAAGCCATTCCTCATCATCGCTGAGGATATCGAAGGCGAAGCTCTCGCAGCATTGGTTGTGAACAAACTCCGTGGTACGCTTAATGTCGCAGCCGTCAAGGCGCCTGGATTCGGTGATCGCCGTAAGGCAATGCTCGAAGACATCGCTGTCCTCACGGGTGGTCGTTGCATCACTGAAGATCTTGGTATTAAGCTCGAGAGCGTGCAACTCAGTGATCTTGGTAAAGCGAAGCGCGTCTCCATTGACAAGGAAAGCACAATTATCGTCGAAGGCGGCGGCAAGAGTTCTGACATTCAAGGCCGTGTGAAGCTTATCCGTAAGCAAATTGAAGCGACTTCCTCTGACTACGATCGCGAGAAGCTCCAAGAGCGTCTTGCTAAGATCGCTGGTGGTGTTGCCGTCATCAATGTAGGTGCACAGACCGAGCCAGAGATGAAGGAGAAGAAGGATCGTGTTGACGATGCCCTCCACGCTACTCGTGCGGCTGTCGAAGAAGGCATCCTTCCGGGTGGTGGTGTTGCATTGCTTCGCGCCGCTAAAGCAATCGAAAAGGCTGCCGCTGAGCTCGAAGATGACGAAGCCCTCGGTGCATGGATCGTGCGCCGTGCGATTGAATCGCCGCTTCGCCAACTCTGCACAAACGCAGGAGTCGAAGGTTCACTCGTTGTGTCTGAAGTGCTCAAGTCCAAAGGATCGAAGGGTTACAACGTGGCCACTGGTGAGTATGTCGACCTCCTTGCTGCGGGTATCGTTGACCCAGCCATGGTAACACGCACAGCCCTTCAAAATGCTGGTTCTGTAGCCGGACTGCTCCTCACCACTGAGTGCATGATCACCGACGAACCCGAAGAAGGTGGTGCCGCAGGTGGCGGCATGCCTGACATGGGCGGCATGGGTGGCATGGGCGGTATGGGTGGCATGATGTAATCCAGCTGGATTGCTGGGCCTACACTAAAAACATTCCAAATACAAAGCCCCGGCCAGAAATGGTCGGGGCTTTTTTGTGAATTTATTTCCTGAACCATTCCCTCTATTCCAAGCAACAGTTCCTTCCCTTGTTAAATGTAGGTGGTCAGTTTGTCCCCGCGGAAGGAGCTCGACCAAACTATTTCTACAGCGCTCGACTAGAGGGTTGATTTAATACGCGCATCTACTTTTACTATGTTTATACGTGTTAATTTCGCCTTCAATATGAGCCAATCCAGAGTCATCGCCGCCATAGAGATCGGGACGTCCAAGATTGTAGTCCTTTTGGGAGAGATTATCGGCGACTCTAGGCTTAACATTATCGGGCATAGTGTCGGTTCCTCGAAAGGCGTGAAAAAGGGAGTCATTACCGACCTAGATAAAGCGAGCGACTGCGTTCACGCTGCGATTCTCAAGGCAGAGGAAAATACACAAGCGCGGATCGACGAGGTTTATCTCGCACAAACAGGTCGGCATTTGATCGGTAATTTCAACGTTGGCAGCTCGAATATCAGTTCTTCCGACGGTGTCGTGCGTCCTGCTGACATAGATGCGGCAAAGGAAGATGCTAAGCGTCGCTTACTCCCGCGTGACCGTACTTATATCCACCACATTCAAAACCCTTTTTCGCTGGATGGTAGCCCCCTAGAGAATCCACTCTCAAAAGAGGGACGGCAGTTGCAAATTGGCTATTGGTCAGTTCACGGTGATAGAGAGGCCGTCGGCGATAGCCTCCGTGTGATTAGTGGGTTCAATCTCGATGTCAGTGACATGATTATTTCAAGTATTGCATCGGGCTCCGTGCTACTTGAAGAGTCAGAAAAGGAAAATGGTGCGCTCGTGATCGATATAGGCGGTGGCACGACTGATTACATGCTCTTTCGCAAAGGCTACATCGTCAAAACCGGAGTCGTCCCTGTTGGCGGCGACCACATTACCAACGATCTAAGTATTGGCCTGCGCATCTCCCGTAAAAATGCCGAGGGTTTCAAACTAAAGGATGGCCGCGCCTATTATCAGAGCGAAGACCGTGAGGAAAAAGTCTGGCTGATCGGTGATTTCACAATCGGCGATCGTCGGTATCCGCTCGCCGCCATTACAAAGATTATCGAAGCTCGCGTCTTTGAGATCTTCGATATCATTAAAGAGCAGTTGGTCGATGCTGAACTCTTCGAACCCAGGGACATAGCCTCAGGCGTCGTCTTGACGGGTGGAAGTTCTCGCCTTACGGGGATCGAAGAGGCCGCGCATCGACGCTTCGGTTTGGAAGCCCGTGCCTCCGAAGGTTCGCAATATGTAAATGAAGAGCTGCGCGCACCCGAGTATAGCACTGCAATTGGTTTGCTTCATTACGCATTAACCGGGCAAGAAGACAACCAAGAGCAAGTTAAGTCCTCGGGGCTTATGCGGAGGATAGTAGGCTTATTTAACTAGATTTGAAGATGGAAACGACGACTGACACATTTTATGGCCAAGACACAGCACAAGCTGATCTAAAGATTAAGATCATCGGTGTAGGTGGTGCAGGCACGAATGCGGTCGACGGCCTAAAGCTCGACGACCTTAGCGATATACGTCTCGCTGCGATTAACACGGATGCGCAGGCACTCAACCAATCGCCTATTGCAGAAAAGCTCGTTATCGGGCGCTCCGTCACCCATGGCCTTGGCGCGGGTGGGGAAGTCGAGATCGGTAAAGCCGCCGCCGAAGCCGATCGCAACGCCATCTCCCGCATTATCGGGGACATGGATTTAATCATTCTCGTCGTCGGCCTAGGTGGTGGCACAGGCAGCGCGGCTGCTGCCATCGTGGCAGAAGTTGCGGCTAAGACCGACGCGCTTGTTCTCGCATTTGCCACACTGCCTTTCAGTTTTGAGGGTGCTCGCCGCAAGCGGATCGCCGAAGACAGCATAGGTGAGCTGCGGCAGCTTGTGCACGGTCTTATTCCTTTGCCAAACGATGTTCTCCTGCAAGAGGGCGAAGAAGACACCAGCGTGCTGAATGCTTTTGCGGTGGCTGATCACTGGATTGGCCGTGGCGTCAACTCTCTCTGCTCCACGCTACTAAAGACGGGTTTGATTAATCAAGATTTCAGCTCGTTGCGTTCTGTCTTCCAAGATCGTGGCGGTAAAACGATTTTTGGCACTGGCACCGCCACTGGTGGCGACTACGTCAAAGACGCGCTCGAAGACCTTTTCATTTGCCCACTACTACACCTAGGTGATCGCCCCTCGCAACTCGATCGTATTCTGGTCAATGTGATCTGCGGTGCTGACATGGGCATGGCAAAAATCAACGAAGTGATGACGCAGGTGACTAAGCGCTTTGGCTCGCGCGAAGATATCGTCTTCGGCGCAGTGATTGACGAGAGTCGAAGCCAGAGCCTAGAGCTATGTATCCTCGCCAAAGCAGAGATGGACAGTCTCGTCGCGCCTGAGCCCATTAAGATTACTAAGGCATCAGAGACCATCACCACAGGCCTCGGGCTCGAAACCGAAATCTCCTTAGATAAGAAAGCTCCGCGCCCCGTGCACCGATCCAAATTGAGCAAGAAAGAACAAGCCGCTATCGATCAAGACGAGTTCAACTTCATCGACGCCGATGCGCAACGTGGCTACTTCGAGAAGACCGATCGCAACGACTACAAGGACGAAGACCTCGACGTGCCCACTTTTATGCGCAGGGGGATAAAGATTAAGATCAAGTAGTTTTCTGAAGATTACGAAGGTTTAGTCGTCCAGTATGATACTAGGCATCATCTCAGGAGGGAAATCAGGAATCGATTTTGATTTGTGCCACAACGAAATCCTGCTGGTGGAAATGTAATCCCCGTTCTCTTACAATATGTTTACCGCATTTTACACTTCCACTTCCCCCGTGAACTGGCAAAAACTTTAATGATGCCTTGGTATCTCTATCACGCCCTGAAGCAGTTGTTTCCTTCCGGACGTTTTTTTTCCTTCTTCTCGCTCATGTCGATCATGGGTGTGATGCTAGGTGTGTGTGTGCTAGTCATCGTGCAGAGTGTGATGAACGGCTTTGGTGAGGGGATCCGAAAGCGGCTTACGGAAACACAGGGTGATATCCGTATTCGCTCTAATGAGGTGATTTATGATTGGGAAGCTGTTCTCGATACTGTCCTGGAGCAGGATGCCGTGGTTGGTGCCTCTCCCTTTACAGAAGGAGTGATCATGCTTCAGTATCAGAATCGCCCACAATTTCCTTTTGTTCGTGGAATTGAACCTTGGTCGCAGGAAGAGGTCGTTCCCTTGGAGAAGTTTTTAACAATTGGCGATATAGAGGACTTTGACGATGAGGCTGTCTTTCTCGGTGAAGGTTTGGCGTATTCGCTCAAGGCTGGGCTAGGTTCGACAGTCGAAGTCTTTACCCCGCTTATGCTGGAAGCACTCAAGAAGGATGAGGTGCTACTGCCGCGGGAGTTTAAAGTGGTCGGACTCTTCCGCACGGGTTCGCCGCAGGTCGATGGGAATACCATGATCACGACGCTACGGGTGATGCAGGAGCTTTATGGCTTAGACAATGGGGTCCACGGGATCGTACTCAAACTGCGCCCTGGCCAAGATGCCTACGACTATAGCGTCGATCTTGAGCGCGAGGTTTTGCGACCGGGTTTGCAAGCAGTCAGCTGGATCGAATCTAACGAAGATTTTCTCTTCGTGATCGAGCAGGAGAAGCGGGTGATTTCGTTTATCATTATCTTTATAATTTTAGTGGCTTCGTTTTCGATCGCGATTGCGTTGATGATGGCTGTGATCCGTAAGACGCGTGAAATCGGCCTGCTCGTTGCCATGGGTGCCCGTCCGCATCAGGTTGCCTACAGCTTTTGTTTCCAAGGATTCGTGATCGGGCTAGTCGGTACATTCATTGGAATACTCATGGCGGTGATTTGCTTGCACTATCGTCGCGCGATTCTTTCGGCCTATGCGGATATAACGAACACGCAGACCAATTTTCTCGGCCAATACGATGTTTACGAAATCCCGGTGCATTATTTAGCATCTGATTTTATCACCGTGACTTGCTTCGCAGTCGTCATCTCGACGCTGGCAGGGCTCTTGCCTGCGCTGCGCGCCGCGCGTCTCAAACCTGCTGATGCCCTCCGAAGTGAATAATTCAAAATATCTCCTAGAAGCCAAAGCACTGGGTAAACAATTCCCCGGTGCGGATAGCGTAATCTCCGTATTGGACGGGGTGGATTTTACGCTGCGCCCTGGCGAGAGTGTGAGTATACGTGGCGAGTCCGGGAGTGGTAAATCGACTCTGCTCAATGTGCTTTCTGGCTTGGAGCGTGCCGATTCGGGGCAACTTTTCTGGGAGGGTAAGGACGTGACTAAATATTCGCTCTCAAAGCTGGCTGCAGCTCGAACGCGATTTATTGGGTTTGTCTTTCAGGCTTATTATTTAGCGCCCGAGCTGAACGCCTTGGAAAATGTTTTGCTAGGTGCACGGATCGCAGGACGTGTCGATGCTTCCGTGCGGGAACGGGCGGAGGCTCTACTTATGCGCGTAGGACTCAAGGAGCGTATTCGGCATAGCTCAACTAAGCTGTCGGGAGGTGAGCGCCAGCGGGTTGCCGTGGCGCGTGCTATGATAAATGACCCGTTACTGGTATTAGCTGACGAGCCGACGGGCAACCTTGATGAATCGACTGGGCGCGCAGTCATGGATTTGCTGATGGAGATCGCAGAGGAATCGCAAAAGAGCCTCATACTAGTCACACATAACCCAGATTTTGCGGTGCGTACGCAACGGCAGTTGACTTTGCACCTAGGAAAAATGGCTAAGAAGAAGTAGTGACTAGTTGATCGACTCTCACAGAAAATTCCCCCAATCGTAATGAGGACTTGCATATTAGGTCACCTAGTCTCAATACTGTCTCATTAAGAGTATGGACGCCGAGATTAAATCAACCGCAGATGTGAAGGAGACCTTTAAGGATTTTCTAACGAGTAAGGGGCTGCGTGTGACGAATCAGCGGCTCGCGATCTTCGACGCGGCTTACGACCATCCAGACCACTTCACAGCGGAGGATCTTCTCGAGCGCTCGCGTGATATCGATGACTCTGTTTCCCGTGCCACGGTTTACCGCGCCTTGCCGATCCTTACCGAGAGTGGGCTAATTCGGGAAGTCGATGTGGGGCGAGACTACAAGTTTTATATGGCGAATCGTAACGCCACGACCTTTCAAGCGCAGGTGATCTGTTCAGACTGTGACAAGATTTTTGAAATCGATGCCCCCTTTATGGAGTGGTATGGTAAGACTGTTGCTGATAAGCTAGCGCTCAAGGTCGAGAGTCAGCGTCTGCAGGTGACTGCGCACTGTGAAGAGTTGCAGGCCGCGGGCTCTTGCAAGCGCAGTGGGGAAAAGGCTTCTTAGCCATCTATTGGGGCGTGATAAGTCGCGCCGCTAAGGGCTCACCTCAAAACGCACGCCGATCAAATTATAATCGGCTATGCTGCCGTCTTCTAGTTTGGCGTCCTGAGGCGGATTGATCATGCGTCCTTCGACTATGATTGGCACCTCGCGGGTTACATAGCCAAGAGCACTCAGTCGCGCCGTGTAGTAGCCGTTTGGAATGTCTTTGAGAGGCATCAAATTGCGGCCGATTTGTAGATTCTCATGCGTATAGGCGATTTTGCCGTCTAGTGCGACTATCTCAATCGTAGCCCCTGGACCGGATTTGCCGTATTGGTTGAACTCTAGACTTCTTTCATTTGCGTAGCGCACGCCAATATGAATAACGCCGGGTGACTTCTCCGTCGCTTGTGGGCCCAACACGATAAAGAGTGTGCCGACGATTCCGGTCAGCAGGAGAAGGAGTGCGACGACAAGGCCGCCTTTGAGTTCAAGTGTTTTTGCCATTTTATAGAATACTGAACTTAGTCTACAGGACTTTTTTCATCAAGTTAGAGGTTAAATATATGATTATGCGGCTCAGTCGGTTCAAAGTCCAATCGGATAGTAGGTTTGCGTAATTTTCTGTGTTCTGGCTCATAGAATTCTATTTTCTAGGAGTGTATGCATATTTTGGTGCTTGTTTCGAGGGGGCAAGGTGTTTTCATCCCCGCACTTATGAAACGCACTCATCACTGCTCTCAGCTCCGTAAATCTGACGCTGGCTCGGCCGCTACTCTCGTTGGCTGGGTCGACTCCGTTCGTGACCATGGAGGCATTCTTTTCGTGGACCTGCGTGATCGCGAAGGCCTCACACAAATCGTCCTCGACCCTGCTAATGCTACGCTTGAAGCACAATTCGGCTCAATCAAGCCTGAGTCCGTGATTGAAGTCACAGGCAATGTCCAAGTGCGTATCGAGGCTGCCGTGAATCCGAACCTCGCGACTGGCGGGATCGAGGTTCACGCCTCGGAGCTCATGATTCACAACGTTTCGAAGACGCCGCCTTTTCCTATGGATGATACTGCGGACAAGACCAGTGAAGACCTGCGCATGACTTATCGCTACCTGGATTTGCGTCGCACTTCCAACCTCAATCTACTTCGCCTGCGCCACAAGACTAGCCAAGCCATCCGTAACTACATGGATGAGGAGACCTTCATCGAGGTAGAAACGCCGATGCTTTTCAAAAGTACCCCCGAAGGTGCCCGCGAGTTTCTCGTGCCTAGCCGCATGAACCCTGGCGCATTTTATGCCCTCCCGCAATCGCCACAGCAATACAAGCAAATGCTCATGGTCGCTGGTGTGGAGCGCTACTACCAGTTAGCCCGTTGCTTCCGCGACGAAGACTTGCGTGCCGATCGCCAACCAGAGTTTACGCAGCTCGACATCGAGCTCTCGTTTATCGACCGCGAAGATATGTATTCTTTGATCGAGGGTCTCATGAAACGTATCTGGAAGGATACTTTAGGTAAAGGAATCGAAACTCCCTTTCTTCGTATGAGCTATTACGACGCGATGAACCGCTTCGGTGTCGATAAGCCCGACATGCGCTTCGATATGGAACTGCAGGATTGCGCAGACATATTCGCTAGCTCGGAGTTTAAGGTCTTTAAAGGCACGCTCGATTCCGGGGGTTCGATTAAAGCCTTTAACGCCAAAGGACTCGCAGACCTTACTCAAGGAGAGCTACGTGGCCTCGAGGATTCCGCAAAATCACTCGGCGCAAAGGGGCTCGCATTTATTAAATCCGTTGGTGACGAATGGAAGTCTCCAATCCTCAAATTCTTCTCAGACCAAGAAAAGGCGGCCATTAAGGAGCAACTTCAAGTAGAAGACGGCGATATCGTCTTTTTCGCGGCGACCGAGTGGGAGCGTGCTTGTACAATCCTCGGGCGCGTTCGCTTGGAGGCGGCCCAACTCCTGGTCAAGCGCGAGAAGTTGACGATCAGTCCGACTGACTACAAATTCTTATGGGTGATCGAGTTTCCGCTCATGCTCTTCGATGAGGAGCAAGGACGCTACGTTTCCTCGCACCACCCATTCACGGCTCCAGTCGTTGAAGACATTCCTCTCCTTGATAGCGATCCGAAGAAGGTGCGTGGTCAGCACTACGACCTCGTGCTCAACGGTGTCGAACTCGGTGGAGGCTCCATCCGTATTCACCAGCCCGAACTACAGAAGAAGGTTTTTGAAGACGTACTTAAGATTCCCGCAGATGTTGTAGAGAGCCGTTTTGGCTATATGCTCAAGGCTTTTGAATACGGCGCGCCACCCCATGGCGGTATCGCTTTTGGACTCGACCGTATTTGTACGATTCTTGGACAGCGTACGAGTATCCGCGATGTGATTGCCTTCCCGAAGAACCAAAAAGGGCAGGAAATGATGACGCAGAGCCCGGGTATAGCGACTGAGAAGCAACTGCGCGACCTACACGTGAAAGCTGTGCTTCCAAAAAAGGAGTCTTAGTAGGCCGCTTTAGTCTCAAAGCCCAGTCTCTGGGATTTTGCAATCCGAGCAGAATATAAGCAATTAAGACTGGAACCCGGAGCTTTCTCTGGGTTTCTTTATGCCTATGCGTTTATCGCGATTTCTTATAGTTTTCCTTCTTTGTTGTGTCGTAGCTTCGCTCTACTCGCAGATGTTGCCTAACGCGCCGATTAAAAATTTCCGTCTCCCGCGCTTCGGCGAAAATGGTTATACCCAGTGGATGCTGCAAGGGGGGCAAGGTATTTACGACAGTGCCGAGCAAGTACGCGTTAAAGAAATGGCACTGCGTATTTACTCTGGCGATGAACGCATGGCCTTAGAGCTTTCGATGAATAGCCCCAAAGGCACTCTGCGTTTACAAGAAAACCGAGCCTATTCCGAAGGCACTATCGAGATCGTCGGTACAAATTTCAAAATCTCTGGCACCGGCTGGGAGTGGTCGGGTGAGACTAAGGAGGTCGTGGTCAAGCAGGATACAATTGTGAAATTCACCCAAGGCATCGCGGGCGCCTTTGTCGACGCGGTCGAGGAAGAGACCGAGGGTGGCGTAAGCGAAACTGAAATTCATAGCGATCGCCTTGTTCTACGGACGACCGAGGAAGAATACTACTTCGAATTTGCAGGCAGTGTGCACGCCGTCTCCGATCAAATGGATTTGAAGAGTGGGACGCTAATCGCGCTGGCGGATGCGCCCAAAGGCCGAGAGAGTAGCGCCGTCAAGGCAACGCCAAGCGAGCTGGATTCTATTAGTCAGATCATCGCTCGCGGTGATGTGATCATCATTCAAGGTGTTAAAACCGTCAAAGCTGACGAGGCCAAGTTCTTCCCCCGTGAGCAGCTTGCTAATCTTCTGGGGGCGGCCAGCGTGGCTACGACGGGAGCCTACTTAAGTGGTCAAACAATCCGTAGCCAATCTGGCGAGATCGAGATTGCAGGTGCCGAAGCTGCTGGCCGGGCACAGATGATTCTTACCGAAACAGGTGGCCTCGGTATTCTAGGAGCCTCTGCTCTAACCTCCGAAACCATCGTCCTAGCTAATACAATTACCATGCGCGAACAGCCCACAGAGAACCACTTTCTCTTTCGGGGTTCTGTCGAGGTTATGTCCGGTGCCGTGCGGATGCAATCCGCGGGTATGACTATCATTTCCAAAAAGGTTGATCAGTCGGGGACCACAAAAGAAGAGGATTCAGATTTTAAAGTCGGCGATGTTAAAAACATAGTCGCCGACGGTGGCGTTCGTATTGAGCAGAGCGGGCAGGTCGCTACCTGCGAGCAAGTCATTTTTTATCCTGCCGACGAGCGTGCCGTCCTCACGGGCGATCCTAAAGTCACTAACGGGGAGGCTATTGTCACTGGGAAGATGATGGAGCTGAAGCCTAAGTTAGCCATCATAAGTGGCGAAGCTGATGATCCAGTCGTCGTCCGTCTCCCTGAAATGCCTGACCTTGGATACGTGGCATTTAAGCCAACCAGCGCCGATGCATCGAAGCCTAAGATCCAGGCCGAGACCGAAGCAACGCTTGTTACCAGCCAATTACTCCGCATGATCGAAGAGCCTAATCAAACACTCTTCCGATTTACTGAAGACGTGCAAGTCACTGCCACTAATCTCGACGCCACCTGCGAACGTCTTGATGTTATCGCAGTTGAGCGCGCTAATGCCGCTCCTGATGCTAAGGTAACCTTAGAATTGCAGCGCATCGAAGCTCACAATAATGTAGTGATTAAGCAGACTGGCCGTACTGCGACCGCGAAGAAAGCCAGTATCCTGCCGAAAGATGGCAAAGTCGTGCTTGAGGGCAGGGCCGTGGTCAACGACGAGCGTGGTCGCGCAGCTGGGCACCGTATGACACTCTTTCAAGGTCAGCGCCGCGCTACTGTCGAAGGTGGTGGTCCGGAAGGAGAACGTGCTCGTATTACGCTCCCCTCTATGCCAGGTAGCATGTAAGGCATTAAAATGTTACTTAGAATGAGTTTCCGCTAGCCTAGCCCGTTTCGCTGAATCTCCTTCAACTTATTGGCATCCACTACGTCTGGCGCACGTTTATCGCATCCAGCTGTTTTATTATATCGACCCGTAAGTTTGTCTTTTTCGTAGCGAGTGAATCCGTGCTTCTCGACGTTTTCATCGGTTAATTTTGATTTGGTCGCTCCCTCGGTGTATTGACTAGAGACATTGGGGGAGTGAAAGACCTTCCGCACTGGGTTGCCCGTTTTTGGGTGTGCTATGAGCGGATCGTCGGCCATACGCTGAATGTATTCAAAGGCCTCGCCCTCGGATCCGTCGGGTAAAATTTCCTGATATACGTAGATGGGCATTTTTCGAGTGGTGAAGAGAATTGTAACTTTTAAACTAAATGTGAAACTGATCTCCCCGCAACTCGAATCTTGAATGCCGTCTTTTTGTTTAAGTCTGAGCTTCCTGAAGACACCCTAAAGCATTAATGTATATGATTTTATGAGTAAAATATTAGCTACCATCTTCGGAGCTATAATTGCCGTTGTTTGTTGATTCTGTACTGCGTAACTCTTTACATCACTAGTCTTGTTACTACGGTGGGTATCAGTGCCTCAAAAGAAGTTGCGTAGGTTAAATAGTGCATACGAATTAGAAATGAAATTGATAGTCTGTCCCTTACTACTTATCGCATGCTTAAGCATAGGCCATGCTTACACGTTTACATCAAGTGAAGGCGCTAAATTCGATGGTGTAATCCTTAGAGTCCGAAGTGATAGTGTAACGGTCAAGCGCGCATCAGATAATACAGAATTTACCCTAATTAAATCTAGGTTTTCCCCAGAGGATCAGCAGTATTTCGAAGCTTGGGCAGACACAAACCGTAACATGCCCGAAGGGCGGAGACTCCATGCAATTCTTGCTGATAAGTATCCCCAGGATAACTTATACATCGGTGGCACTACAGGATGGAAAAAACGAAAGCAAGGAACGGGCGACATCATCGATCGCGAGTTTAGTTACGTAACTCCAGAGAACGACTTTAAACAGGCGACAGCACATCCAAAGCCGGGCATATGGGATTGGGAACCTGGCGATAAATGGATTGAGCATTGCGCTAAAATAAATCAAGTCGTTCGGCTTCACGGTCCGATCGGCCCTCAATGCTCTGTATGGGCAATGGAAGATAACCGCACAGCAGAAGAACTGGAACAGAACTTAATAGAATACATGACTGCTCAGTGCCAGCGCTATGATGCCTACGAGCATGTCAAATGGATGGACGTCGTAAACGAGACTATTACAACTAGCGGTAGATGGTTTGAACCTAAGTCGGGCACTGATAAATGGGAAAACCCGTGGACGATAATTGGATATGACGTAACCCACCCACTTATGCCACCGCTGTATATAAAAAAGGCTTTTGAAATCGCAACGCAGCATGCGCCAAATACGAAGCTAATCATTAACCAGCATGGTGGTATGCAAGATACAATGTGGCTTACGATAAAAGATTTAGTTTTCTATTTACGTGAGCAGGGGCTCAGGGTCGACGGGATCGGTTGGCAAGCGCATGTTGATACCGGATTTGAAAAAGATCCCTACAATATTGAGCGCTTACACGAATTAATTGATTGGGCCCACAGCAACGAACTTTCCTTTCATGTAACTGAGATGAACGCTTGGTTGGATCCAATAAGTAAAGATTATGAAGCACAAGGCGAGACCTTTGCGGCAATTCTCAAAGCATTACTTGAGCATCGCTTAAATGGTGAGATTAGTTGGAACGTTTGGAATATCACAGATGGTCTAGCGTGGATTAAAAATAGAGATAAAGAAGGCACCCTTTTTGATGCAAACGGAGATGCCAAACCGGCCTATTACGCGGTCCAAGAAGTACTAGAAAACCCTCCGGCTCCCAGGGCGCCTTTAGGTGGCGCCCTTTATTTTTAGCTTATTTTGCTTACTCTTTTCATGGCCAACATCCAGATCTGGTTTGAAGCAACGCGCCCAAAAACACTGCCCGCGGCGGTCGCACCTGTGGTCTTAGGCACAGCGATGGCCCATTATATTGGGGAATTTCATTTTTTGCCTGCGGTGATCTGTCTTGCCTTTGCTTTGCTAGTGCAGATTGGGACGAATTTTGCCAACGACTACCTCGACGGCATAAAAGGCACCGACACAGCTGCTCGGCTAGGGCCTCGCCGCGCAGTTGCGGCAGGGTTGGTCCTAGCATCGACCATGAAGTGGGTCGCTATCGGCATACTGGCTTTTGCCTTCTGCCTCGGTCTCAGCTTGATCTACTTCGGTGGTTGGTGGTTACTCGCGGTGGGGGTTTCTAGTGTCCTGTGCGCATGGTTTTATACAGGCGGCCCCTATCCACTAGCTTATAATGGCATGGGCGATGTCTTTGTCGTCCTGTTTTTTGGTCTCATCGCTGTGGGCGGCACTTTCCACGTGCAAGCAGGCTTTGTCTCGCAGGAAGTCATCTTACTCGGACTAGCATGCGGTTTAGTTGTAAATAACATATTGGTAGTCAATAATTACCGAGATATAGATGAGGACCTTCAGGCGAATAAGCGCACCCTAGTCGTGCTTCTCGGGCGACGCTGGGCACTCGTTCAATATGGGCTTTCCTTACTCTTCGCTGGGGGGGTGCTCAGTTGGCTGGTCTGGCAGGGCATGGGTCCGATGGTTTTGCTAGGGTGGCTGGCTATCGCCTATGGTTTTTGTCTTCTTGGAAAACTAGCTAAGGCGAGTATGCCAGTCGACTTTCTGGCAGCACTGAAAGGTGCGGCCTTGGTTGCGGTCGCCTATAGCGGGCTAGTTTCTTTGGCTCTGTTCTGTTTGTAGGGTAGACGATCGAGCCGCTCTACCCAGCCCTTATACTATTACTTGACCTGCATGAAGCACACTAACAGTTATTGTTTATATAGTAGAATCTACGGCTAACTAAGAATTCGAATGAATGCACATTATTAAATCGATCTTAGAATCTGTAATCTTATGTTTAAGAAGATATTTTTAAAAGGGAGTCTTCTCAGCAAGAAGGACCTAGCATGGGGGACTATGAAATTACTTGACCAGCTTGTCCGAGACAAAACTGGGGTTAAGATTATGCGTCACTTACAGCAGAATCCAATGCCAGATGATGATACCTTCAGGAAGTCCGGGCACTCGAGCGCTCCCTTGTCAGTATCCGATTCGACACCTGAGGGGTTTGCAAGGTTTCGTAAAACCAGCGAGAGCCACCGCTGGATGTATGATCAGGTTACCTTGAAAAGACTACTGGAAGAATTCGGCTCTTCGGATGTTCGCAAATGTGCCGCAGCTGAATCTTCGATCCCAGCATACAATGCCTTTAACTTGGACACGGATGTTAAAGGTATTACCTATAAGCTAGGCTTTTTTTATATCGAAGGAATAAAGAATTAAATGGTTAAGGTAGTTCACATATCAAGTACTGATACTGTGGGAGGTGCCGGAATAGCTGCATATCGCCTGCATCGTTCTCTGGTAGCCGCTGGAATATCTTCATTTATGCTGGTATGTTCCAAAACGAGCAATGATGAATCAGTAAGTGAAGTAGTCCCACATCCCGAGTCTTCGAGCAGATTTGCGGAGCTGGTTCAACGCCAATACATTGATAGGAACCGAACCGAGGATTGGAATACGTATTTCTCCACGGCATGGAACGGCACCGACCTTTCGACGCACCCACTTGTTGTTGAAGCGGACATAATTCACTTACATTGGATATGGGATTTTCAATCGATGGCAAGTTTGGGTAGTTTAATGCGGTTAGGGAAACCGGTAGTCTGGAGTTTTCATGACCAAAGAGCCTTCACGGGAGGATGTCACTACAGCGGGGATTGCTTGGAATACGAGAACTCTTGCTTGGAGTGCCCACAGCTTATAAGCGATCCTGGCAGCTTACCTGCTCACGCCCTGAAGGGACAAGAGGCCTATTGGTCAAAAGAAGTAATTACAGTTGTCGGTTTAAGTCATTGGATGGGCACATGCGCTCGTAACAGCAAGATGTTCCGTGGGGCACGGGTCGAGGTAATCCATAACAGTATTGACACCAAAATATACCAACCCGGAGATCGGGAGGCTATACGTGAAAAGTTAGGAATACCCACTGGCTCGCGTTGTTTGCTGATTGCTTCCGATTACGGCAACGAGATCCGCAAGGGGTTTTCACTACTTGCGGAGGCATTTAAAATTTGTTCGGGCGAGGAGGCATTTGCGGAAATGTGCGCGAAAAACCAGATTCATTTGATTTATTTTGGCAATTACGTACCAGATTTTGGAGATGAATTTCCTAAGGTTCAGGCACTAGGATATTTGAAGGATGATAGTGACATCGCAAATGCCTTCTGTGCGGCTGATATTTTTCTAATGCCTTCGGTTCAGGATAACTTGCCGAATACAGTGCTAGAATCGTTGGCTTGCGGAACTCCAGTTATGGCATTTAACAACGGAGGACTTCCCGATATGATCGTTGAGGGCAAAAACGGGTGGTTGATTGAGGATAAGAATTGTAAGTTGTTTGGTGAGGCAATTCTAAAATTTTGTCTAACCCCTATGGATGCAGGATTACGTGAAAACTGTCGCGAAAGGGCGGTCATGCATTTTTCACCGGAGGTGCAAATTCTAAAATTCTTAAAGCTGTATGAAGAACTGAATTCACAAGGTCTTCATATTCTTGGCGCTCCTGAATTCGGCCAATCAATTCATACAGTCTTTTCTATGGGTCAGGTTTATGATTTCGTGAAAATAAAGGAGCAAGAAGAAGTGGAGCAAAGAGAGCAAAGAGAGCGCGAGGAGCTCAAGGATTTTAAACGTAAAAATCGCTGGCAGCGCTGAAAGGAGCGGTCATGGTTGCGGTCACCTTCAGCGGTGCGGTTTCCTTGGGCTTATTAAGTGGTTAACTAACTATTAAGATGAGGGCGATAGCCAACTTCTATGCATATAGCAGGTTTGAAAGAGGAGAGGTGCACATACTTTAACTTACGCTTTTTTGACAGCCAAATGCCTAGCTAGATTTTAGCTTGATACGATCAATTATGTAGCTTTCGAAATGCCTTCTTTAGCTTACCAAGCAACGCGCGAATTCCGTGCGCCGCCGGGAAAATTGATATGACAGGAGAGTTTCTCGATAGGCAACGTCGTAAGGCACGTTGGAGGTCTTGGAGCCGACCAACCTTGTGATTAATGTCACTAGGTGACTAGGCGTTGAGCAATTCCTCAGCGGTGATTGGTGCTGTGCCTAAATGGCTGACGACGACGCCGGCTGCGCGATTGGCTAGGGTGGCAGCTTCTATGAGTGTATTGCCTGCAGCCAGTGCGGCGGTAAGTACTGAAATTACGGTGTCGCCTGCGCCTGAAACGTCGAATACTTCGCGGGCTTCGGTTTTAATGCGGCCAATAATTTCCCCATGCTCGCCGAGGAGCATACCTTCGGCTCCGAGGGTGATGACGAGCTTTTCGGGGTTATATGCCTTGAAGATCGCGGCACAAACCGCCTTGTCGTCGAAGTCGGCATCAGAGCTACTGTCAAAGCCTGCCATTTGAAGGGCTTCAGCGCGATTTGGCGTCATGAGCGACATGCCTTTTAGATCGAGGTGGCGTTTCGGCTTGGGGTCGATGATTAGCAAAGGCTGCTTGGCTAAGGTGGTGGCATGCGTGCGCACAGCATTTAGCAGCGTGTTGTTGACCACACCTTTGGCATAATCAGAAAATAGAATAGCATCTGCGCCGGCAATAAGTTCAAGAAATTGCGTGTCGTGTAGAATGTGATCTAGTTCGTAGGCAACTGGCTTCGCTTCGCGGTCTATGCGGCAGAGTTGTTGGCGTTGCACGACGACGCGTGTTTTAACGATGGTGGTGGCAGCTTCGCTTTTACCGAGCGGGGAGACTCGAATGCCACGGTTGTTGAGAACTTCGCCAAGAAGGATACTCTCGGCATCATCGCAGTACGAGCCGATCAGCGTGGTCGGCACGCCTAGCCCTGCAAAATTGTTGGCGACATTGGCTGCGCCACCAGGGACGTAGGTATCACTCGCGACGGAAACGACTGGCACCGGAGCTTCCGGTGAGATGCGCGTGGCATCTCCCATGATGTAGTGGTCGAGCATGATGTCGCCAATCACGACAATCTGTAAGTCAGAAAATTTATTGAGTAAGCTGGCTGTATCCACGAGTTGGTTTGGGTGAAAGGTGGACGAGGTCTAGTTACCCCATTCTTGGTTTTCAACGAGTTCGAGCCAAGCATGTAATATGAACGTGTGCAGTTCTTGGATTCTAGCGGTATTATCGCTTGGGATAATGATCGAGTAGTCGGCAATGGCTTTGATTTTTCCGCCGTCCTTACCTGAGAGGAGGATAGTGGTGACGCCCTTAGCACGGGCTTTTTCAAAAGCGAGAGCGATATTCACCGAATTCCCGCTGGTGGAGAAGCCAACGAGGATGTCGTCCTCTTTTCCGAGTGCCTCGATTTGACGACTGAAGATGGCATCGAAGCCATAATCGTTGCCGATGCAGGTGAGAACGGAAGAGTCGGTATTCAGCGATACCGCTGGGAGCGGGCGACGGTTATCGCGATAGCGACCGACCAGCTCTTCGCAAAGGTGCATGGAGTCGGTGGCACTGCCGCCGTTACCGCTAGCAAAGATAGTTTTTCCGCTCTTCAAGCGATCGACGATGAGTGCTCCAGTCGATTCAATTAGACTGAGCTGTGGTTCGAGTGCATTGATACAGTCTTTGAGTGCTTGATAGTCTTTTTGAACGTAGGACATTTTATGAAAAACTGAGATACTTAAATTATATGAAATTCCGAAAATTGTGATTAGCTCTCTATATAGAGCCGGCTTTGTGGATCTTTTCGATCATATTCGTGGTGCTAAAGCCTTCTAGGAAGGGGAGGAAGTGGATCTTGGTGCCCGCTGCCTCAAACGCGGCGCGCTCGCCTTGGTGAAGCGTCTCTAAGGTATAGTCGCCGGCCTTTGTGTAAGCATCGGGTTGTAGTTGTTCGATCTCTAAGATCAGGCGTGGATTATGAAAAACCACGACGCGATCGACACAGCTCAATGCGGCGAGGCAGTAGGCGCGCTCCGCTTCGCTTTCGATCGGGCGATCCGGTCCCTTAAGTGCTCGCACACTTTCGTCGCTATTGATGAGCACCCAGAGCTGGTCACCTAGCTTACGTGATTCCTTAAGGTAAGCGATGTGCCCGACATGGAGGAGGTCGAAGCAGCCATTAGTCATGACCATTGACTGCCCCGCATCGTGCAGACGGGCTCTTTCGGCGAGGGCCTCGTCGAGCGTCAAGAGTTTGGGGTTGGGTAAGTGCATGCGCTTAGGAGTGTTACTGTCCAAGATATTTTCCTGTCACGAGGTAGTTCTGCACGTAGTCTTTAACCGCGTCTTGCAAGCTGTAGCCATCGGCTGAGTAGCCGCTTGAGCGAAGCTTGTCTGTATTTGCGCAAGTGTAGTACTGATATTTGCCCTTCAGTTGCTCGGGCATTTCGATGTATTTGATATTCGGCTTGAGCTTGAGCGCGTCAAAAATCGCGGTAGCAAGCGTATTCCAGGTATTAGCTTGGCCACTGCCTAGGTTGAACAGGCCATTGGCACTCGGCGTGTTGGCGAGGTGTATGGTCATCGCCACTGCGTCTTTTACATAGAGGAAGTCACGCATTTGGTTACCGTCAGTATAGTCCGGGTGGTAGCTCTTGAAGAGGCCGATCTCGCCAGTAGCTTGTATTTGTTCGTAAGATTTGGCAACCAGGCTACGCATGTCGTCTTTGTGGGTTTCGTTGGGGCCAAACACGTTGTAGTATTTGAGGCCAACGATTTGGTCGTCCCAACCCATGCGCTGCGCGTAGCAGTCGAACATATGCTTGGAGTAACCATACATGTTGAGCGGATTCAGCGCGTGGAGGTCTTCGAGCGTATCGTCCATACCCTGGCTGCCATCACCGTATGTGGCTGCGCTGGAGGCATACACGAAGCGGATGCCTTTATCGACGGCTATACTGGCGAGCGTTTTGGTGTATTCGTAGTTGTTGCGAATTAGGTAGCTGGCATCACGCTCAGTCGTGGCAGAGCAAGCACCTAAGTGGAAAATGGTTTCGAATTGGTCGAAATAGTCCGACTCCTCTTCCGCGAGTTCGATCAGATCGTCCGCTTCGATATAATCCGCATAACGAAGGGGGATGAGGTTTTTGAATTTCTCGTCCATCCCGAGGATGTCGGCCACAACGATGTTGGTATTACCGGATTCGTTAAGTGCGTGGATAAGGGCGCTGCCGATGAAGCCCGCTCCGCCAGTGACGAGTGTATATTTGCCTGTGCTCATTCGAAAAATGTGTTGAATTGTCAGTGAGGGTCAAGCGGACAAGATGGCATCTACACATGCTGGGAAGTCCTCTTGAAGTGTGTGTTTACCCGCTATTCCACCAGCAGTGAGCTGCTCTAATATTTGTGTTTTTCCACAGGCCACCGCCCAAGCACGCGCTTTGGCATTCCAAGCAGTTTCGAGATCGACAAGAGTGTCGCCGATCATGTGGCAGTCGTTGGGCGATAGGTCGAGATGAGCGCAGGCTTCGTCGATAAACCGTGGCGATGGCTTACGATGGCCATGTAAGGCTTCAGGCGCCTCGGGTGCGATACACCAACCTGCGATCTGCATTGGTTCGATTTCCAGCAGTTCGAACAGTCTTGACTGGCAGGCATAGACTCGATCAATCGAGAAATATCCGCGACCGACACCAGATTGATTAGTCAAAATGAAGAAGGGGATTTCGGTATTAATTAAGCTATGGATGCAGTCTTTTACTCCTGGGAGCAATTCAACCTTGGCTGGATCATCAATGTAATCGACATGCCGGATGAGTGTGCCATCACGGTCTGCAAAAATTGCCGTTTTGGGTGCAGTATTTTTGAGGGCGGGATTAAGCCAGACGTCATTCATCAATCAATATAGACCTTAATAGTTTGGGTAATGTGGGAGCTTTTTGGTGAAATCCGCGATACATTCGTAAGGACCGATTTAAAATATTTCTCCACCGAGACTGATCATTGGTTAATTCGTCTCGCCAATGTGCGCCAAGGTAAACCCGGAGGAAGCGTATATAATCAGTGGATGTGAGTCCAGCATTCAAAGCAGAAAATAGTAAAGAGCCAATGTCTTTTTCAAGCCAGCGTTTCGGCACAATTTTCCGTTTTTGTACTCGATGGAGGTCAATTAAGTGGAGTTCCAATAGTTGCCCAGATTGCCAGTGAGTGATCTGTTTTCGACTGATTAGAAAATGATTTATGTAAAGGTCTCGGTGATTGATGCCACAAGCGTGAAGCTTTCGACACATACTGGCGACTTCGGCGATTATTGCTCTCTTTAATGCTACCCAGCGTGTTCCCTCAACTCCAAGCCAACCTATGCGGAAAAATTCTAAAGTTTCGCAGTCTTCCAATGCTTCTAAAACTACGAATGATTCAATCCCATTTGGGTAGTTGCCGCGTTCACCTTTACCTAAGACTCGTGGCACGCGGAGTCCTGCAGCATCTAGTATTTCTGCTCCCTCCCATTCGGTGCGTGCGCTCACGACGGGCTTACGAAGTCGATACCACTCCTTGAAAACCTCTTTCCAGCCGCAGGCAAGGTGGCGTTTAACGAAAAAGTGTAAGCCTCCCAGCCTTATTTCATAGGTTAGGCGATTTTTGACCTCTCGGTGTGGTATGCCTTGGGTGCGTAAGAACCAATCAAACCGCTCGGAGTCCTTACTGAGCGGCAAAGCATCTTTTAGGGATGGATCGAGTTTGAGGTACATATGATGGATGGATTTTTTTGATTCATATCAGAGGTTGCTGCCAGTCTCTGATGAGTCTAGCCTTGAATTATATTAGAATTCATTTTCATTCATTTAATCGACTGTAACCTTAGTCAATTTTAGAGCCAAAGCCACGACCTAATAACTTTAAATTTATGCCGTCAGGCTCCAATACAGATAAAGACATATTTCGACCTAGGTATCCGAATCAGAAGCTACGATTTGTTAATTTCCGTAAGGCCACTCGCCTAGACTTGGAGTTTTTTTGGGAAGCCCTAAAAGGGCTGTGGCCATTGCAGCACAGGTTCAATAAAAGGATAGAAGAAGGTGCGGGGCTTACGCTTTCTCGGCAGTTCTTTGGCTGTTGCCTAGCAGTTCCTAAGGATTACGAGCAGTGCCAGCGTGTTTTAGATTTAGTAAGCGACTCTGGCTTAGGTTCTGTCCGTCTGGATCTGGGTTATGGCCAGAACTTTGAACAAGCTATCGTCCTGGCTAAGGGCTTGAAAGAGGCTGAGGTGAGCGTATTACTCCATCTAGTTCCTTCTATGGATTCTGGAAGTCAATTTCCAAAATCTGAAGCTACACAAACTTGGATACAATTTTTGCAAAAGTGCGATCGAAAGTTTGAAGGACTTTTCGATGCATGGGAAGTTGGCACAACGATCAACCGGACAAATTGGTCTGGTGTGAATTTAAAGGGCTTTTTAAGCATGTGGCAGGTCGCGCATGAATTTTGTGAACGGAACTCAATTATTTTGGTGGGCCCGAATGTGACTGATTTTGAACCACAATACAACGCGGGGGTTATGGGTATGCTTAAGCGCCGCAATTTACTGCCACAAATTCATTCAAATAATTTGTTTGCTGAACGTGCGCTCGAGCCTGAAGACGCTGATCATAAGATCATTGGCGCGGCATTGAGGAAGTTGCATGGTTATGACCTTCGAAAAAAAATAGCGCTCATCGCGTCGATCGCGAAGCGGAATGGCATCACTCGCAATTGGTCGACTTGTGCTTTCTGGACTTTACCTCGCTTGCAGCGTTCGACTGCATATCCAGAGCAACAAATGGCTGATTACCTCGTGCGCTATTTTCTGCTTTGTGCCGGAAAAGGCAGTTTTGAGCGAATTTTCTGGGGTCCGCTAGTCAGTCACCGTGAAGGCTTGCTTGATGATGGCACAGCGGATCGAAGTAGCTCAGATGGTCGTGATGTTGTTGCGTTTTATTCAGCTTATCCAGGTGTGCCTAATAGCTGGCGTGCTCGCCCCGCATTTCAGGCCTTGAGCTCTACTGTGGGTTTGCTAGATGGATTTAAGTTTGTGGTTACTCTGAGAGCCCATCGCGGCCTAGAAATGCATCAGTTTGAAAAGGCAGGGGAGACTTGCATCGTCGCTTGGACAAAGGATGGTGGTTTAGCGCGAGTCTCGGATTGTTTCCGGGCTAATTCGCTAGAAAAAATTGACGCTAGCTATGATCGTGATGGGAATCAGCTAGATGACGTCCCAGATTTCATTACACAGTCACCTAGCTTTTTTTGCTGGAATTCAGGGCATGAACCAGATGTCGATGACTCTGCTGCGCAAATGTCGCAAGTTGTTGGCACACGACCCCCAGAGGGGCTCAACTTTTTCAATTTTGAGACGGATAGTTGGCGAGGTATTTTACTCGCAAGCTCAAGGGCAGAAGCTGCTAAACTATGTAAGTCACTTCAACCAGAGACCATATCATCGATAACGGAACACACAAGCTTAAGGAAGTCGAGAAACGCAATCTGGACGATATCAGATCCCCGTACTGCCGATAAACAACTGGTTGTAAAAAAACCGCTACGAATCGCATGGCATAAGCGAATTTTAGATCGTAAGAAGCCATCTAAGGCACTACGAAGCTGGAATGGAACCTGCGAGTTAATGCGGCGTGGAATCAACACGCCCTCAGCGGTTGCCTACTTTGAGAGTAAGCAACCTTCTAACATTCTGCAGAACTGGTTTATCTGCGAACATATTGAGTGCGCTGATTCGGTTCGTTACTTCTTTTCGAAATACGCAGCGGGTGAAACTAGCGTCCATGGGTTCGATTTTTTAGAGTTTTCAGAGAAACTCATAGATTTCGTTTTTTTGATGCACCGTGCGGGTGTATTCTTCCGAGATCTTGCTGGTGGCAATATACTCGTCACATTCCAAGAGGACAGGGAGCTAACTTTTTCATTGATCGATACTGCTCGCATCAAATGTGAGTTTCGTGCAGTTAGCCTAAGACATCGGGTACAAGACTTGAAGCGCCTTTGTTTAAAGCTCAACTCAGAGCAGCAACGTTACTTCATGGGGCAATATCTTATTAGAGGTAAGCGAAAATCGCGTTTTACTCGGTCGCAAGCACTGTCTTTTAGGCTTTACGCATTCAAGGTGAAGCTTAAGCGCTACAAGCGGAATCTCATAAAAAAATGCGCTAGTTACTTTTCTCAATAATTTGCTCTATTGTCATGGCCGCTGCTTTATGGCAAGAGTAGAGGTCGTTGCTTGCAGCGTATTGAAGGGCATTTTGGCTCCAAGATTCCCTAGTATTGCTATCTTGGATCATAAACACCAGCGAGTCATTCAAGCTGGTTTGGGTAAATGGGCTTTTAATGACGATTCCTCCATCCGCTTTTATAATGTGGGGTGCATATCCGCAAGTATCAGTAGTCAAGACGGGTAGGCCATGCGTAAGTGCCTCTAGTAAAACCTTACCAGCGGATTCGCTGTAGGCTGGGTGTAAGAGGAAATCTGCCGCATCATAAAAACGAGCTACATCGCTTTGCCCGCCCAAGAAATGGACGGTTACGCCTGATTCATTGGCCATCCTTTTGAATCTAGCTTCTTTGCCATTACCCACGATCCAAAATTCCAGTAACTTTGCCGATTTTCGATTGGCTTTAATTGCAGAAAGTGCCCGATCAAGACCTTTGATTCGAAATCCCGAACCAACGAATAGAGCTACAGTCGCTTCGCTGTGCGTGCCAATTTCTTTTCTTAACTTGGCTCGATTTTCTAATCGAACATTCTTGGTTGTATTGATCCGCTCTACTCCTGGTGGCAACAAATGAAAACGCTCTTTTGGAACATCATAATGTTTGTGGAATGCGGCAATCTCTCTCTGAGTTAAAACGAGTGTTTCCGGTGAATCGATTCCCTTGAAAATTGAAGCCTCTAATTTAGCGTAGTATCGGTAGCGTAGGCTAAGCTTACGCCACCAAGAAAGGTCTTTCTGGCGCTCGACGAAACAAGGATCTGCCGCAAAATAAATACTCGATTCTGGTATCCGATTAAAAGCAACTACTCCATCTAGTTGATGATCCAGTAGTTCGTTAGAGAGTGATTCAAAAAAATACTGGTTTCGGGAGAGATTACTCCATCCTTTTTTGCCAAGAATATGCGTTTTGACCACTTTTGGTCGTTTACCCTTCCAGGTTCGCGTAAATATATGGACTTCGTGTTCTCTTGCTTGCATAGCAAGAGCAGTCGCTAAGCAGTCCTCCTGCAATCCTCCAAACGGGTAGTAATCATAAAGTACAAAGCCAATTCTCACGTTTAAAGTAGGATAGGTTTCATTCTGCTTAAGCAACGAGAAAAACCTAGACTCGAAGTATTTGCTTATTAATTAAAAATTACATAGATAGCTATTTAGCTTCAAATCTATGCACCTTCCTTAGTCTACCTGCGAGTAAGTGCAATTACTTCAATGCTACTAAGCCTTTTCAAAAGGCTCAATTTATAGAGTCTCTGAAAACTTGCTCCACATTACGTATGCCATAGTCAATTTACTTGTAGATATGGCATTTTGAGGAGGGTCTACTGAAAAAGTGTGCTTCCGAGAGGGTGCCGTTTGATTACTTCGACTGAGTGGTCTGTCGAGCCATCATCGACGACTATGGTTTCATCTGCTGAACTACTTTGTTGACCCACGGAGTCGAGGCATTCCTCGATATACTCTGCGTAGTTGTAGTTGTTAATTAAGACACTGACTTTCATTTTTCGAAGTGCTCTATCGGCGACTACTCGGTTGCTGTGCATAAACCGCAATTGTTTTACGGGCAGTGAGTGACCACGAGAACTTTTCTAATTGTTGATGTCGGATGTTTTTATTTTTAAGTGGCATCGGTCAAAAGTCAGCATATATCTGCAACGATGTATAAAACAGACTTGTCGTATGAACAGGGGTAGATCATTGATATATAGGTGTCAGAACTCTACGAAATTTCAGTGCTTATTAGCACCTATAACGACCGCAAATTGGTGGATAAAAAGTTGCGTGAAGTAGAGGCGCAAACAGCATTTTTACGGTCGGAATTTATTTTCGTTGAGGCCGCTTCGCCGGGGAAGGAGCGAGAATTACTAGAGCCGTTTTGTGAGCAATATGAGAATTGCCGGCTGATTACTTTAGAGGAGCGTCTCAGCTTATATCGCGCATGGAATCTAGGATGGGCGGCTGCATCTGCACCACTTGTCTGCATATCAAATATGGATGATATGATGCATCCGAAACTTTTAGAGTTTGTACTGGATTCAGGTTCTATAGATTCTTGGGATTTTGCGACGGTTTTGATTGCTAAGCAGTCCGCCAATTATGATTCGAATTTATGGGATTACCATCGATTGAATAGGCTAGATCTAAGTAAACGTCCGGGCCCATTTTTTGCGTGGAAACGAGATTTAGCCTCAGACTTCGGCTACTTCGATACGCGCTTTGAGATTGGTGGCGATAAGGATTTTTGGGCGAGAGTGTCGCACTGTAAGCTCCGCATTAAGCTCATTCCTAAAATTCTTTACCTATACACAAAGCACCCGACCCAACTTTCAAAAAAGCCAGAATTTAGGCAAAAAAAGCTGGATGACCGCCAAGTTGGAAATGAAAAGGAATATCCACACGCATGGCCTTTGAGTCATATCTATAAAATGCGACTCTATTGTTTTCTAAGAAGAATTCCATCTCTAGGAAGACTTTTTCTAGCCTAGTTCTGTTTTCTTTTTGCTGCGGTAATTACCCTCATCGATTGTAAGATGCCTACTGATCGTCATTTTTATTATTTGTGGGAGATACTGAAACGTCTTTGTTGCGTTTTAGACCATGCTCAGTCACCTGTCGAATGTAGTAACTTTCGTTATTAACGAGTTTCCTCATCAATCGCGATCAGATGAACATTTTGCGGGAGATATGCACTGCAGTATCCGCCTCCTTATGGCATGTCTGCAACGGTGGAGCCATCAAAAAGCTTGGCGTAAGAAATTACGGTTTTGAACTCGTGTGAGCGTGCTTCGGGGTATTTTGCCATTGCGTGGTGGTAGGCGGCTCCTCGTTTGGTAAAAATTTCTGAATAATTTTCGAACATATTTAAGTGATGCTTTTATAGGTCAGGGAATGAGCGATGCAGTTTTTCTTTTATCAGTTCGATGTTAGGGCGTGCGTATTGATCGAATGAATTGTTAAGGTCGTCGTTAATAAGCTCCTTTGCCAAGAATTTTGAAGGACTGATGTCGAAGGTAGAGTAGTAATCGTTGAACTTCCAATCACCACCGCGGATCTCTTCGGAGATTTGGATGCGTTGGTTGGGGATGCCGAGCGCATCAGCCGTAATGAGCCCATGTAGGCTCGAGGATAGGATGGTGTGGCACTGTGCGATCTGAGTTATGACTTCTTTGGGTGATTGGAACACGTCAATTACCCTTGCCTGACGGAGTGTGTTCTGAAGCCGGATAGTTGAGGGGTGGTAGCGATCTTTGTAGTGCGGGACTATGCCGATCTCGTGGCGCTTCGCGACCTGGCTAGAGTTGATTAATTGGTCGGCGAGTAGGCCGGGGTCGCCAAATGTTGTAATCTGGGCATCTGGGATTTGTGCGGCACTGTGTTTTCCCCGAATTGCATGATAGATGTGTCGACTTCGATGAGGCTTGCTTTCGATGATGCTGCCAGTGCCCCACACATTCACTTTGTGCGACCATGGTCGTTCTTTGAGCCGGCCAAGAAGGCTACCAGCTGCGATAAGGTCGCAGTTTGGTATTTTTGAATAGATTATCCGTTTGCCGCTAACGAGTTCACAAATAAGCGGAGACAAGCAGTCGCCAAAATTTGGTTTTGAATGGGCCCAGTGGAGTTTAATTTGCTGGCTCATTGTTGTGAATTAGATCGCCAACTGAAGATATGCGTCATCAGTCATGCCCACGACTGCTTTGATCGATTCGATGTCTGCTTCAGATAGTCCGGCTTTCCACTTGTCCAGCGACTTAGTCCTGATTGCGGGAGCGGTGATTGGTTGTTTGAGCCCGAGGAATTGTTCGATACGCTGTAGTTCCTTGCTTGTGTTGTGGGCGAGGCTTTCGTAGTGCATGATCAGACTGTTTTTGGGAAATTTCCTTTCGACCTCCTGCATTCGCTCGTAGTGTGATTTCCAGCGTATTGCGCATTGTTCTGCCAGTGAGAGTTCGTCATAGGTCGGGGCAATTTCTTTCGTGATGCCTAGGAATCGATTCGGGATCGGCAGATCTTTCCATTCTTTGTGCCAACGGGATACTCGTTTGTGCTCAATCATGCTCGAGATCGTTGCGAATGGATTCCGGATGATCCCGAGGAACTGTGCTTCTGGGAATGCTTGAAGTAGGTCCTCAACTAGCCAGATGTTTGGATGGCTCTTGTCTAGATAAATTTTCTTCGGACTGCGCACCAATTGCTTTTTGTAAGCTTTGATGAGCTTGGGCATTAATTCTGCTTTAATAGCGGGATTCGTTGCGATTTGTTTTACCCATTTGAATATAGGTTTAACTTCAATGGTTTCACGAATCTCGGGGTGGTGCTCAAGGGTATGACCGAGCCAATGAGTGCCTGAGCGCCCTGTTCCAATCACAAATGCACATCCTCTGGAGAAATTTAATTTGTCTAGCATAGTTAAGTGGTCACTTGATCCTTGTTTATTTTTTCATTCTATAATAATTGTTTAAATCGTGATTATAAGCAATATCGAGTATCGTGAAGATAATGGGGTCGTCTCGGTTGTAGCAAGAATTACTGCTGATAAAGGTCGGTTTAGTCGAGATGTGTATGTTCAGAGTGACAATGGAAATTTGCTTTCTGCCGAACCTTCTGCCTTCTTGCTTGCGGCTTACTTGCCTGCTTGGGCAATGGGGGAGCGTGAAATTATTGTTGAAGGAGATATTTGCCCTGTCTTACTTGCTAATTTCAAAGTATCGGCCAGCATTTTAAGGCATTGGTTTTCTGATTTTGGGGTAGCTCCTCATGTTACGTCAGGGGTGGCTCGCCGAGTCCCCGCTGATGGGGCTGCAGTCTTTATGTCCGCAGGCGTGGATTCTATGCATACGCTCTTTGAATTAACAGAGCATTTGCCTTTTGGGCATTCCGACCGTCCGACGGGAGGAGTCTTGCTGGATTATCGGGGCATGTCACTGGGGGATGATGAGGCTCTTCGGCGGTTTGACGAGAGGCGAGAGCGGTGCAAATTTTTACTTGGTAGCCGAGGACTTGAATTTGACTGGATACGAACAAATATTCGGAGCTTAAAGCCAGAAGGCAAGTTTTGGACACGTCGTTATCACGGAGCGGTGCTTGCTGCTATGGCGCATTTTTGTTCTAATAAATACGGGCGTTTTTATATTTCATCGAGTATTGCGGTTAACACTATGCCTGGCCCTCCAATTTCTTACCCTTGGGGCTCTCATCCGATGTTGGATCCGTTCTATTCCAGCGGTCATATGCAAATTAAGCATTACGGCACTGAGACGGCAAAGGCTGATAAAATAAGAGAGTTAGGTTCATGGGTTGAGGGGCTTAAGCATTTACACGTATGTGTCTCTAAAACTGATTCTGCTTCAAATTGTGGGCGCTGTAAAAAATGCATAAAGACCAAGATGTATTTGGCTGCTCATGGCATTAATGAGGCTTTTGTTGCTTTTAAGGATCCCAGACTTACTGCAAAGAATGTCGCAGATATTAAAATTAATGCAGAATGGTTGTATCGCACATACTCCGTGTTAGGTGATCGATTGGAAGCGCTAGATCCTACCTCCAAATTTCTTGCACCTTTGAAGCAGTCGCTATCGACTTACAAGAAGCGAAAATGGATTTATAAGCTCTTCGGGAAGTAGCTCACTGTTGTCTTAGAGATCGGTAATTCGTAAATCTGGCCAAATTCGAACATTTTAATGCTGTGTGATGTAAATTGTTTGACTGCTGAACGATCTAATATTTTATTGTTCCTGTGCAAATCTTAACTATTTCCTTATGAACATTGGATTTGTAAAACCTTCCTTTCCTCAAGAATTGCGAGTGTCCTTGCTCCCAGAGCACGTCAATTCATTGCATTCTACGCCCAGTATCGAGAGGGGGTATGGCGCTAACTTAAATATTCTTGATGAGGAATATGAAGCGGTCGGTGCGAAGATGCTGTCTCGTTCCTCCGTCTTTGAAACCTGCGAGTGTATTTACTCGCTAAAACTATTGCAGCCCTGTGATTATGCATACTTACGCCAAGGGCAAACGATAGTAGGCTGGACCCATCCTACCGGGTCTGGTAGGTCGTTTTTTGAGGGCGTGGCTCAAGACCTAAATTTGCTGATTGTTGATTTGGATAGTGTCTATCCTAGAGTCTTTTGCGGGGATGCTGTCGTTGATATACCATTCATTCCTAAATTCTTTCTCGCAGCGAACAGTCGATACGCGGGTGCGGCTTCAGTTCAGCATGCAATCCTGTCTTATGGTTTGGGGCAGTTGATCGGTAAGAAGGTTGCTGTTCTGTCTGCAGGGCAGGTGGCGCAAGGGGCATTGGGGTTCCTTTGTCGGCAAGCGGCTGATGTGGATATTTATACGCGTTCTAATATGTCTAACTTTATTCAGTCTATTGGGGACTACGATATCATCGTGAATGGCATTGAGTCCGACTCTGGACATATAGTGGATCGCGCTGACCTTAAGCGTGTTAAAAGAGGTGCGCTGGTGGTGGATGCTGCAGCAGATGCTGGAGGAGCAATTGCTGGAACACGTTATACTAATATTGATAGTCCTATTTATTCTGAAGCCGGTGTCCACTTTTACGTGGTAAATAATTCACCTTCATTACTTTATCGGAGTGTGAGCCCTGTTTTGTCTGAGATATTTTCACAGCATGTCTTCCCTATTGACCCTCTTTGCTATCGGGAGTTGTTGTTAGGAATGTCTTAGGGGAGTTCTCCCCCCCCCCCATTTTTCTCGGGGCATATCCTTATATACAAGTATTGTTATTTGTTGATGTAAATCACGCGCCTAAAACATTGGTGCCCCAGACTTTTTGATGAGCACATTTTCCATAATAAGAAATTGTAGGTCGGAACCATAGAGCATGTTGAGTGCGTCTTCTGGTGAGCAGACCATGGGTTCGCCACGACGGTTGAGCGAGGTGTTGAGGCAGACGCCGTGACCGCGTAAGCGCTCGAGTTCCTTGATCAAATCATAGTAGGGCTTGTTGGTATCCTCAGTTACGATTTGGGCACGGGCGGTGCCGTCTTCGTGCACAACTTCGGGCACGCGGTCTTTCCAGTGCTCGGCCATGTCGAAGGTAAAGGTCATGTAGGGCGCAGGGTGCTTTGATTGAAGCAGATCTTCCGCCACGGTATCGAGCATACTGGGGCAAAAGGGGCGCCAGCGTTCGCGATACTTAATTTGAGCGTTAATGCGGTCAGCTACGCCAGGGTAGCTGGGGTCGCCCAGAATACTGCGGTTGCCAAGCGCTCGCGGGCCGAACTCTAGGCGGCCTTGAAACCACGAGAGTGGGTTGCCCGCTGCGAGGATTTGTGCGCCAGTTTTTGAAGGGTCTTCCAGCATTTCCCAAGTGGGCTTTTCGACGTGAGCCTTACAAGCCTCAATACACTCATCAGTCGTGTATTCTGGTCCAAGGTAGGCGTGCTTCTGGGCTTGGATTGTCTCGCCAGCTTCGTGTGCCGCGTATGAGGCCGCGCCTATTGCCGTGCCTGAGTCGCTGGCAGCAGGTTGTACGAAAAGTTCGTCCACGTAGTCCAGAGCCATCAGGCGTTGGTTCAGCTTTACGTTGAGCGCGACGCCGCCTGCGAATGCAAGCTTACCAGTTTCTTTCAGAATGTCGCCTAAATAGAAGTCCACGAGGTGCAGCGCCACGTCTTCGAGTAGTTGCTGCATAGAGGCTGCGTAGTCGATGTAAGGGTCGTCAATCTCGTCGCCTTGGCGCTTGGGACCGAGCCAATCGATCAGTGCTGGGCTGAAGTAGTAGCCTTTGCCGTTTTCTTTGTAGCGACGGTGCCCGATCACGTTGACTAGCTTGGTGTTGACCTTGAAATCTCCGTTGCCGTATTCGATCAAGCGAGAGAAGTCGTGCTTCTTCGGGTCGCCGTAGGGTGCCATGCCCATGACCTTAAATTCTCCATCAAGCATCTCGAAGCCTAGAAACTCAGTGAGCGCTCCATAGACGCCGCCAAGCGAGTCGGGGTCGTAGAACTCCTTAATTTTATGAATTTTCCCGTTTTCGGCGTAGCCGAAGAAAGTGGTGGCGTATTCGCCTTTGCCATCGATACCAAGGATGGCGGTCTTTTCTGTAAATCCGCTCAAGTGGTAGGCGCTACTGGCGTGTGCTAGGTGGTGTTCGACGGGCTGAAATTTGGTCCGCGTCATGTCGAAACCGAGGTCGTCGAGCATTGCGAGGGCTTGCTTCTTATTGCGCTTGAAGCGGCGGTTGCCATTGAAGAGGGCGGTGAGCGCGCGGTCGGGCGCATACCAATAGCGCTTTGCATAATGCCAGCGGTCGGCGCGGGAGAGTGGGATCGGTGCAAAGGGGTAGGCAACGATGTCGATATCCTCGGGTTCTAGGCCAGCCTGTTTAAGGCAAAATTTAGTCGCTTCGTGACCAGCTTTGCCCTTCGCGTGTTTATCACGGATAAAGCGTTCTTCTTCGACCGCAGCGACGAGTTCGCCATTTACAAAAAGAGCGGTTGCGGGGTCGTGCCCGACGGCACCTCCAAGTCCAAGGATATTCATGTTCTTTTATTAAGTCGCTTCAAAGCACAGCGCAAGGTTTCAAATCTTGGGTGCACCGCGCATCTTACTAATGAGCGTTTTTTGAGCTGGGTAAAAGCTGTCTGTATTAAAGTAGGCTTTCAGGAAATGAGTTTTATCGGGATCAGTCAGATTGGGCGTGTGGCGTAAAAAGTGGGAGCAATCTTTGATCGTGCGCCGAGCGAGCCCAACACGCTTGCGAGTCTTCTCCAGGTCGACTACACGCACGGCGAAGATGCCATCTAATTGCTCTTTCAGGAAGATATGTTTAGCCGAAAAGCACATGTGTATCCAGCCGGCTTGATTGATTTCCTTAGCGGTCTGGGCGATGGCTTCTATGGCGCGCTGTAGCGTCTCTTTATCTGGCTGGGGCAGATCGAGCTCGCCGAGAAGCCAGGGGCGGAGAGGTATCCAGCTGTCTAGCGCTTCAGTAACTAGGATGGAACCTTGGTTGCCATTTTCTTGCCATTTAGCAAACATGACTACTTGGGGAATCGCTTCGCTGTGTGGGCGTAGCGCCTGCATAGCGGTAAACTCACGCTCGAAGGTCAGGCGTTTCATGAAGCAAGTCTTCGGCGCTATGTAAAAATGGTTTTGCTGAATTTTAAGAAAGACAGCCCTGCGCTCCGCTTCCGGCGCTTCAGGGTTGAGCTCGATGCGCGAGACTCCGCTCCAGCCGCCGCGTCTGCGATTAGGGGCTTCAAACCAATCGAAATTTTGCTGGCTTGCAGATTCTATGTCGAGCAGTCCAGCTTCACGAAGCAAAGGCTCAAGTTCGGGTTGATACCATTTTTTGATTATTCTAAACATGTGCTTTTACGCTGTATTTATTGAAAATATTGCTAAAGCCTTTTTCAACTCTTGGCTTTTGTTTTGTGCTTAGTTTACTGTTTTTTAGGTAGTGTTCGATAAAGCCTTCTCCTCTGTTAGCAGCCAGTTCCGCTCTATCGCTATCGTATCGATCCATGTGGTGGAAATTGCGGATACGTTGACCAACCGACAATGAGCCGTGGTAGCGAAAGCCCATGTCGACTATATCGATCAAGGCTAGCTCGCAGTCGTCCATTACTAAAATATTACCAAAGTGTAGTGAGCGGAATAAAATCCCTACCTCGTGCATTTGAGCTATAAACACACCGAGTTTGGCGATCATTTCAATTCTTTCAGACTTATCGCTCTTTATCATCCAGTCTCGAAGGGTAGTTCCCTCTATTCGATGGTAGACTACGGCCTGTCGATCAATTTCGCGGATTTCGAAATACGAATCAACAGAGATCGTGGGGATACCTCGCTCTTTGAGAATGCGAGCATTCCGACAAAAACGCCAAGCGTGGGGCGCCCAGATTTGGGAAGAAATCAAGCGCTTTCTACGAAATAACTTAACAATGCGCTGATCAGGCAACTGCAATACCTTTGCACTTGTAAAGTCCTGCTCTAGAATTTTCGCGTCTTGGGTCAGCGCTTCAAATTCAGCTAATGTCATATTGTTGCGCATTTTTTTTGCATGTCATCTTTAGCGTCAAATCGACCTCGTCGATAATCTTCTATCTTTTGGCATAATTTTTTTAGTTCTTTGCTCGTTACGGCTTTCCCCATGTATGCTCTGAGAAAAGCTTGCCGTTCTTCTTTCGAGCAATGTGTGCGAGCTATTTTATCGAGTGTGGCGCAGTCTTTCAGTTTTTTGCGGTCAAGAGCGGCTCCCGCCTTTGAGAAGTAACCCTTCGGGCAATCGATCCAAAAAATTTCCGCGCCACTCTCACTGTGGCGTGCTAAAATATTGCGCCACTTTAAATCTTCGTGGACGAAGTCGGCTTCGTGCATCACCCTCGTCAACTGGCCTAGTTTTTGGACAATCTGCATCCTCAGTTGGCTTTGTTCGTCTTGCTTAGGCTCGGGGCAGTGCTCGGCTACGAAAGTATCTAGTTGCTGCGCCTCGGCTACGGCCTCTGTAATGATGTATTCCTGCACGATCCGGCCAATGGCATTCCGTTTTTCGCCCCATGCAATGACCCGGGGTGTTGAGATCCCGATCGAGTTAAAGAAGAGGAGGTTTCTTACCTCAGTCTGGCTGCGGCCTTTCCGCAAATAGCGTTGAAGAGGGCGCTTTCGGTAAGAGTAAATCTTCACGTAGGCCTCTGCAGTTTTACCGGAGTCTTTAACTTCGCGGACAAAGATCGCCGAGCGCTCCGCAAGATTATTTGAAGGAATGAAATACGGATCCAAAAAAGCCCAATCCCTCTGTAGGGCTTGGGTCTCTAGCTTTAATTTTACCTCTCGATCATGCATTTTGATAAACAGGTTCGTCACAATTGAGACCAAGAACAAGGCTAATTCTGAGCTGGTGTTTTCTGACGCCTAACTTATAAGAGACCTTGCTTAGCCGCTTCCTTTTTGTCTTCAATATAGCCTTGCTTCTCCTACTAAAAGTCCTTTCCCGAATACTGGCCGCTCTTCCAGCGCGCGTGGTCGATTGGATCTGCCATTTTCTTGGATTTCTCGTCACTTTGTTCATGCCTTCTCGGAGTCGCGCCACGCTTCGCTCCTTGCACCATGCCTTTCCGGGAAAATCGGAGGCGTGGCGTAAGCAGGTATTTCGCGATTCAACGGCACAACTTTTTGAAATGGCACTTTTTCGGCCAACTTCTGCCTACTTCAGCAAGGAGCGCATGGAAAAGACTTTAGAAATCAATAGTGATACGGTCGAAGTGCTTAAACAATATGAGCCTGGGCAGTCGAAAAGTAGCCACCCTTTTATAGTTTTGATGCCGCATATGACGATGGCAGAAACTGGTACGCTGTTACCCATGCATTTTCCCAAAATGCCGGCGTTGCATGTTATTTTCCGCCCATTAAATCAGCCCTCAATCAATGAATGGGTCATGTCGGAGCGCGAGCGTTTTGGTGCTAAGTTACTCTCGCGGCAGTCTGGCTATAACGACGCGATGGCAGCACTAAGGCGCGGCGAAATGGTGGGGTTGCTCTTTGATCAAGGCGCCTCAAAGAAGGGGACGACGATCACTTTTATGGATCGGATCGTGTCGGCGACGGACTTACCTGGATTAATGGTAAATCGCTTTAAGGCAGACGTTTATTTGATGCTGACAGAGCGCAAGAGCTTTTGGAGGGCGAAGCTAACTTTACAAGAGATCCCGCGCGGAAAGTCTCCATCAGAATTGACGGTAAATGCCCACGATGCATTGGAAAGTTACTTGCGCCGTGATCAGGATACAGCCGCCGACTGGCTCTGGTTACACGATCGCTGGGATCATTTCTCATCAGCTAATAAGCGATTCCGTATGCCGAAGAAGCGCAACCAGCTTGCGCTATCTAATCGAATTCATGGCTACGAGACGACCCCTCGTAAGACTCGCTTATGGGTGCGCCTGCCAAACTGGCTTGGTGATGTTGTCATGGCGCTGCCTATCCTTCGTGCGATTCGTGCCGGTCGCCCCGACTTTGAGTTTACCCTAATTGGCAAAGCCGCCTTCAAACCGCTCGTCGATCGCCTCGGCGTGGCCGACCATTTTATACCCTTGCCGGAGCGCGGTGGGGTCTACTTTCGGGCTTTCTATGAACTTCGAAGTTCTTATCCAGATACCTACCTGTTACTCACTAACTCTTTTCGCGGCGACTTCGAGGCTTTCCTCACGCGTTGCCAGCAACGCTTCGGTATGATCCGACCGGGTAAACGTCGTCCGCTACTGACTGATCCTTACGTATTGCCTGCCGATATTGACGAAGTGCAAATGCATCAAACTGTAATTTGGGAAATGATGGCTCGCCGATATGGGTTGGAGGAAGACCTTGATTATTCGCCTATTCAGGTTACCCGCATAAATCGTAAGTTGAATCGTGTCGGCCTTATCTGCGGTACTGAAAATTCGCCCGAAAAGCGCTGGCCGGTTACGCACTGGCGAAAACTGGTCGAGCAGTTAATAGAGGCAAAGCCTGAGGTCGAGATCGTGCTCTACGGCACGCCTGCCGACCGAGAGATCACCGATGCCGTTTGCTATGGTTTTGCTCCGGAACAAGTCAGTAATCTAGCTGGTCAGACTAACCTCTCCGAGTTCTGTGACGGGCTAAGTAGCTGCGCAGTAGTTAGTTGTAATGATACTGGCGGCATGCACCTAGCCAATATGCTTGGCACGCCTGTCATCGCAGTGTTTGGCCCCACAAATCCTGTTCGTACTGGCCCAATTTTTTCAACTCCGCATGTCATCCTTCAGCCGAAAAATTGTCCCGTAACGGGTGGTATGCCCATTGAGGAAGTGACTGTCGATCGTTGCCTCCTAGCGGTTATCAAATATCTACCAAGTGAGTGAAGATGGGAGATAATCTTAAAAACCTGAAAGTAATTGAAGCATCTCTCGAACTTCTCGAGGGAGAGCTCATGTTAGAATTCGGGCAAACGCTGCGAACTCTTCCAGGGCGGCGCATTGTATACCGAGGACGCTTGATTGGAGCCGAACTCAAAGTGGTGGCTAAGTGTTTTTTACCTCATGCTAAACAGGATCGCGATTGGAGACGAGAGTGGCAGGGGCTGACTAATTTACAAAACTCAGGTCTTCCCGTTCCGTCCCCCTATGCAGTGTGTCGTGATGATGAGGGTAATATCTACGTCGTCATGCAATATCTCGAAGGCGCGAGTACGCTCGGTAATTATCTAGAGGCGGCTACGCTCGAAAAATCTAAAGCTCTTATGTTTACTTTGGCAGGCTTAGTGGACAAATTGCATGGTGCTGGAGCTCGGCAGATGGATCAGCATGTCGACAACTGGGCCGTGGTGAGGGAATCTTTATATCTGCTAGATGCGGGCACTTACCGCTTCGTCGAGAGTTCTTTGAGCGTTTCGGATCGATGTTTAGATATTGCCGCGATTTGCGCAACTTTACCTCCTTTTGCGGAGGCGCTCTTTCGCTCTTCGCTGAAGCTCGACCCAGCAGTCTCCGTAATCGAGTCAGCGATTCAAGATGTTCAGCAGACTCGTGCTCGTCGCTACTATAAAAAATCCCAACGCAGCTGCACAGAATTTATTGAATATAGGGAGGATGGTCAAAAGGGGATGTCTCTACGAAATGCGGACAGTGCGTTGATTGAAGATTTCTTTCGAGACCCTGAGTCAATAATGAAACTAGGGGAGCGGCTTAAATCGGGAAATACATGCGCGGTTCAAGCCTTAGAATATGGCGAGAAGTTTTATGTCCTTAAGCGATATAATCGTAGACCGTTTCTGACGCGGCTACGCCGCTCACTCTTCCCATCAAGAACTCGTAAGAGTTGGTCAAATGCTTGTGTTTTGAATCTAGCGTTTATTCCGACGGCAAAGCCTGTCGCGTTTTTGGAGATTGGTAACTTCCCTCAAAAAATGGGTTATTTGCTAATGGAGCGCATCGATGGCGAATTACTATCTGAATATGTGGCACGTTTTCGTGAGGATGATTTACTGATGAAATCTCTAGTTATGGAGGTCGGTCGTGTATGGGATTCGTTAGCTAGGCTTCGTGCTGTGCATGGCGATCTCAAGGCGACCAACTGGATAGTCAGTTCGACTGGTGAGGTTCACTTATTTGACCTTGATTCACTTTCGATTGGTTTGTCGAACCGAACCTATCTGGCTGGTCGCAGAAGCGACATGCAGCGGTTTTTGAAGAACTGGGCGTCCGATCCACAATTGGCAGAAGCCTTTCGCAAACGGATGCAAGGGGGCGCCCCGTCATGAAGCGTCTGCTTATTATAAAACCTTCCTCGATGGGCGACATCATACATGGCCTGCTGGTGGCTGAATCGATTAAGGCACAGTTACCTGGCGTCATAATAGATTGGGTTGTGCGCCTTGAGTTTGCCCCGCTCATTGACTCGGCTTCGGCCATCGAAAATACGCTTATTTTTGAACGTAAGGGTGGTCTGGGCTCTTTTATCGCATTGATGAGGAAAATTAGACAAACCAGATACGATGCTGTGCTTGATATGCAAGGTCTGGCTCGTTCGGGTCTACTAACCTTCTGTGCGAAAGGTTTTAGGAAGATTGGCCGTTCGGATGCTCGCGAAGGTGCTGGCCTTGCATACCGGGAAACAACTTCAGCTTTACCAAACGGGTCGCCGATTCATGCGGTGAAGATTCTATCCGGGTTTTTGGAGGTGCTAGGCCTAGAACCCACCTTGACTAGTTCAATCTCTTTTGATGCATCAACAAAAGCCCTGACCTTACCGCCTTGCGACGGCTTGAGGCGTGTCGTCATATTTCCCGAAAGTCGCCGAACTGAGAAGAATTGGTCGGGTTACGAAGCTCTGACCCGCAGGCTGCTGGACTCTGAGCATGACTTACAGGTGATTTGGTGTGGCCACGTGCCATTTGAAGCCTCTCACGCGATGGATTCGAATGACTTTTATAATTTAACGGGCGAGACTCAGGTAGATCAGTTGCCAGAATTGCTTAATAGCGCTGACTGCGTTTTGAGTAATGACAGCGGGCCGATGCACCTAGCGGCGGCACTGGCGCGTCCCTTGGTCGCTCTCTTTGGTCCCACGGATCCTGCTAGGTTTGGTCCCTTCCCCAGAGACTCACAGCGGCAACGTGTGATCCGCCGAACGGATGGTAATATGGTGGCGTTGAATGTCCAAGAAGTCGAGCAAGCCCTTTTTGAGGTTCTTCTTTAGGCTTATTAATTGTCTGTTCGAAAATTTTCTTCGATTTAACGCTCGTAAAGAAATCAAATTCGGGTATTGAGTCGAGGATTGCTATGACAAGGACTGCTACAGGAAAACTAGAAGGGCTGGAAGGCTTTGAAAAACTCGATATCGGTGAGCTCTATTATATTGGAGATCGCAAGTTCCTTGACAGCGGCTTGGCCAGCTATCGCCAGTTCGCAGTAGAGGGCCTAGAGTGGGATGGCAAGGCAAAGCAAATGACGGCTCTCGTAGAAGGGCATGGGCATCATGCCTGCGAAGTTATACTCAAGGTGAGTGACGGTCGCCTCGTCCACGAATGCGAGTGCGCTGATTGCGAGAACTACGGTGGTTGTAAGCACGTAGTCGCCGCGGCAGCGGCCATGTTCCTCTCCGTTCAAGGACAAAGCGTTGGTGGTGTAGCCATGCCTGACGACTATGCGCAAGAACTACGTAAGCAACTTGGCTACCGCGATGTTGGTGGTGATGGCCATAAGGGCGAAGAGGAAGTGCCCGAGCAGGCGGTCGAGTTTGAACTCACTGAGGTCGATGCCTATGGAAACTTGGGCTTCAGTATCGAGGGGCCAGTGCCAAAAGACTTTCTGGAAGACTTTGGCATCACGATGAGTGCCAGTTATGGCTTCCGCTTGTCGAGGGAGTTCAGCCTCGTCAATCCAGGTGCGAAGCTGGAGTCCTTTCTTAAAAAGGCCAAAGCTGCTAAGATTACGGTATCTTCCATCTTGGAGGGTGACCCTCATCCTTTAAGAATGGTCAAGCAGGCCGCGCACATGGAGATCCAGCACACCCTCGCAGGCGACCGAGTGGTGCGGCGTATGCTTTTCTTAGATCTTAAGGGCAAGGAGCTCGACGTCGTCCATTTGATTCCCAACAGCTCGCTTGTGCTGCTATCAGACGGTCGCGTCTGCAAAGTTCGTCCTTGCGGTCTCGGCCTTGCGGGCGACTTAGGGCCACTCCGGATGGATTTGGAAACGGAAGCTTTTAACGAGCAGAACTTAACGCCCCAATCATCCAGCGACGCCTATCTTTTCGCCGTCAAAGGCGCAAAAAAGAAGCCCAAACAGATCAAGCCCAAGCAAGTACTGATCGAGCTCGATCTCACCGCGATGGAAAACGTGGCGGGTGAATGGGAGGCCTTCGAGTTTGATCTCTGGCTTAATCTCGACGGTTGTCGCGTAGAGCTCTACGAGTTACAGTCGCGCTTCCTCGCGCCAGCGCTACACGTTTACGCGGGCAAGCTGCTCAGTGCTAAGCGCCGCGTGCGTGCGCTCTCTGACCTGCTTCGCCGTGTGCTCTCCTCAGAGCAAGCAGCCGACGCTCTAGAAATGGAAGCCTACGAGCCCGATTACCCCGAGCTCTTTGACCCTAATTATCGTGTCGGTGTCTGTGAGATTGCTGAAAAGATAGTGCAATCTATCGAAACCTATGGAGCTGATTATCAAGTTACGTTAGCGGATAACGATGCACAACGCTGGCTAAAAGGTGGACTTGATCTGCGCAAAGTCGCCATGCTGCTTTTCAGCTTGAGTGATGCCACGAGTCGCGCTGATCTGCTTAACCTAGAAGAGGGCAAGATCGAACTCGTTCACCCTGAAGCGGGCGCAGAAGCCTTGCAGCGCATTGTCTCTGTCTGTCGCACGCTCGGGATTCAAGTGCAGTTTAACGAGCAAGCTATTCGATCTGAGCCGCTTAGTATCTCCGTCGATTCCAAGGCCTCCGGTTCCGATATCGACTGGTTCCAACTACATCCCTCAATCCGTTGTGGCGATCGCACGATCGCTCCCGAGGAGTGGCAGAAACTCATCCTAGGGCAACTCTTGATCGAGGATAAAGATGGCAGCCTGATTATGCCACAAATCGAAGGCGGCGAGGGTGGCCTCGAAATGCTTGCCGAGCTGCTGCGCCCACGGCGTAAAAAGCCCGACGGCACCAAGGCCAAGGACGACGATGCCTTGCAAGTTTCCCGCCTCGAGATGCTTGACTGGATCATGCTACGCAGACACGGCGTACGTGTCACTTTGCCAGAAGAAGCCGAAAATCTCTTTTCCAGCCTTTCGGAGTTCAACGGTGTAGGCGAGTTTGTGAAGCCGGCCAGTTTGAACGCCGAGTTACGACCCTACCAAGAAGAGGGCTGCGCGTGGATCGATTTCCTTTACCGCCACCGTTTTGGTGCCTGCCTCGCCGACGATATGGGTCTGGGTAAAACGGTGCAGACCATCGGCTTCCTCGCCCAATTCTTCG
>Ga0302114_10000230_pt1 | contig 41048 bp, 23 predicted proteins | sample AG5_Surface_MG_FD_203107 | JGI IMG/M metagenome (GOLD analysis project Ga0302114, IMG submission 203107) | Marine microbial communities from Western Arctic Ocean, Canada - AG5_Surface | ecosystem: Environmental > Aquatic > Marine > Oceanic | place: Canada: Western Arctic Ocean | collected...
ACGCCAGCCGCGCTTTCCTCGACTCCTCCTCTGACCACTTAGCCTTGGCGATCTGACTCCGCGCCTGTTTACCGCGGTGCACGGCCTGGATCTTGAGCGCCGCCGAGTTGAGCTCAGCCTTCTCCTGCTCGTACAGCGCTCTCGCTTTCTTCCCTCTGTGCACAGCCTGGATCTTCACGGCGGCTGACTCCATCTCTCTCTGCTCCTGGAGTTCCTTGCGCGCCTGCTTGCCCCTGTGCACGGCCTGGATCTTGAGCGCGGCGCCTTCCATCTCCTGGCGTTCGATGACGTTGGTGAGCGCGCTCGACACGAGACCTTTCACCGCCGCGTCGAGCTCGCGCGCGTACGCCTTCCGGGTGCTCTCGTTTGCGAGTACCTGCTCGTAAAACTTGCGGAACTCGCGAAAGTCCAGCGTGCCGGAGTTGTCCGCGTCGTAGTCCTCCATCAGTGCGAGCTGGTAGTCCGCGAAGGTGTCCTTGTCGATGTCCACGCCCACCTCCTTGAGCACGTCGTAGAGTTCGGCAATCTCCAGCGAGCCGCTCCCGTCGGTATCGAAAGCCACGAACGCGGTCTGCACCCTCTTCAATTCTTCATGTTCCCGGCGAGCCTGCTTGCCGCGCTGCATCGCCTGGATCTTGACCGCCGCCGCCTCCTCGGACATATCTGATGGATCCGTGACGTCGGGTACGCCGTCAGCTTCCGACATCGCGGCTGGGCGGAACGCTCGGGGCGCTCCGGTGAACTGGGAGACGTTCCCCCAATCGAAAATTGAGTCCCGGAAAGGAGCGTTAATAAACGAGGCGTGCAGGCGTGTAAACGAGGCATCCACTTTTTCAACACCCGAGTGTAGGGCAAAGTTGTCGTAGTAGTGCCACCACCCATCGTGCCGTCCCGTCACTGCGCGACGCTCACCTCGGCCGGATCCACGCGGCGACATACCCGGCGACGTCGTCTACACGTACCCGCGAGGTCTGTGTCCAACCCCGCATCGATACCCCCGCGGCACGCACGGCACCCGCGCGCGCGGAGAGGGCACGTGAAACTCGGCGCCCCGCGCCCCGAATCTGACAACCGAAGAATCCGACGGGACGTCGATAAGACACCATGGCGAGGCCGCTCACCGCGTGGCAGCAGGGGATGAAGGCGTACTTCTACGTCACCATCTGGATGACAATCTCCATGGGCGTGATTTTGTTCAACAAGGTGCGACCACATCACCCCTACATCACCGCCACCGAACGCCGACACTTACCCTCTCATACTGAACGTCCCGTCATCATCTCATCCATCGCAGTACATCCTGGCGTACTCCGGGTTCAAGTACCCGATAGCCCTGACCTTGTGGCACATGGTGTTCTGCACCACCGTGGCCACCATCATGGTCAAAGTCGTGGGCGCCACCAAGTCACTGAACATGCCGCGGAAGGAGTACGTCAACAGAGTAGTTCCCATCGGAGCGCTGTACGCGGCGTCGCTCTGGCTGTCAAACTCGGCGTACCTCCACCTCTCGGTGTCGTTCATACAGATGACCAAGGCGCTGATGCCCGGGCTGGTGTACGTGTGCGGCGTCGCGTTCGGCATGGAGAAGCTGACACGAACCACGTCGTTCAACATGTTCATCATCGCAATCGGAGTCGCCATCGCGGCGTACGGAGAGTTGGACTTTATATACATCGGCGTCGTCGAGCAGCTCAGCGCGTTGGTGTTCGAGGCGCTCCGCCTGATGCTGGTGCAGGTGCTGATCACGCGCCAGGGGTACGCGATGAACCCGATCCAATCCCTGTACTACGTCTCACCCGCGTGCGCCGCTTGCCTGGCCATGCCCTTCATCGCGGTGGAACTGCCGGAGATCCTGGCGGATGTCCACCTGGAGATCGACTACGGGATGCTCCTCCTGAACGCGCTGGCGGCGTTCGCGTTGAACCTGGCGGTGTTCCTGCTCATCGGTAAGACCAGCGCGTTGACCATGAACATCGCGGGAGTCATCAAGGACTGGATGCTCATCTTCGCGTCGCAGCACATGTTTGGGAACACGGTGACGTTTCTCAACTACCTCGGATACGTCGTCGCGTTCTTAGCCGTCGGCATGTACAACTACAACAAGCTCAAGAGCGCGAAGAAGAAGGAGACGGTGACGCGGGCGGAGGTACAGACGAAGGGCGGGGGTATATCGGGGGCGGAGGCGGGCGTCAAGGCCAACGGGAGCAAGTGAGAGGCGAGTGAGAGCCGAGATGAATGAAAATCAATCACCCGAAAGCGGGACGGACTTTTTCTCAAGAAACCCGGTTTAAACTGTATCGAGCGAGATGTGTCCTCGCGTCCCCTTCGATGGTGGCTTGACGAGACGAGCGAGACGCGATGTTTTCGAGATAGAGTCTGTATTACTCTCTTCCTCTACCAGTGCCTCTCTCACTCCGCAGAGAGAGGAATCCGCCGCGTGTTTTCGAGGGCAAACGCACAGCACGCGCGGCGCCTGCGAGGGACGATTCTAATCAATCAGTCATCCTCGCAACACCGCCGCATTCGGCGCCAACCCCTAAAATACCCCCCAGTTAACTCTTAGACTAAGCTCGCGAGCGCTAACGCTCGTTCCGCTTAATCGCCCTTGCGCCTGAAGCTGCACCCCTCCGTGAGGCGCGCCTTGCCGCCGGTGGGCTGGCAGAGCACCGCGGAGCAGGAGCCGCAGAGCACCACGGTCTGGCTGTGGGAGAAGACGGTGGTGATGTTGAAGCAACCCTGTTGGTGGTGGAGGGAAGGGACGGGAGGCGGGAGGTCAGCTTCGGGGTTCGTGACACGGCGATGATGACGATCGCGATGTATTCGGGCGGCGCGGCCGAGTCTCGCGGCCGTCGCGGGAGCCCGGTTCCGGCTGCGCGACACGTCGAGCCGGAAAAAAATGTTTTTAGGGTTCTGAGAGACGCACCTGGCACTTGACGTCCATGAAGAAGGAGTTGGGGCTCTGCACGAGGCGCTTGAGCTTGTGCCTTTGGGCCTCCAGAGCCGCGGGGGGGTGGAGGAGATCAATGTCACATTGCTGAACCTAACGTGGGGGAAGGGGAAGGGCGGAGGTCAGCGGGGTGGCTCGGGAGACGGAGACCGCGGAGGTCATAAAAAAAGCCGGCATCGCGGTGCGCAAAGGCGGGATCGAGTCGCCGGAGGATGGGTCCGGCGACGCCACCTTCGCGCTCGCGCACGCCGCGAAAACGCCGGGAATTCGCGGACAGACGTGAATCGAAGGTCGCGGACCCGCCGGGATGCCACGAGCGGACGATCTCGCGTCGCGACCGCCCCGGAGGGGGCGCCGGGGCGGGGTCCAAAACCCTGCCTGCGCCCGTTGAGGGTGAAAAACCCGCGCGTCGCCGAATCGTTCAGCCGGATTCGTCCAGATCCGCGGAGGGTCCGGGCGAACGCGGCGTCGAAGCGGGTCGACACGGTGTCCAGGACGTGCTCGGGGGCGTGCACTCACCATCTTGCTAGTCGAACGTTAGCCAACGATCGACTGCTGCGCTATGTAAAAGGGCGACGGAGCTTCACAACACGGGCTCTTGGTGGTGCGTGCGAGTTGGTGCGAGTCTCGTCCAATAATTGGTCGGACACTTCCCGTTAAATTAACTCATTATGGCGGTCTATTTACGTTTGTCCAACCGACCGAATTGAGCCAAAACCTGGTCAGACCGAATGCCCATAGCTGCTCGTTTGAGGAATCTCGAACCGTCCATCGCACCACCTCTCGGCTTTGGCCGCCGCTTTTCGATTGATCGAAGAGGCGAGAGCCGACTTCTCGATCGCCCTCTTTCGTCCGCGCAGCCGGCCACACAGACGCCAAAAACCAAAGATGCCTACCCTTCGGTACGTCTCCGATATACTCCGTCTAGCCTGCGCCGTACCTCGCGCGCGCGCCACCTCACAGCGCGTCCCACCAGGCCGCGGATCCCAATTTCCCCTCGCGTTTGGCCCTATCCCCCGAGATTCACTCCGCTGACGACGCCGTCTCCCCCGCCTCTCTCGACTCGACAGCATTTCCATCACCGCGTGCAACATCAAGAAGCTTGATGTCAAGTTCTACAACATCGAGCGCCCCCGCTGCTGGGTGAACGTCAAGATGGGCGAGCAGACCTACACCACCAAGGTTGGCATCGGCCTCGACCCGGAGTGGGAGGAGACCACCGAGTTCACGGTGGAGGACCCCGCCACGCAGAAGGTCGAGGGCACCTTCTACGTCAAGTGCGAGAAGAACGGCAACGAGCAGCAGCTCGGCGACATGCAGACCTTCGCCCTCAACAAGCTCCTCAAGGGCAAGCAGACGTTCAAGGGCCTCGTCGTCCCCGGCGGCAAGGCGGACATGATGTTCACCGCCCTCGACTTCGGCGACGACGAACCCGAGGAGGACGACGACGCCTTCATGGATTTCCTCTAAGCGATTTACGTACGATAACCTTAGCGGATGATTGATGTCCCACCAGGAAGGGTTCGATATTCGGGCCTCGACGCTTAGGGGATATTCGGGTCCCGCCGCGAAGTTTTTTTAATTTTGAAGCTACGTCACGCTGTCTTACTTGACTCTCACATGTAACCGAAGTCGCCGGAGGGCCACCGAAAGGGCTCGGGCACGTCCTCCGAGTACATCGTCTTCAGGAACTGGCCGATACCGTCCAGGTCCGCGGGGTTGACGGTCTTCCCCGTCTCTGGGTGCTTGAACGGCTCCCGTCCCTCCGTGTCGTCGCCGAAGTTGATGGCCATCAACTCGTCAGCCTGTTTTTTCATGTCTTTACGCCATTGCTCGCGCTTCTCCTTCGGCCAGTCCTTCTGTGCCTTCTCGATCTCGGCCTTCTCCTCCTCCCGGAGCTCGCCCTGGTATTGGCGAAGGTTCGTCAGGTCCCTCACGAGCTGCTCGAACGCGGGCTTCCACTCCGGGCGCATCTCGCCGATCTTGTTAAAGTCGAACCTGCCCGCAGCCTTCTCCTCGGGCTTGTTCGGGGGCACGTTGAAGTGGTCGCTCAGGTGCGGCACTCCCTTCTCGCCCCTCTTCTCCGCCTCGCACCCGGGGCACACCTGATCCTCGTCGTCGCTCACCTCCTCGCCCGCCTCCCTCCGTCGCTCCCGCTCCGTCTCCTCCTCGGCGAGCTCGCGTATGTACCAGTCCGGGTCGTGCACGTCGTCAAACTTGAACAGCTCGGGTGGGGGCGTGCGGACCTTGCCGCAGTCGTCGCACTTGGCCGCCGTGCGCATGTGCTCCTCGTACTGTTTGATGAGCTTCTCCTGGCGCTCGCCGGCGCGCTGGAAGAAACCCTTCCGCATCCCGGACGGCATGGTCCCGAACGGCGTGGCGTGGGTTTGAGCCGAGATCGTGAATTCAAGATGAAAAGGAGTTCTCCTTCAAGACAAAAAACTCGGAGAGTGAGTGACAATGATTTGCGTCTTGCAGTATTACAAAGGACAAGGCGCGGGCGGCGTCTCCACCGCCGGCGCTCCTGAAAAAACAAAGAATCGATCCCCTAATAAACCCCCCCACCACCTCAGCGCGAGTTCGCCCCGTTCACCTCGTCCTGCTGGTGCTGCATGGACGCGATGACGGTGGCGACGTTTCGTTCGTAGTGGTCCAGTTTCTGGTTGGCATCTTCCAGCTCCTCCCTGGTCAGCAGGAGCTCCTTCAGCGACGCCTTGGTCATCTCCTTCGCCTTGACCGTCTCCAGACGGAGCTGCACGATCTCCTTCTCGTACGAGATGACCTTGGACGCCAGCATGTTCTGGCTGCTCCTGCTGAGGCCGCTGAAGTTGTCGTCCACCACGAACATGGCATCCTTAGGAATGTCCCACTCGTCGGGCAGCACCAGGAGGTTGTTGGCGCCCTCCTGCCACCTGTACTCACCGTCCGCCTGCTTCACCACGTACTTGTAGAACACGACGCCGCCGGCGGGAAGCTCCAAATCGGTGTACCAGTTACCCCCGTCGCTCCACTGCAGGGGCAGCGCCTGGTGCTGGTTCCACTCCCCCATCTGCCTGTGCGAACCCACGATGAACAGATCTTCGCCAACCTTGGTCTGGTACCCAATCCTGAACTGGACCCTGCACAGCACCTTGGACCCGATCGCTTCCAACGATTTGGGGTCGTTGACGTCGATGTTCGCGAGCTTGTTCGCCTTCTCCATGATCTCCATGCGCTCGCGCTCCAGGCTTCCGCTGCCGTGGTGGTGCGCCACCTGGTTGTTCTGAGGCACCGCGAGGCCCGGAGGACCCTGAACCAAGGCTGGGGCCTGGACCGGCCAGTCAGCGGCACTAGACTGAACGATGAGCGCGCGCGAGCGGGGCGCGCGGGTCAAAACGGGCGAGCGCGCCGCGGCGAGCGACGCGCTACGATTGCCCACGACGGTCCCGCGGCGCGCGGAGAGGCGCGCGGGCGTCGTCGCGACGTTGGCGGCGAGCATCTTGCAAGTAGCCGTGCGTGAATGCGGCCGGAAGCTGGTTCCGGGTCGACGGAAAAGATGAGGCGGTTGCGCGGGCGCGGCGGCGTCCGGGTGAGACGGACGCGGGACGCTGGAGATCCGGGAGGTCGGATAAGGCAGTCGACGAGGTCTGTCGGCTGCGTGACGCGGGTTTCGTCGACGGTGTCGAGAGGCGCGCGTCGATTTCTGGCACGGGGCGTTCCGCGTGACGAGGCTATCTTTTGACACCGAGCTCTGAGAACCACGGAAAGTCCGCGGGGACGTCGACGTGATTCGAAGGCGCGAATGGACCCAATTTACACGCGGTGAGTGGTGGTTTGTAGGTTTTCAGGACGTTTCATTGGCGGAGGTGACTTTTTTGTATCCTCTGCGCCAATGAAATCGTGTAATTGTTCACTCCCAAAACCAGAGTTTTCGCACAATACGCTGTGCGGTAAAACGGGGGAGTCGAACAACGCTGACTAGGAAATCAACGATTCTCACTTTGTAAAGTACGAGTTGCCCTCACCACGTTTTTCAGTGCTTGGGCGAAATAAACGGTCGAGTCGCGGTTAACAGTGGCCCAGTCATCAAATCCCGAACCGGTGTCAACCATGGAAAAGCTCTCCCGCACTTCGCCGCAAAAAACGCGGTCCGCTTGAAGAGCTCTTTTCATCGCGAACCTCACGACCGCGGAGAGACGCGCGGAGTGTACACGACCGCACCTGCGCAGGATCTTCGGGATCTTTTTCACGACTCGCCGCCCGACCGAGTGTTCGGACACGACGACCGCGTCCGCCCCCGCTCGATGCTCGGCTGGCTCCTCGGCGGTCGCGCGACCCCGGAGGAGCGCCGAACCGCCGGGTCGAAGTGCGCGACGCGAGCGAGCGCGCTGAGGCAGTGCGTCGGTGCCAACTCCGAGGAGACCTGCGACAGGCTCGCGCAGGATCTCGACCTCTGCAAGGTGCGTATCGCGCGATCGGAACCCGACGTCGCGTTGGTTCGTGTTTCGTCCCCGGTGGCCATCGCACAGGCGCCGTGCACCGTCGTTGTTACGTCGCGCGCGCCGATCGTCATCTCGGCTCACGACGGTTGGGCACCGCGATTTTGTATTTTCAAACGCGCCCCGCCGCGATCTCGTCCCCGATCCCCCCGACTCACCCGACGCACCATTTCCCGCACATCCATTCCACAGGGAAGAGTCGTGTGCCCCGACGCCGCCGCCGAGTTCTCCCGCTGCGCGCACCTCGTCATCAACCACACCGGCAAAGAGGCCGATACCCCCGATTGCTCGAAACAGCTGCGGAAGATGCGCGCCTGCTTGCGACGTAAGCGGGTTTAGTTTGGTGCCGACATGGGGAGTATGAGGGATGTCATAGTTTTGGATAGCAGCGACGACGAAGACGACGTCTCGGAGGATGCGGACGACTTCAGGATGGTACCCTCCATGCCCGCCGTCCACCCCGAGGTGGACGGCGAGAGAGATGCGCCGGCGAAGGAGGAGCCGGATGAGGAGGCGGGTGGTGTCGCCGGGGGTGAGCAGGAGAAGGATGCGGTGATCGAGGAGGATGATGCGAAGATCGAGGAGGACGGGGCGTTCGATTCCGACGAGGACGAGGACGACATGCCGATCGAGAGGCGCCGCGCGTGTCGTGAGGCTCGAGCCGCCGCGCTCGACCCTCAGAAGCTCCTGAGGGAGGCCACCCCCGAGGACGTCGCGCCTGAGGTGGAGACGCTGAGGCAGTACTGGCAGCTCGCCGTCGTGCTCGACTTCTTCAGCGTGTTCGGATCCGAGGTCTTCAGCGAGGAGACGCGATTCGAGGCGGCGGACCTGGAGAACGCGTTGGTGGATCCGTGCTCTGATCCGAAGCTCTGGGGATTAGTCGTGAACACGCAGGTGGACTTGCTCAACGGGTGCGGCTTCCGCGTGGACCGCGGGGACTTGTTCAGGCGGAGGCGCCTGAAAGCATCCGACAAAGACAACGGCCTGATGGTCAAGGATAACTCGTGGGCGTGGGTGACGAACCGGGTGATATGCGAGTGGTGGCGCACGTTGACGGGGAAGAGGTCCGACGAGGCGTCCAAGCCACCATTCGCGCCACCCGTCCGCGAGGACCTTCCGGATGGGGCGCCTCGGAGGAAACACGGTAAGTCATTCAACTCGTTCGTCAAGGCAGTCAGGCCCGAGGTCAAGGCTAGGCGACCCGGTATCGTCGGTAAGGAGTTCGAGTGGCACCTCCGCGTCCTATGGAGGAATCTCACCGACGCGCAAAGGTATGACCACGATCTGCGTCACGAACCCGACGAGAACGAGGTGGCCGAGCGGTGGTACGTCGACGAGATGACCCCGTGCCAACGACTGATGACGCTATGGGGTCTGTGCGAGCTGCGTCTCATGATCGGCGCCGACCACCTCGGTCCCCACGACAACGCCTACGAGATGGGCTTGAAGGTGAGTTTCTTTTTATTTTGGTAGCACTACGGACGATTAGATTGACGGCGTGTGTGTTTTGTTCACAGGAACCCCCGGGCAAGTTCCGCCCGACTCCCGTCGGCGCCGACGTCGACGGGAACCAGTACTGGTTCCGAACCGATACGCTCTATCGAGCCGGCCAGCCCACGTACCACGAGACTGATAGCGTCGAAATTCCCCTCCCCGCCGCGCACCCGCCGTACTACGACAAAGACGCCGGCACGTGGGCGGAACAGCTCGCGAGCGTCGACAACGAGGGCAAGGATTTCTCGCATCTCTCGTGCATGCAGTGCGGCCGCAAGGAATACGACGCGCGGGAGATCGACAATAGGTTCCTGCTCTGCGACGGGTGCATCAACGGAGGGCACGCGAGGTGTATGGGCGTCAGCGTCATCCCCGGCGGCGACTGGTTTTGCCCCGTGTGCGATGGACAGGCGCGCATACAGGCTGCGAAGGAGTCGGCGGTGCAGAACGAGCTAAAAAGAGCCGAGCGGGAGAAGGCTGAGGAGGAGAGGGCTGAGCGAGAGAAAGTCGAGCGAGAAAAGGCTGAGCGGGAGGACGCCGCGGCACGTCGCATACAGACAGCCGCTCGTGCCTGGTTGCGCCGCAAGTCCGCGCGAGACGAAATCGAGAGGCTTTCAGACGAAGTCAAGAGGGCCGCCGCCGAATGCATCCAGGCGAGTTTCCGCGCGTGGAAGCGCCGGCGGGCTGAGAAGGCTGACAAACAAGAGCGTACGACCGGGTGGAAGCGGGTGGAAGCGGCCGCCGATCAACCCGCGGCGATGAACGACTCCGAGGTGATCGATCTTACGACGGCGGAAGCGGAAGAAGAGCACCCGGGACCGGTCCCTCGGAGTCCACGTACAGTCTATACTTCCACAGTGAAGATCCATACTTCCATACTGAAGGTGCACCAAGAGCAATTTCGGCGAACACTGGCACTTTTCCGGATGCAAGTTCTCAAGATCAATCCAGCCATCGACCCAGGGCTGCTCTTTTTTGACCAGCCCAACCCGTTGAACCCGCTCCTTCCCATAAAACGCAGATTGCATATCGACGTTTACAAGCTTTGGCACGAGGTATCCCGCTTGGGCGGTCACGTCAGGGTGAATGAGAACAACTGGTGGGGGATCGTGTCGGGGATATGTCTTCCAAATATGAACCAATTGGATACCCTTCGCCGATCATTCGCTGATTCGAATGGATCAGCAAATATGAACCAATACCCTTCGACGTTGCAAATCTGCTTCCTTAAGTACCACGAGGTACTGAAAACTTTCGATGACGCCTTAATTCTGATCGATGACACCTTCAAGCTTGACGTTGGGTACACACCGAACCAGTTGACGCACGCGAAATGGCAGACGTGGGCTTACCTCCAGATGAAACAGGGGAACTTCGCCGAAGTGCGAGAGCGCAATGATATGCTTACGCAGCAACCCTTGTTCGTCGAGTATCAGACCGATCGCCTCAGGCGGCAGCTCAACATATTCAGGGTACTCAGCAGTCAAGCCTCAGGCTTTCTCGGCGCATCGCCGCACGAGTTCGCCACAATGATTTTGGAGATGAAAACCCACGGCGTCAACAGTCGGATGTCGCTCGTGAACAAAGCCGGGCTCATCACCGGTCTCAGCACGGACGACGAGAATTTGATATATAAGATGAAGACCCAGATGGCCGCCACGCCGACCGAGCCCCAGCACAACCAGGTCGGAGCCCCAGCACAACTCACTGAACTCAGAGCATACTTCCAGCTTGGTGTGCAGCAAACGCCCCAGTCCGTGCACGCTGAGCCCGAGTACGAGCCATCAGTGCTGTCACTTCCTGGCCAGCAGCTGTCACCACACGATCCCAAGAGGTATGTGGGTCGCCCCAGGAAAGTCCCACACTCGCCGGCACCCATGTACGAGCCGCCGGATCCATTTCCCATGCCTCCCCCGCCCACCGCGGGATCCTGGGAGTGCATCGCGACGACACCCGCGCAGATGGCGACCCTGTCCGAGGCGCTCCGAGGCATCGATGTAGGCGGACTGCCGAGGCCTGTCGACGCGGTGCCCTCGAGCGGGTCCTGGCCGTCGATGGAGAAGGCGATTGGCTCGTCGGACCAGCTTCGCCTGGCTGAGGTTCTGAAACGCGTCGCCTCGATTTGGGCGGTGTCGCGAGAGCTCGTGAAGCAGGACCACGAGCGCGAGGCGAGGAAGCAGGCGAAGCTCGCGGAGGAGAGGCGGCTGGACGAGGAGAGGCACGAGAACATGCGCCTGAAGGCCGTAGCGGACAGGGAGCATGCGATCTTGAGGGAGGAAGCGAGGCTTAGGGTTTACGATATGGAGGTGCGAGCATCCGGTAGGGGGAAGCGGGCGAGGAAGAAGGTCAACTACGACGAGCGCGCCTTCGACCGGGAGCTGAACGACGCCATCACGGACAGACCGACGAGACACGTGGCCGCACGCCACGACTACGAGCGCCACGACTACGAGGGCTCGCACGATCTTCGAACCAGAACGCTGGTCAACTACAGCGAGGCGGACCGGGCGCTCGACGAGAAAAACAGGGACGGAACGACCACCAGGGATGTCACTCCCCCCGTCAGCACCGCGCAGGAGAGCCCAAGATCCGACGACGGCCTGGGTACCGACGACGACAGCGAGGACGAGACGTACTGGCGGCGCTGGGAAAAGAACCGGGCGAACTCGGCGCAGGTCACCCTCGCGCGTCAAACCAGCGCCCGCATCTCGAGCCCGATCAAGCCGATTTCGACCAAGCCCGTCGACACCGACCCGGCTATGAGTCCATCGAAGAGTCCGAGGAGCAGGCTCAAGCGGTCCGCAAAGGCCGCGGTGCTCTCCGAGTCCCCCGAATCTTCCGACGACGACGATGGCTCCGACGACGGCTCCGACGACGGCTCCGATTACGAGGAGGAGCTCGGCATAGTCCCCAACGACGGCAGGAGGCGAAAAAAGCGCCGGCGGCACGTCAGCATCGAGACCCTCACCGACCGTTCCGATTCCCCCGCCTGGCTGGAGGTTCTGGCCGCGGATGCGAGGGCCAACCTCGAGGAAGACAGCGACGACGCGGGGAAGAAGACGACGATATCCGCGCGGCCGATGCGGGGCGCCGCGGCGGCGGCGGCGGCCATCCTCAATGACCCCGCCGATACCGCCAAGCGCGCTGCGGCGGAGCCCGACTCGGAGTCCAATCCCGCGTCCGAATCCGACGAGCCGGTGGCGGACTCCGACGAGGAAGAGGAAGAAGAGGAGGAAGAAGAAGAGGTAGAAGAAGATCCCGAGGAGAGGAAGCGAAGGGAGCGCGAGCGAATGGAGCACGAGGCGGAGGAAGAGGCGAAGAGACGGGAGAAGGCTGCGGCGGACAGGGCGAAGCTGGACAAGATGGCGTGGGAGGCTGAGGAGGAGGCTGACGAGGAGGCTGACAAGGTGTTCCGGCTCGATCCCTACAGCGATCTCACCCCCAACCAGTTGTTCTGCAACGTCGTCCGCCGCAATATTTTGGAGGCGTACCCGCGGCTATCCCCGAAGAACGTCAACGCGCTGCTCAGCACCCTGTGGTCCAAGACTCTCAACCTCGACGAACGGAGGAACTTCACCCACATACTCGCGGAGGCTAAGACACGGGAGATGGATAGGCTCGGCCGGGAGAAGAGGAGCAAGGCGAAGAAGGCGGAGGAGGCGGCGGCGTGGAAGGAGACCGCGGCGGCTTTCGAGGAGGACGAGGAGGAAGATGACGACGACTCCGACGACGACTCCGACTACGGCGACTCGGACTGACGACGTTGTGGACGGGACGACGCAGCGCGCGTGTTTCACGAATGTCATTTACGGATCAATTCATATCAAATGCTGCGCTAATCTTTTGTTATAGGTTTGGTGACTGTCTCTGAGCTTGGCTCAACGCTCGAGGAGAAACTCCGGATCCGCGGTGCCCATGTTCTCCTTGATGTGCTTCTCAATGTCCTTGAACTCCGGCATGCTGCGAAGCTCCACCTTCTCGCCGTTCTTGAGCGTGATGACCATGTCTCCCCAAAGCCCGACACCGCGTCCGATGGCGATGACGTCGACGATCTCCCCGAGCGGCACGTCGATCCTCTCCGTCCTCAGCGGGGAGGTGGACATCACGCTGACGCGCTTGTCGGTGACCTTGTAGCTCGACCACAGCCCGCGACCGATCGCGGAGATGGTGAGGGGGATCCAGACGAGGGTCCAGGACATGGCGACGTTGGCGATGATCTCACCGCGCGCGGGGGGACCCTCGTACACCACGGTCTCGCTTCCCCAGTTGGCACCCGCGGGCTCGTCCACGGAACCGACGGTGGTGAAATCGGCGACGCCCTTGCGCCTCTGGCCGGAAGGGGTGGCCTTCTTGACGGGCTCGGGATCCTTGAGGGCCGTCTTGGCGGCGACGTCCTCCGCGGAGCGCTTGGAGCGCTTGCCACGGAGCGCGCCGAGGCGGTTTTCGAAGTCGTCGTCGGCGGCGCCCTCTTCGGCCATGGCGCGCGTGGACAGGATAAGAGCGCGATCGGCCCTCTTGGTGGGGGCGACGGCGCCGGACGCGCGGCGGAGGGAGCGCGCGGGCTTGGCCGCGAGCGCCGCGCGGGTGGGGGCGATAACGCGTTGGGAGGTGATGACCTGCATGTTCTCTGACTTGACTTGTGCGGCTGAGTGCGCTCGTGAGTGAAGTGAACGTGGTCACTCGACGCGGCGAGCTGTCCATCTAACTTTTTAGATGGAAAGTGGCCTCAAACGTTGGTGTCCGGATTTAACGGGAGGCGAAACCCATCGTTCTTGAGTTATTTTTTCCGTTTTATTGACTGGTGACGTGGCTGAATGAGAGCGAAAGGAAAACAGCCACTCGAATCCGATGTGAGCCACACGGAAGCCACTGAACGTCGCGCCACGCACCACGCGTCGACCGCTCGGAACCCGACACAACACTCCGACATGAACTCCGTGAGCATCGCGAGGACCGCGAACACCGCCCGCGTCGCCGGGAAGGCTGTTCAATCGCGTCAGAGGCGCGCTCGTGCCGTCGTCTCTAAGCGTTTCGGCACCAAAACTACGACGACGCTCGGTGGACGCTCGGTGCGCGTCAACGCGGAGGGTACCTCCTCCAACCTCGATGCCATCCTCGGCATCACAGCCGAGAAGGAGGAAGAGGAGGAGGTCGTCGTGGAGGCTAAGACCGAGGAGGTCGCGACTCCCGACGTCGAGTCAAACGCCGTACCCGACGTCGCGCCCATCTCCGCCACCGAGGGCTACGCCAAGCTCGCCGCCGAGCTCGACGCCATCTCCCAACTGCCACCGTCCGAGCGCGGTGAAGCCGCCGAGAACGCCACGGGTACCGTGCGCGCGGTGCTCAACGGAATGAAGGCTGCGGGCGAGACCAACCGGTGGGACTGCTACCCCGAGCTGACTCGCAAGAACGTCTTCCCAAACGAACTGAACCAAGTCGGCGTCAAGAACTCCGACCAGATCGGCGCACCCAACAACACCAACGACTTCAACTTCATCGTCGGTGTCACCATGTCCACATCCCTCCTGGCGCTCATCGTCGGCGTCACCCTGCCCGGCGACTGGGGCGCGTTCGGCTCCTACCTCATCGGCGGGATCTCACTCGCCGTCTTAGCCGTCGGGTCCACGGCGCCGGGCTTACTCGTGGTGGCCATCGACCGGTTCGCGCGCATCTCCCCGGAGTACCGCAACCGCATCGCGAGGCACGAGGCGGCGCACTTCCTGGTGGGATACATGCTCGGTACCCCCGTGGCTGGGTACTCCCTCGGGTTGGGCACGGCTCACGTCGATTTCCAGCAGGCTAAGCTGGAGAGGAAGGTGGACGGGAACATCTCCATCAGCGAGCAGACGATGCTCCCCCTGGCGTGCATGTCCATGGCGGGCGTGGCGGCGGAGGCTATGGCGTTCGAGGACGTGAGGGGACAGGAGGGTGATCTCAGGGATTTGCAGCGCCTCCTCAACAGGGCCGACCCCAAGCTGAGCGCGCAGGCGCAGCAACAGTTAACCAGGTGGGCGGTGTGGCAGTCGGCGGGTATGTTGAAGCGACACGAGAAAGCCTTCGACGCGCTGACCAGGGCGATGGAGGAGGGTGCGACCGTGGCGGAGTGCCTCCGCGCGATCGAGGCTGCGCCAAAGCCCGAGTAAAATTTGAAGTGCTGCTTGTAATACGACAAAAGCCTAAAAAAACTGAAGTGACGCGGACTAAAAAAATCTGGGACCTGACGTCACTTCAAGACGCGCCCCGGAAGCGATGTCGTCCTCAACGAGCGGCGAAGGCTCGCATCTCACGGTACTGGTCAAGGATGATGAGGAGGATGTCAATCCTTTCGCCGATCCTTCCCTCACGGCCGCTAACGTGTACGACGTCGTCCCCCGTGGAGCTCCTGTCTCTCCGAGGCCGAGGCAGCGGGAGGAGGAGGAAAAGCCGAGGGACCCATACGCACCCCCTGGGAACCTCTCCGGGTTGTTCAGCTTTGGCGGCGGTAACGTCGCCGCGTTCTCGTCGCATGTCCACCTCGAGGACGAGACGGGAGTGCTCGGCGAGGGCACGATCGACGATGCGGTGCTGGATAGCAAAAGGCGTGAACTCGACAAAAAGGAGGCTGAGCTTCGGGTTCGAGAAGACGCTTACGATGAGATATCCGCCACCATCGAGCGCCGTCCCAACTGGCCCTCGTGCCGCCCTGTGCTCTACCATGATATTCGCGCCGAAATCGCGGAAGAGAACCGAGCGATGGTCCAGACGGCGTACATGACCTGGTTGGGAACCGCCTTCGGGTATTCCCTCAACGCCGTGGTCATGACGCTGATCTTCTGGTCGGGCCTCGGGGCGGGCATCGGGGACTGGTTCTTCGCGTGCCTCTTCGCCGTCGCGGGAGTTCCGATATCGTTTCAGACGTGGTACCGGGTTCTCTACAACGCGGGTAAAAGACGGCAGTCGGGCATGTTCACGTCGGCAATTTATATTCGATTCTTCATGCACTTTGGCTTTCACCTGGCTATGGTGGTTTGGATGCTGGCGTCCATTCCGGTCGTTGGATCTATGTGCGCCGGGATAATCACCACGATGCTCGTGTTCTCGAAGGAGGACGGAAGCTGGGGCGAATTCGTCGGTTTCCTTTCGTTTCTCAACGTCCTCGTCTGGGGGGTGATCGGGTTCGCTTCGGTCTACGTGGGCGGCGCGGCGTTGACCAGGTTCCGAACGGGCGGTGGGCCCGCGGACGTTCGACGCGGGGTCCGTTTCTCCGGCGCCCTCATTCACTGATGTCATATCATCTCGTATAAATGTCCGTCTACAGTGTTAACATTAGATGTCACCATAATCCAAGACGACTCGGTTGGACTTGGGCGCGTCGATATCCTGATACACCTTGCCACCCTTGCCCTCGGCCACGACGACCACCTGCTGCTGCCCGCCCTCGGGGGCATCCCCGCCCGTCTCCGGCGCGGGAACCTGCACGAACGGACCGTTGGGACCCGCTCCCTCCGCCGGCACCAGCATCATGCCGGGCGCGGCCTGCATCACGCTGATCTGCGGTCGCTGGAACTGGTTCCGCTCGCGGGGGCCCCGGCCGCCGCGGCCGCCTCGATCGGCACCCCTCCCGCCGCGTCCGCCGCCCCCCTCGCGGGAGCGCTCGTCGCGATCTTGCCTCTTCTGGCGCTTTCGATCCTGGTCCTCCTTCTTGGCCGCCGCGAGGTAGTTCTCCGCGTAGATCTTGTCGTAGATCTTCTCCAGCTGCGCGTCAACCGCCGCGGCTTGCTTGTTCTTGATGTGCTTCAGGACAAACTCCGGCGAGACGAACAGCTTGGCGCTGAGCGTGCACCCGTACCTGTTATCGTCGTGCTTCACGATGCACGAGTCCATCCACGCGTTGAGGTCGCGGTCGGCGCGGGACTTGCCCAGTCGCGCCTCCTCGGGGTCGCCGCGGGTCACGCGGTCCACGCACCAGCGGTCGGTGTGAAACGCCCAAGTCTCCGCCGCGGTCCTCCGTTTCCGTTGGGGCTTACCGGAGGAGTCGGGGGCGCCGTCGGCGGGCTTCTCGCCGTCGGTGTCCTTGGCGGCGTCGTCCTCATCCTTGCCGTCGGCCTCCTTGCCGTCGTCATCCGCGCCGTCTTCCCAATCCGCCGGGTCGGAGGGCTTGGCGGCGCGCATGAGGCAGCCGGCGTCCGCGTCGTGGCGAGCCGTGGGAGGCGCGGAGATGTAGTCCAGCACGGTGAGCTCCTGGCGGGCGTAGTAGTCCACGCCGTGCACGCGCCAGAGGTAGACGATGCGAACGTCAACCGCCTCGGCGAGGGCGTCCTGGTCGACGCCGCCGGTGCCGTCGCCCTCGATCGTCTCCTCCGCGGGCGCCTCCTCAGCCTCCATCTCGGCGTCGCCGTCAGCCTTGTCGTTCGTGCGCTTTCGTGCGGGTTCCCTGCCGTGCGTCGGGGTCGGGTCCGGCGCGTCGAGGACGGCCTTGACGTCGTCATCCTCCGTCCAAGCGCTCTCCATCCCTTTCTCCTCGTCGAGCTGCTTGACCAGGCGGACGAGGCTGCGAAGGTCGTGCGCCAGGCGGGTGGGGTTCCAAGCCGAGGCGGGCACCGGGTACCTGCCGCGGCCGTCGCGCCTGTCGGGTCGGGGCGGCCTTCGCGCGTCGTCGCCATCCTTGTCGGCATCCGTCGCGGGTTCGGGCGCGGGGGGTGGAGCCTCCGAATGCGGTGGCATCTCCAGGGTACCGGCCGAGAGCTGCTCGTGGAACTCCTTCGCGGCGTCGACGGCGATCTCGGTGCGCTTACTGAACGGTCCCTCCAGCTTCCTTGGGTCGTGCGCGTCGCGGAGCTTGGGATCGTTCTTGACCTCGTGAAAGTTGCGCTCCCTGAATTTGTCCGCGTGCGTCTCCTGGTACCTCTGGTACGCGCGCTCAGCCTCGGCGGGCGCGACGTGGTCGGGGAGGTGCTGGATGGTGAACTCGCGGAAGCTCAGGGGCTCGTCGTCGTCGCGGCGGCCGCCCCTGCGCCCGGGGAAGCGTCGTCCGGGGCCCCGGCCGCCGTCGTTGAACCTGCGGCGCTGGGGCGACCGCGGGGGAGGGCGGCCGTCGTAGCGGTCATCGCGGTCGAACGGGGGTCCGCCGCGGGGGGGCGAGCGCCCGCGCTTGAATCCGCCGCCGCCGGGACCGCCGCGATCATCGAATTGCTGCCCGGAAGGGGGAGGACCGGGAGGCAGAGGCGGTCCGTCCATCGCGATCGATCGAAAATTCCCGAGGGCCGAAGATCGCGATCGGTCCGAGACGGTCGAGACACACGCGGAGACTACGCGAGCGAGGCGGCGGTGGACACGGGTTGGAGTATGCGCTCCTGGAAAGGCGCGGACCCCGAGACGAAGTGGCGAAACGGGTTCGCGCGCTGCCGATCTGCCGACAGAATTGCCCGAGCCGACACAATTGCCCTCGTCCGAGGTTTCGCTTCCCCAATTTCGCGTTCGCCAGTGTGAACAGAAGTGGGGGCTAATTGTATTCTTCTACTGCAAGGGGGTCCTTCGCACTATGATGCTAGAAGTCGAAACTATCGCTCGCGTTGAGCGACCTCTCTTGCTCCATCTGATCAATAAGACCCGACGCGTTCATGCTGTCGTCGCTGTCGTCGTTCAGCGCCTTGTTGATGATGCTACCCACCTTAGCCGCGGCTCCCGTCGGACCCGTCCTGGCGGTGCGCTTGACGTTGACGTTTTGTACCTGCGGCTGTTGTACCTGCGGCTGCGACTTTGGCGACCGAGGGGGACGCCCGGGGCTGGGAGTGTTCGGTGCCTTCCGCTGCGTACTCTCATCCTGACCCGGGCTCGGGGGCACCTCGATGGGAGGCGGCGGAGGCGCGCGGTACGTGTTCCGCGGGGGCGGCGGCGGCGCGTGCGTCGACTCCCTCGGCGGCGCCATCAGCGCGGCTTCGAGCTCGTCGCTGTCGTCCAGGTTGGCGTACGATGGCGCGTACGACGACGTCGACGGAGGTGCCGCCGAGGCTACGGCGCCTGTTCGCGGCTTGATGAAGGATGACGCTGACGTCCCGAAGAGCGCGCCGGATGTCGCCGGATCGTTCCTCAGAGTCTTCGCCGCGCGCTCCGTCGATCGCGTCGCCGACCTCGGCGTCGCGTTCCTCACCCACGAGGGCGCGTGACCGGGCGGCGGCGGCGCGAACGGATCGTAACACGCGAACAACGCCCTGATGAGCTGTGCGAGACGTGCGGCCTTCCTCGTGCGCGACGCCCTGGACGTACCGGCGCGATCCGGGGGAACGAGGATTTCAGCCATGGCCTCCGCGGCGGCGCGGGGATCCACCGCGCCCGCCTCGGCCATCTGGTAAAAGTGAGCCAGCAGCGCGGTCCAAACGTTGTAACCGTCCTCCGTCTGTCGGTCGCGAAGCGTTTGCGCGGCGAAGAGCGCATCCGGCTCGGACAGCTCGTCGTTATGCCGCGGGAACCCTTCCTGCGCCATGAACGCGGCGTCGTCGTCGTCGTCGAGGAAACCAGCCGGAGCCGGTTCACCGTCCCCCGGCGGAATCGATCGAACCAAGGCGCCCACCGCGTCGCACACGTTCGCGCATGTCTCACCAATCAGTCGACCGTCGTCAACCTCCGCGGCGACGAACACCCCGGCGATGACATCCGTACCCGTCACGCGGTTGGAATCGTAAAATTCACCGTCGAACCGTAAGTCGTACACGCGCTCTAAAAGCCGGTCCAACACGCGAAGACGTTCACCCCGCGCGATGGAGTATCCCGCTCCGGGGTTCAGCACCATCGCCGCTTTAGGAGAAATAGGGGATTCGACCACCTTGACCACCTTGGGCGACGGAGACGTGGGGGATTCGAAATCATCCTCGTAACGCGCGTCATCCGCCGCCGCCGGGACCGTCGCGGTCATCTCTCGCACCCTCGCCTCGACCTGCGCGTCAACCTCCGACGCGATCTTGGCCTTTTCAGCCGCGCGCTCATCCTCGAGTTCCCTGCGCCGCCGCTCGAGCTCGGCGTTCCATTTCGCGCGCTCGCGCTCCTCGTTGGACTCGTCCAGAAAGTCAGCCGAGTCGGAGAACTCCGCGGACAGGTCCTTCGGCCCTTGGCTTTGCGAGCCGACCCGCGGAGAGGCTCCACGGCTCTGTCTCCTCGCATCGTCGGACACTTCCGGTGACTTTGGCGAGCGTACATGACTCGTGGCCGTCGGTTCCGCGGCCTGGACAGACACTGGCGGGTCTTCGTCAAAGGAATCGTCCATGACCGGTATGGTCGTCGCCGTGAGACCAACCGGCGCGGGAGCAATGGTGACGGGAGCAACCGAGAGAGAGGCGGCCTGATTCTCCCGCGCACGTTTGAACTCGAGCTCGAGCTTCTCCCTGCGTTCCCGTTCTTCCCTCGCCTCTCTCTCGAGCCGCTCCAGCCGCTCCTCCGTCGCGCTCTTGCTCTGTTCCGTCTCCGTCTCTACCCGCCGCTTGCGTTTGTCCTCCTCAGCCTTCTTTGCCCTGGCGGTTTCCTCGCGTTTGGCCACGAGCTCGTCGTGCCTCTCTCGCTGCCGTCGCGCCTCCGACTCCTGTTTCATCTTCTCAGCCTCAGCCTTTTGCGTTCGTTCGAGCTCGTACTGGGCGTTTTCGTACTCGACCCGCCGCCGCAGCGCCTCGATCTTCCCGTCCTGGTCCGCGAACAAAGGGTCGGAGCGACGCTGTTCCATTCGGGCCTGCATCTCCTTCAGCCTCGTGGTGTGTCCGTCCACCACCTTCGTCATGTCATTCATCACGAGCTCAGCCTCGTACTTGATGAGCTGCTGGCGATTCATTCCGGCGCGTGGAAGCCCCTCCTTTTCGCGCGCCACCCTCCGCTCAGCCTTCATCCTGAGCACCTTGCGCTGTTGCCTCAGCTCCCTGATGCGCGCCTCGTTCTCCATGTACTTGCGGTCGCGGTCAGCCTTGCGGGGGTCGTCCACTTCGTCCGGAAGCGGCATATCGCGTCGCCAAGGTACCGGAGGGACATTGAGACCCTCGCGCAGCTCCCACACCTCGCTCGACAGCGTGCTCGCCATGTCGCCGGCGAAGGCGCCCCGCCAAACTGATTTGAGCTTTTTGGGAGTCTTCCAACAACGGTCCAAAAAACTCGGAAAACCGGGCGAGCCTGAGAACCGACCACAGCGAGCGTCGCCGGGGCTCAGGCGCAGGGAGACGTCATGGGAATCCCTCAGGTTTTCGTCGCCGTCGGTGGCGTCTGCATGTTCGTCGCGCGGAGGCGCCAGGGCGTCGGTCGGCGTGTGAACAAGGACTCCCGGCGTGATGCCACGAAATCATCGGGAAACGCTCGGGATGCGCCTACCCGCCTGGGCACGGTGCCCCGACGCCGGCGTCGTGAGAACGACCCTAGCCCGGTGTCGTCGTCCGAAGATATCGCCCCGACTGCATCCGAGGGCTCGAGTACCTCGGAAGGCGCGCAATCCGTCGACTCGGAGGCGGTCGTATCGTCGAGGGGAGCCGATATGTTGGTTCCGGGAGTAGAGGGGAATGATGAAGGCGCGGCGGAGGCGGCGTCGGACTCGACGGGAATCACGCCGTCGACCGTAAATGAGGGGGTGATCGACGCCGTCGTGGACGACAGTGTTGTGAAAGGCGATATCGAGGCTGGAACGTCGCCCGAGGGTCCACCCGAGGGCGCCTCGAACGCGCGGCCAGATGGGGAAGGTGAGCACCAGCTCCGAGTCAACAGCGAAGACGAGGATCGGTCGTCATTCGGCTCGGTGTCGAAGACCCCAATTCGACCGCACGCTTCGGGGGGACTGGGACGCGTGGTGACGAGGAGCTCGTCCCCTCCGTTGTCGTCGTCGTCGAGGAGGAGGAGAACCGTCGCGTTGGCCGCGGTGAGAGCGGCGGCGAGAGCCGCGTCCACCGCCTCCGACGGCAGCTGGTCTTCGACGGCATCCGAAGAGGACGACTCCGAGGTGACGGGTCCTTCTTCGGAGGAGACGGGTCCTTCTCCGGATAAGAGGGTGACGTTCGCGCCGACTGTTCGCAACGACGAGAACGCGGTGCCCCCCGCGTCCCCCGCGACGCCGGCCCGTGTTCTCGTAAAGGACACCGGCGTCGACGCAAAGACACCCGCGCCGACGCTCTCCGCCATCGACCCGAACCGGTCGCCAACATCCGAGTCACCGTCGACTGAGGTTAAGCCCAGCGTGGGCACCGGAAACGCCCGGTTCGTCTGCGACTCGCCCTTGGTGTGTGCGACGCCGGTCGTTGGGACGAAGCGGCCCGTGCGGGGCGAGAAGGGTCGTGCCGGACTGACCCGCGTGGCGCAGATCCGCATCGTCAAGTCTCCGTCGTTCACGGACAGGTCCATGGCGCCGCTCACCGCGTTATCGCCACCTAAGGACGTGGTGTGGGAGAAGATGAGTGCGAGGGAGCAGGCGAACTGGGTCGGCGCGGGGAAGGTTCCAAACTTCTCGAGGTTCAAGACTCCCGGGCCGAAGTCACGGGCGGAACTCAGCGAAGAGGAGGACGAGGAGGAGGTGATGGTCCGGGTGTCGCACGAAGCGATGCACGCGGTGGGAAACATGAGATACAGTGCCGAGAACGCGTGGTCATCACCCTCAGACGGAAGTGTGGATGGAGAAGAAGACCAGGGTCCGTACGGGGCTCTGGTATCCACGTTGTCTCCGAACACCATCATGGACGGCGCGAGTCCCGCGACTTTTGCTCGAAGGTACGTGGAAGCCTCGGTGACCAGGGTGGAGGGTATGGCGGCGGACGAGATGGAACATGAGGCGATCGCGAGAGCCTACGTCGACGCGAGTGAGATGCGAGTGGGCGCGATGCTTCGGGCGAGCGGTGACTAGTCGATTTTCTGTTTGAAAGATTGTTAAATTCAACAATGTGAGAAGGCGGCGTCGAAGACAACCGCCGTGCTATTCTTAACCCTTAATGATGTCAGAGACTCTCTTTGACGATCGCCAACCCAGGCTTGAGGCTCGCTCGTGACTTCCCGTTGACGAACGCTACTCCCCTGCCATCGGACGCTCCATCGGCATGCTCTCTGAGCGCCTCCGCGGACCCGAGGCTCTGCATCGAATGTTTCGCCTTGTGCGACAGGCTCTGCTTGACCTCGTCCTTGGTCTCTTCGGAGAGGTCGTTGACATGAAGCCCCATCGCCTTGGTGGTAAACGCCGAGAGTGCTTCCTGATAGTGGAGGTACTCCGAGTCTCCCGTGTGGAGGTTCAGATTTTTCATGAACCGGATCATCCCCATCCTCGTGATGTTCGTGCCGTAAGTGCCCATCGGCGGCGGCGTCTCCTTGATCAGGTTGATCACCTCGGAGAGCGGGATGTAGCCCGTCACCTCGGGATCGAGCCTTCTCCACGCAATCTCGAACTCCTTGATGTTCTCGTCCGTAACATCCTCTCCCTCCTCTTCCCTCTTCTGGTTGCTGAAGTTGTCCACGACGACCGCAATCAGAAGGTTGAGCGTCACGAAAGTGCCGAGCACGACAAACGAGATGAAGTACGCGGGCGCCCCCTGACTGCCGCAGCACTCGCCGATGGCGCACTCGCTCGAATCGTCGCAACCGCTATTCGCTGGGGTGATCATGCAGTCGTACATGACCGAGTTCCATGCCTCACCGGTGACCATTCGCAACAGTAAGAGAATCGACTGACCAAAATTCCTAAAGTTTGCGTGCTTGTTCAGATTCTCTCCAAACTGAACCTTGCCAAAGATGTTCATGCCCAGGATGGCGTACACGAAGCACAACAGGAACAGGAGCGAACCGATGTTGATCAGGCCCGGGACAGAGATCAGCAGCGTGTTGAACAGCATTCGCAAACCCTTGAGCTTTCGGATGAGCCTGAAGATCCTCGCCAGACGAAGCACGCGCAACACTGAAGCCGCGCCGCCGCCACCCAAGGCCCAGCCGAGAACGGTGATGAAGACGCAGAAAAAGTCAAAGCAGTTCCACTGGTCGGAGAAGTACACGTAGGGATTCATGGCGTACAGCTTCATGGCCGCCTCGCTGATAAATATCGCCCCAAAGACGTAACCCATCATCTCGAGCGCGTCGGTCCAGGATTGCGGCTGATCGTAATATTCGCACGCCATCATCACCGCGTTGAGCAAGATGACGAACATGATGAAGTATTCGAACGGCTCCTTCTCCACGAATTTGTACAACGCTTTCCGATTGGGATCGGTAGGGTAATCCTTCTTGACTGTTTCGCCCAGGAGCTGAGTCTTGCGCTGCACCCACAGCTTCTGCTCCTTTGTCATCGTCGCCGAGCCGCCGTCGCCGGATTCCTCGCTGATCTGCGCAAAGTTATCCAAGATGATACCGATGAAGAGGTTGAGGATGAAGAAGTTGGCGACGATCATGAACGCCAGGAAGAAGAACGCGAGGGCCGGGGTGTTATCCCGCTTGGGCGCAAGGTCGGGAGACCTCGCATCGACACCCATGTACATCACCGCGGTCCAACCCTCCGTGGTGGACATCTCGAACAGGGTCTGCATGGCGTTGAACACGTTGTCGAAGTTCATGTCCTGGGATTTCCACATGCGCAGCCTGTAATCGTTCGTGTCATACGCGCTGACGCAAAGACCTTCCGTGGAAATGCTCCCGTCGTTGCAGCTCGCCGTGATCGCGTCCCAGGCTCGATCGATACCCGTGACGTTGTGCCAGCCGTCGATGCAAGCAGACTTGGCCTCGATATCGTCGTCATCCGTCAACGCGCCCGACTCGTCGTAGTAGTAGCACTTCGCAAAAGCTCCCATGAAGAGCTGCATGCCGAGAATGCCGAAGATGAGCCAGAACAGCAAAGACACCAAGAACACGTTCCCGAGGCCCGGTAAAGAGCGGAACAGCGCGTTGACGACAACCTTGAGCTCGGGCACCCTGGAGATGACGCGAAGCGGCCTGAGCACCCTCATCGTGCGAAGCGCCCTGACCCACTCCATGTTACCGCTATCCATCGCCTTTGCGAAGATCGAGATGGCGACGATGAAACCATCCATGCAGTTCCACGGGTCTCGAATGTACGCGCCGTCGTCGCAGAACCATCCCTTCTTCTTGAAGTCTGATCCAACCGCTCCGTACGCGATCAATTTCATGATCATCTCGATCACGAAGATGATTGTGAAGATCCAGTCGAGGATGTTCAGAGTTTCTACGGCAGAGCTCTCCAGCACCTTGGGGCTCTCGAACGCCATGGTCAAAGAGCTGATGACGATGAATGTCATGATGACCATGTCGAACTTCTTGTCGTCCACCATGTCATAGCACCAGCGGCGCACGTAGTTTTGGACAGAGAACAGGCCGAGCGACTTACCCTCGTACTTCCACAGTGGTTTGGGCGCGCCCCCAGGCTGGGGTGTGCACTTGAAGCACGAAAAGCCGCAGATCAACGAACCTTCGCGAACCTGGCCGTATCCCTTCGCCTCGAGATCCTTCCTCTTCTGCTCCTCAGCGGCTTTGCGCGCCTCCCTCGCTGCATCCTCTCTGCGTACGAGCTCTGCGGCTTCCTCCTCCTTCTTGCGCTTTTCCTCGCCGAGCTTAGCCTTGGCCTTGGTCGCGAGCTTCAGCCACTTGCTGAACACCCTGGGCTTATAGACCTTGTCAGGTAGGTTAGCCCAGAAGCGCTTCTCTTCGAGCTCAGCCGGACTCAAATCAGCCTTTCCAGTCTCTTTGGACATGTAGGTGGAGAAGAACTTGACGTTCTCCAGGAGCAGTCGGGCATCCTGCATCTCATCGCTCACCTCGTGCTCGCCAAAGTTGGTGAGCAAGATGGCGACGAAGAGGTTCAGCACCATGAACTGCCCGATGATCAGCAGCAGCACAAAGTAGAGGGCGGACCAGGACCCGCCAACCTCCATGCCGTCGTACATCACGGCGTTCCAATCCTCACCGGTAAGCACCTGGAACACGGTCACGAGCGCCCATAAGAGGGTGTCGAAGTTGTGGCGGGGGATCTCACCGTCATCCAAACCGCACATTTTGCCGCCGAACATCTGCATGCCCAGCAGTGCAAAGATGAACAGAGTCAGGATGACCACGAAGGAAAACTCTCCGAGGCTGATCAGCGTGAGGTAAATGGTGTACAAGAAGTTCTGCAACTTCTTCCAGGACCGCACCAGCTTGAGAACGCGGAGAATCCTAAACGAGCGGAGCGCCGAGAGCGAACCGGAGTTGGCCATCGCCAGCTCCACGATGGACATGATCACCACGACCGCGTCGAAGATGTTGAAGCTGTCCTGGACGTACTTTCTGGGTCCCAGTCCGAGTACTTTGAAAACCATCTCCACGATGAACGCAATCGTGAGCACCAGGTTGATGGTTGCCAAAGTATCGCCGTACGTCTTCGGCATCCCGTCGTACTCCATCGCCAGCACGAGGGTGTTGACAAGGATGAGCACCACGAAGAGCGGATTGAACCACTTCGACTCGATTATCCCTCTGAAGAATCGCCGGATTCGCCCCGAGAGCGTCGCGTTCTCAGCCTTACGACGCTCCTCTTCCTTCAGAGCGCGCCTCTCCTCCTTCCTCAGTTTTTTTGACCCGTCCTCGTCGTCGTCGGTGTCATCCTCCGAATCCGAGTAAAGACCGAGTTCGTGCCTCTTCTCGCGCGCAGCCTTCTTGATAAACTGCTTACGCGTCTCCTCCGCCTCCTCCTTGTCCTCCTCCTCGTCCAACGCGTCCTTCGCCTCGGTGTTCTCCTCGTCGTACACCTCGGTGATGACCGCGAGCGCCAGGTTCAGGAGGAAGAATCCTCCGGTGAACACCAGGAGGATGAAGTAAATCACGCTCCACCCGGTGGTGGCGTCCATGGTCATGTACATGATGGGCGTCCACCCCTCGAGGGTGATGCACTGGAAGATCGCCAGCCAGGCGTACCCGATGTTATCGAAATGGGTGATGCCGTAGTTGGGGTTCCGTCCCTTCAGGCACATCTGGCCGGCGGGGCAGAAGTACCCCTCCCAGTGCATCTTCGACATCGCGCACGCCTGCTCATCATCGTCGGCGAGGAGCACGTACGCGGTACCAACACCGCTCGTCGGGCTCAACTCATCACGGCACATCAACGCGTACTCTCCGTCGATGGAAGCCGTCAGATCCGCGCAGGTTTTCCCAGCCACCTCCGTGAAGCACCTGTTCCGTAGGATGCCCATGAAGATGTTGAGGCCGAAGATGCCAAAGATGGTGAAGAAGAAGATGCAAAACAGTAACACGTTGCCAATCATGGGCACGGATCGGATGATCGTGCCGATGAGCGTTCGCATCCCCGGGAGCACCGAGAGCGTCCTCAGCGGTCGAAGCACGCGAATCACCCTCAGCGCGCTCGCGTTGGACCCAGCCCCGGGCAGCAACGACACCAACGAAACCACCACCACGATGAAGTCCATCACGTTCCAACCGTCCTTCAGGTAAGATCCCTTGTTGAACAGGAACCCCATCGCGACGACCTTCACCAGGAACTCAATCGTGAATATCGTCGTGAACACCAGCTCTGACCCTTCGATGACGACGTTTCCGCCGGACGTGCTGGTCGCCTTGAAGTCGCCGCAACCCCTTCCCTCGAGCTTCTTTGGCTCCATCATGCAAAGCACGATGGCGTTCGCAACGATCGTGAGCAGGATAAACCTGTCGAACCACACCCACTCCATAAACTTTATGCAGCCTCTCCTCAGCGGGTTTTCCTTCGACAGGCAAAAGAAGACGGTGGGTTCGTAGTAGGGAGCGTCGAAATCCTTGTCGACTGTAGGCATCTTGGACCTCCCCTGCGATATGAGCGGCGCGTGAGCGAGGCGCGTCAGTTCAGCTGAGAAAGGCGGACCACGCCGGACGGCGGGGGCGGGCAGGGTCGGAAACAAATAGACGACACCCCGCCGATATTGATCACGGGGGGACGTTGGAAATTGCCGGGGGGTTCGGGCGGCGCGCGCCACCTACCTTGGGTAAATCGACCTGACTCATCGTGTCCGATGCGAAGTCATCGTCCGTGGTGTCGCTGGCCGCATATTTCTTTTCCGTCATCCCCAAGGCCCCCGTCAGAGCTGACGGGAGGTATGAGGATGGCGTCAGCGATGCGCTCAGCCGCGAGAACATGTTGCACCCTTTGACCCTAGCGCCCTGCGGCTGTGCGGGGTAGGTCGCGCCGGTCGAACACGCCGGATTTCGCGACCCCTGGGTCTGCTGGGTTCCGCTCGCAAGACCACGAGACGGATCGCCGAGGTCGTGCTCGGCAACTCGCCGCCAGAGCGCCTGCGGCTTGTGAGATCGGAGGCAAATTTGCTAATCTTGGAACGTATCTTCACGAAACGAGCCGCGGCGAAATATTATCATCACCGCACATGTGAGCAGTTACGATGAGGGACGCGTTTATCGTCATCGTACGGTGATCAGTTGTTCAGTAAACCCCAATTAGCGTTTAAAAAGGCGACAACCCCGAAAAGAATAATCTTCACGGAACGTCGTCGCCCCAGACGTCGCCTGCGCAGTGCGGGGCCACACGACCCGAGACCGACGCTCCGAGGTCGACCACGATCGTTCACATGGCAGCTCGACGCCTCCTCGGATACGGTACCGCCGCTGGCGCCGCTGTGGGCGCCGCCGCTTGGGGAATCGTTCAGATGGGGATGCCCGAACCGCCGCTTTCCAGCGAGGCTTGGGCGGACGCGTCCGTCTCGGCCCCGTCCAGACGCGAGCAGCTTCGTAAGCTGCGCGCGAACGAAGAATTCGACGTGCTCATCATCGGAGGAGGCGCTACGGGCGCGGGCGCGGCGGTCGACGCCGCCACCAGGGGCCTGCGCACGGCGCTCATCGAGGGCGAAGACTTCGGGAGCGGCACCTCCTCGAGGTCCACCAAGCTCGTCCACGGCGGCGTCAGGTACCTGGAGAAGGCCGTGTTCCAGCTCTCGTACGGCCAGCTGAAGCTCGTTTTCGAGGCGTTGCACGAGCGCAAGAACCTGCTCCGCAACGCCCCGCACCTGGCGCATCCACTCCCGATCGCAACCCCGTGCTACCACGGCTGGGAGGTGCCCTACTACTGGGCAGGAATGAAAGCCTACGACTTCGTCGCGGGCACCTCCGGACTGACCATTTCCGGCTTTCGAACCGCCGCCGAGTCCCTCGCCAACTTCCCCACGCTCGCGGCCGTGCGCCAGGAGGACGGCGCCGAGCTCAAGGGCACCATCGTCTACAGGGACGGACAGTTTGACGACGCCAGGCTCAACGTGTCCCTCGCGTGCACAGCCGCGCACGCGGGCGCCGTCGCCGCAAACTACGTTCGGGTGACGAGTCTGGTGAAGGACCGCGACACCGGGCGGGTGATCGGGGCGAACGTTAGGGATGTGATCGACGGCGGGAGGGAGTTCGAGGTACGGGCGAAGGTTGTGCTCAACTGCACGGGGCCCTTCACGGACTCGGTGCGAAAGATGTCCGACGGGTCCCGGAACGACATCATGACCCCGGCGGGCGGAGCTCACCTGACCCTCCCGAAACACTTCGCCCCCGAGTCCGAGGGTTTAATCGTTCCAAAGACGAAGGATGGGCGTGTGGTGTTCATGCTGCCGTGGCTCGGCGGTGTCATCGCGGGTACCACCGACGCGTTGGCGCCCGTCACCCTGAGGCCCCGCGCGAGTAAAGACGAGGTGGACTTCATCCTCGACTCCATCGCGCCGTACCTTTCCGTGCCGGCGACGCGCGCGGACGTGACGTCCGTGTGGTCCGGGATCAGGCCCCTCGCCGCGGATCCGACCCAAACCGGCACCGAGAACGTGAGCCGCGATCATCTCGTGGTGGACGAGGGTGACGGGATGGTAACCGTGACCGGCGGCAAGTGGACGACGTATCGACTCATGGCTGAGCACGCGGTGGACGCCGCCATCCGAGCCGCTGACAAGGAGAGTACGGCGAGTAAGGCTGGGATTGTGAAGGAGAGTATGGCGAGTAAGGCTGGTGTGTGCCGGACGGTGGACGTCGCGGTCGTGGGTGCGCACGGGTACTCCCCCGACCTCCACGTCAGGTTGCTCTCAAAGTCGGGGAAAGTCCCCGAGGCTGGCGTCGTACCCGAGCTGAACGACGCGGCTGTGATGTCGCACCTCGCCAAGTCATACGGCGACCGCGCTCCATCCATCGTGGCGCTCGCGAGGAGCGACCCGCGGCGGCTCGCCCGGAGGATCGCCGGTCCGAATCAGCCCGTCATCGCGGCGGAGGTTTTGCACGCGGTACGACACGAGTACTGCCAGACGACGTGCGACTTCGTGGCGAGACGGACGCGGCTGGCGTTCCTGGACGTGGAGGCGGCGCGGCGGGCTGTGCCGGAGGTTAACAAGTTGCTCGCCAAGGAGCTGCGATGGGGATCGTGGAGAGCGGCGAGGGAACTCAAGGATGCGAACGCGCTGCTGGACACGTTCACCTGCTGAGTCTAGCGAGGCGGCTTTAATGTACAGTAGACACACTGAATCTGAGAGTCAACCAAGTCGCCGCGTGACTTTTCCCGGGGTTGCCTCCTTTTTGTTCTCAACACGTCAGCGTCCTTGTCACATCTCGCGGACCCCGCGACAGATTTCGAGCTCAGACGCAGGCGACGCACTGACCTGATGGATTACGGAGTTCCCGCCGCGCTCGGCGTGTCGCCCGAACTGATGGAGGAGGTGTCCACCGGGGTGAGCGCCCGCCCCCCGTTCAAAAAAGACGTTCCCTCCCAGATCCAGCCTTCTTTCCCTCCCACGACGCCGTTCGACTGACCCCTCCGTGTTCCCTCTTCGACCGAGCAGACCACGATCATGGCGTGCGCGTACGACGGTGGAGTCATCCTGGGAGCCGACAGCCGGACCTCGACGGGAAACTACGTCGCGAACAGAGCCTCGGACAAGATCACGCAGGTGATGGACAACGTTTGGATGTGCCGTTCGGGCTCGGTGCGTACCCCGTGCGAATAGTCCCCACTCACGGGTTACCCGGTCGCCCCATCGCGACGATACTCTTCCAGCGTCCCGTTCTTCCAGGTCTCGTAGTCCAGGAGGGAGAACACCCCCGCGGCTCCCGACGCGAACCATCCATCGAGACTAACCCTAATAAAATCCAACATCCTTCCCACCAAACGACGACAGGCTGCCGACACCCAAAACGTGTGCGCCATCGTCAAGAACGCCGTGGAGGAGCACGGCATGATGAGCGGCAGCGATGAGCCCGGCATGGCGGACGTCAAGCTCGTGGCTAACGTCACGATGCAGATCGCGTACAGGAACAAGGATCGCCTATCCGCCGGCATGATCATCGCGGGTTGGGACCGACGCGCGGGGGCGCAGGTGTTTGGCATCCCGCTCGGCGGGTCCCTCGAGAAGTGCGACTTTACCCTGGGAGGCAGCGGCAGTGCGTACATCACCGGGTTTTGCGACGACACCTGGAAGCCGGGAATGTCCAGGGAAGACGCGGAGGCGTGGATCAGGCGCGCCATCTCCATCGCAATCTCCAGGGATGCGTCGTCGGGTGGCGTGATCCGCCTCGTCACCATCCACGAAAAGGGCTGTGATAGGCAAATGTTCGAACCGGCGCAGCACCCGCTGGCGTACGACGAGCTGCCGGTGATCCGCAGGGAGGAAGTCGTCGCCTAGGTCGTGACTCGAGCGTAGGTTGTGAATGTCGAAAAACAGAACTTGAATTACATGCAAATTATGCACAGCCGCGTGCCGATCCGCCAGCCGCGGAGGGAAACCCACGGAACAAACGTGGGTGTTCCCTCCGACGGCGGAATCGAACCCCGTGAAAAGAAAGTTGCGTCTACTTTACCATCGCTCGTGTATCATAGAAGACACTTTGGCGGTTCACCTCTGGTTCGCACCCCCGTTGAACTGTCCGTTGAACTCCATCTGGACGTTGCCCTCGTACGCCGCGATCTTCTCCTGCGCCTTGTTGAGTTCGTCCCTGGCCATGAGGAGCTCCTGGAGCGCAGCCTTGGTCATCTCCTTCGCCTTGTTCGCCTCCACCCGCAGCTGCACCTTCTCCTTCTCCGTCGAGATCAGTTTCACCGCCAGCTGGGTCTGCGCCTCCCTGGTGACGCCGCCGAAGTCGTCGTCCGCCATGAAGACCCCGCCCTCCGGAGCATCCCACGGCTCGGGGACCACCAGCAGGTTGTTGGCGCCATCCTGCCACTTGAAGCCGTTGCCCGGGAGCTTGACGAGGTACTTGTAGAAGAACACGCCGCCGGCGGGAAGTTCCATCTCGCACTGCCACACGTTACCCTCGGTCCACGTCATCGCGACGCCCTGGTTCTGGTCCCAGTTCCCGAGCCTCGAGTCCGAGCCGATGATGTACAAGTCCTCGCCGGGCTTGGTCACGTAGTGCAAGGAGAAGCACACCTTCATGTCCACCTTCTGGCCCACGAGGGCGAGGGAGGTAGCGTCGGCGGGATCCGCGGCCATGATGTCGCGAGCCCTCGCGAGCGCAGCCTCCTTGCTGGGCACCGCGCCGGAGGTGACGAGCGCCGCACCGTTCGTCGCCGCGGAAGGCGCCGCGGAGATGGACACCGAGGCGTCCGCGTCCCCGTTCCTCTCGGTGCCTGCCACAGCGTCCGCGCGGACGAGGTGGCGACCGCGCTTGGCGGAAAAGACGACGGCGGAGGTCTTACGAGAGGAAGCCTTGAGGCCGTGAGCGCGGTGCGCGCCGACCTTGGCGGCCGCGGCGGACGCGCTGACGGAGAGAGCGAAGGCCATGATTGAGGGAGATGAATGTACACCGGTTGGCGACGGTCGTCTTCACGCGCGCGAGGCGACGGTATCCGACGTCCGAAACAGACGCGGGCTGCGAAGGATCACGCCGACGAGACTTGTGTCTGCGCTGGCGGGTGTGATTAGCGTTCGCGTCCGGGTGGTGGTCCGTGCGCGCGCCGATCTTTGCGCGGAGTCGCCGCACGTGGTTCGACAAATAACTCGATTCTGTTCCCCTCTTTGTATGGGTATCGTGACTGACACCTGGATGCCAGGTTCAAAGGCTAGGAATGAAAGTACGAAGCGTGCTGCACAGCGTTTTTGGGCGACTTTCAGAGCGTCCGGCAAGATTTTCACGACCAAAACTTTGACTTTCTCGTGACACGATTGGACGAGACGAGTTTGTTCCGCGTCTCGGCCAATGGAACGCGCGAATCTCTCAGAGGCGGGAAAAAGCAAGATTTGAGTTGTTTTTGATTTTTCGAAACCAAAGGAGTTGCAGCCCCACTGCCACCTTGGCGGGAACCGTCGGGATGGAATCAGTATGGGATGACAGTGTCGGGTCCACGTGAACAAATTTTTAGCCAGACTGATCACACATAGAGATTTCGTGACGCTTTTGGTCTCGGCATCTCCGAAAATATCTCGCCTCGGTGTTTCAACACGGAGAAGGCTTTGAACCGACGCCAGGCGGGGCGAGCCGGGGCAGTCGAGGGAAGACGAGGGGGCGAGGAAATGGACGCGTGGGAGGGTGTTTCGACGTGCCGACGTCAAATTCGACCTCCCCCGGCTGGTCGTCGCCCGACTGATGACTCTAGCTAGTAGAGGTTGTGAGGTTCCATCACAAAACGGAATAAGCCATCATCACAGGCAGTGCTCGCATTGTAACATAGCTCTAGTCCGCCTGCTGCGTCAACACCGCGATTCTATTCCGCCCGAAATCGAGCACGAGCGTGCACCCTCGAAACAAATCTGCACACAGGGCGCCGTCCGCGTGAGGGCTCAGAGCCAGGTCCGGCGGATCTCCCGACGTGTGCGTCAGCGCACGAACCGTCTCGAACCGGCCCCCCGCAAACTCGACACGCCTCAGCCTGCCCGTGACAACCTCAGGCTCGACCCTCGCGAGCCTGCTTCTCTCCTCCCCCGGCCCGGACATCACGCCACCCGGTTGTAGACCCACCGTACGTTCCACCATCTTCCACTCCTTCGCCGCGCGCGCAGACACAATCGCACCCGCGCCGCCGGCGCCGAGTGAGAGTCGAAAGAGACGACCCTCCCATCCCGACCCGCCCGATGCGTCGTCGGGCCCAGCGCCTGTACCAGCCTGCGGTCCTCCTCGCGGCAGCTTCTGCTCGAGTAAGGGTTCGGGGGTGAGCGCGTCGTCGGCGACGGTGACCTTCACGCGGACGTGAGGCACGCCTTGGATCCACTCAACGCGTTGCCAAGCCGCGCTGACCCGGTCCGACGGCGTATACCCAGCCGGGTCGAAGCAGAGGACATCGAACGACGGCGCCTTGGGCGACCCCGGCACGCGTTTCGGGGCCCTGACCTCCACGACGGAATGTTGCAGAAAGTTCGCCCCCAGCACGCCCACGAGCCCGCCGCCGGTGGAGGGGTCCGAGCCGATCGGCGGCGGAGGCGTCCTCAGCGCCGCGGACAAGGACTGTTCCATGTACACCGGCGCTGGGACGTTGACGCACCCAGCTGAGATCGTCGTGCCCCGCCTCATCGCGCCGCTGAGCGCCGCATTAGATACACCAACGACGGATAGTTCGCCGAATGCGGGCATGCCGAGACGGTCCGCGACTGAAGGTTCGATCGCGAACCCTGCGCAGGACGTGTCGAGGACGAACCAGCCCGGTGACGCCTCACCGTTCAAACGCGGCGCGACTAGGACATGACCACCCTCACCCCTCGCCGCGGGGACTGCCGCAGCCGCCTCCATGACAGACGCGTCACCGGACGTGTACGTCGGAACCGGCCATCTGCTGTCGTCCCTCGGGTACCCCTCGTACGGCTGCGAGAAGAGATTGGACGATGACTCCTCTTCGCTCGACACCGTCTTCTTGGCGCGGTACACACACGAGTTCCCCGCCGGGTGCGTCTGGTGCGACACTCCAGGCACGAGCAAGCCGTCCTCTGACCTGCTCCACTCGCCGAACACCCACGTCTCAACACCCTCGGGCGTGGCCAGCTCGCACCTGTGCGGAACCCAGCCGTCGTTCGAGCGATGAAGCCACACGCGAGCGCCGACGGAGCCTCCTCGGCAAGCCACCGCGACGAGCGCACCGTCGCCCGATGGAATCGGTGGTGGTGCACCCGCTCGTCTCACCTCGCGGGCACTCACTCGAGACACGGCGTCGCCGAACTTCTTCTTACCCCCCTTGCTCTTACCCCCCTTGCGCCCCCCCTTACCCCGTTCCTTGCCGCGTCGCCCTCCGCCCGACTCACCCGGCTCCGGCTCCGCGACCAACGCCGACGTCGAGAGTTTGGGTACCATCGTGTGCTCCTCCACCAGCGCCCTCAGCGGTACCTTCGGCCCACGAATCAGCTTCAACAGGAGCCTGCGCCTCGCGGCTTGGCCGTTCAGCCACTGCCCGCTGCGTATCCACGATATGAGCAGCGATCGGTGAGCGCCGTCGAAGGACGTCGTCCGACACGTACCCGACCCGAGCTCGGTTTCCCACGCGACGTCAGTCTCAGGGTCGTACCCCGACTGACACAGCAGTGGCGGGACCGGAACCTCGCCCTCGTCTGTGGTCGTCTCGTCGGTTTCGAGAGATATCACGTCGCGGAATCCCATGCCATCGGGAGACGCGTCGAAGGTGAGCGACCACGACGCCGTTAACCCCAGGGAGACTCCATCGCCCCCGACGGTGACGAGACCTCGGGGCCCGTCGGGGCTTGCCGGGTCGGAGCTCCCGCGCCTGCTAGCCTCAGCAGCGGCGAGAAGTTCGAGTATGCCGTCGTCCTCGGATGCAGCGAGGGCCAGAGACGCGCCCCTCGGCGTCCTAGTCCACGCTGACGCGGTCCGGGCAAAGGGGACGTCATGCGCTTTTTTGCAATCTGGGTTACCGCGCCGATATCCCGCCGCGGGAATCGGGGAACGTCGCCGACAGCTCTGTGATCGCGTCCCCGGCGCGAACACTCCACCTATCGAGGCGGCCGCATCGACGGATGCACCGCTGGCGGTCGCCATCGATCGTCAAGCGCTCCACAGTGTGAGGCTCCGTCGCGAGATTATATCCAAAAGTGCCGCCAACATTGAGGGCGAGTCGCTGGTTTCGAAGTCGAGTTGCCAAATCGAGAGCTTCGTCCGAGGAACCGCAGAAGGTCTAGCGCCCTCGGGTGTCGACGGCGTGCGAGATGTCCACCTTGACGGTGGTGACGCGTCCGGCGAGGCCCGATGATGCGGTTCAGCTCGATGGGTTCGTCGACGGGTGCGTCCCCGACCCACCCCCGACCCCGCGACTCGGTCCCCCAAGCCGTCGTGATTTCCCCTCGATTTTCCCCTTCACGACGCCAAGGCGGCTTCTGAAGACGCGGCAGTGGACGTCGAAGTTGACCGATGTATCGATCGATGAAAATTCCCGCGCTGACCCTCGGCACTCCTTTCCCCACGTACAGATCGCATCAGGGTAAGCTCTACGGCAGGTTCAACCTCGGTCAGCTCATCGAGAATGCCACAGCGACCGTGGTAGCGATCGACCCCCAACACGACGACGCCGTGGTGGGCTTCCTCGCTGTCACCCGCGATATCCCCCTTCCTTTTGGCGTTCCCAAGGATCGCGGCTTGGAGCGGATGCAGTGGGCAAAAGGCGAAGCCTCCGCCGTGGGTTTCCCGTCAGACGTCGCCGCGTGGGTCGCCGGGTGCGGCGTGAAGGGTGGGTACGAGAAGGTCGCGGTGGCGCCCATGCTAAAGACTGCCTTCCAGCTGCTTCCTCACCTCGACGGCGTGCTCATCGCGGCGCCTCCGGAGGTTGAGCGCGAACCGGTGGGAACGTCCTTCGTCAAGATGGCGAGGACGATGAAGTTTGCGCTCTACGCCGCATCCAGAGAGAGCGTGTTGCCCCGCCTGAGGGTGAGACGCGCGCGGGTGGATGACCACGACGATCTGCTGCCCCTGGTGATGTCGGCGGCGGGTGACGAGTACGCCGCGGGCGGGCCCCTTTCCCGTCTACCGGACGGGGGAGCGTCAACCTCCGATACTGGCGGACTGGGAGACGAGTACGCGCTCGCGACGCTCATCTCGAGGGCGCTCGATGACCCGGAGAGGAAATGCGTGCTGGTCGCGGAGGCTGAGGAAGGGAAGACGGGCAAGATGAGCTTCGTCGGCGTCGTGGCTGTGAACGCGGTGGACGCCGAGGAGGCGGCGTCGCTGGCTGGCAAGTACGACCTGGCGGCTTACGACAACCTCATGCCGGCGGCGGAGGACGGCGACGCTGCTGTTGAAGCCGATAAGGAGCCGGTGGCGATCCGGGTCACGATGTTGTGCGTGGACAGGGCGTACGAGAGTCAATCAGCAGATTTCCTTCAGCACGCGTTTGACGCGTTTCCGAGCAAGGACTTTTGTGTGGTCACGCTGCCGCCGCAGGCGCCGGAGCTTCCACTCGCCACCCTCGCCATGCGTAGGGTCGCGCCGACGGACCCGGAGGCGGATGATGCTCTGCACGCGTGCCACCGCGCAGGTCAGCTCCGCGGGTTCACCGTCAGGCTCGCCAAGGATGACGATTACGAAGAGGTATGGGACTTGCTCGAGGGGATGTCGGACCAGGAGGAGCTCTGCACCGCGTTTGCAGACGCCGCCACCGCCTCCAACACGTCTCAAACTGCAGTCGTGGCTATTTGCGAGGATCAGGTGGTGGGATACGCGACGGTCACCCTGGGAACTGAAATCAGCTCCCTCGCGCAGTGCTTCGACCTCAACGAGGTTGTCGACGTCGGCGCTCACGGACAGAGCGCGTTTGTCGAGCTGGAGGATTGCGTGATGAACCCAATCTTCGCGCACAAACGCAGGTTTGTGATGTGTGAGGTGATGCGCCTGTCGCGTTCCACGTGTGTTCTCTATCAGCTCGCGCCGGGAGAGGAAGAGCCCCCGCCCCCAGACGTGGTCTCGCTCGACTTCCGACTCGTCGCCGGCAGACGGTCGCACACCGGCTTTGACGCGCATTTTGCGCTCTACGCCTTCACCAACCGCATCTCAAACTCGCCTCGCGCCGCGATCAACTCCAGGATCGTGGTCGTGGGCTCCAACGAGGCTGCGCTCGCGGTGTTGGACAGACTCCTAACCAACAACAGATGCGCTTTCAACAACGTCACGCTGGTCACCAACGGGGGACTCGCCGTCGGCGGCGTCGCGTCGAGATACAACCGCGCATCCATCGCGAAACTCGCGCTCGAGAACGGAGGTGGAAACACGAGCACCGGCGGCGCCGGGGTTGCGCTAGTGGACGCAGGGGTCGTTGGCCTGGACAGGGAAGGGAGGTGCGTGTATCTCGACGACGACAGCATGCTCATGTATGAGATGCTGGTCCTGGTGCCGGGACGGGGTGACCAGACTCGGCACAGGCTCGGGCTCACGCTCGAGGATGAGACTCCCGTGGAGCGCGTCGTGGACCTGATGGCGAACCTGACGAAGGAGGATGCCGAGCGTCTAAAGGCTGTGATTGTGTACGGTGACACGATGGAGGCGATGGGCGCGGTGCGACGGCTGCTGACCGCGGGGGTGCCCGCGGCGGCGCTGCGAGTGGTCTCGCCCACCGAGGAGGGCACGATATTCTCCGTCGCGGAGGTGGCCGCGTCGAAGCTGAGGGTGACGGAGTCTCACACCGTCGCCGGACAGCCCGCTCCCGAGCGAGGTCTCGCGCTGACGGGCGCATCGGCTGTTCCCGGCGGTGGTGTGCACGCGGTGTTTTCTAGGGTTACAACGGGGGAGACGGTTGATATGGACGCCGACGTTTTGGTCGTGTGCGATCGCGGCGACTGCGACCCGCCCCTGTTCAAGTGCCTGAACGATGCGGAGATTGTGTACGACGGACACGTCGTGATCGACGCGGCGTTTCGAACCAACGATCCGGACGTGTACGCCACGGGTGACATCGCCAAGTTCTCGCGGAGGTACGCGAGCGAGGGAGGGAGGTTGCAGCCGCTGGACCGTCACGACCCGAAGGAGAGCGGCTTTCTTCTCGCGGACTCGCTCATCGACCGGGTGCGGGGCTTGCCAGCCAGGGGCACGCCTCCCGCGTTCAACGCGCCAAAATGCGAGAGTGTGATTCTCCCGGGGAAGTGCCAGTTCCTTTTCGTCGCGAAACCCGCACGCTTCGAGAGACCGTCATGGGACGCGCCGGCCGGTGGACGCGCCGTCGAGACTCGGTCCGACGAGCGCGGCTACGCGAGGATTGACGTGGATGCGAATGGGATCGTGTCGGCGTTCTACTACTGCGGCGACGCCAAGGTTGATGCGCAGAGGATGGGCTGCATCGTGGGTCTGCCGGTTGCCTACCTCGGTGAGGAGCTCTCGTCCGCCGCGTGTCTGTTGACTCACCTGGACCGGGACGAGTTCGCGGCTGTCTTTCACGACGGGTTCGCTCAGCAGCATCGCAGCGCCATGACGCTCCTATCGGCGCCCAAAGACGCGCTGGCGGAGAGTTTCCTGGGTGCTCAGAACGACGCGGCGATCGTGCAGGAGGTCATCATCGACTTCGTCAGGCGGCACGCGTCGGACCTGCCGCAGTTGGCCATCCCGTCGATGGCTTGATAGCTGATAGTTTGAAAAGAGTGCGAATCCTCCGCAGAGCTCCGCCCGAAATTCGACATTCGGTTCGAATTTTCGGTTCGCTTCTTCCGAGGAAACTTTTCGGCAAAAGCCACCCTTCTGAGCGCAGTCGTCACAACCCAGCCCCGCGCTGCTGTACATATCGGCGCGAGATGGTCGACCTGAACGCCGACCTTTGCGCTCTTCCCGTGGATCTCCGGGCGATCGTCCTTTCCCACGTCGAGCACGTCAAAACGCGACAGATACTGGCGCTGAGCTCGACGTTTCGGGAGGCTTTTTCCCTACCCGGGGCTTTGCCGCGGACTTTCGACTTTGAGGGGGTAGCGGGCGACGATATCGCAGACCAGCTCGTTCGTCTTCTGGACGATGATCGTGTGCGGTCCCTGGAGAAGGAGCGGGCGTTGGAGCTCATAGGGGTGCACAAGGATCGCCTCTGCGAGTACGCCTGCGTGCAACGGAACTTCGAGGTTCTTAAGTGGGCTCGCAACGAGCTCGACCTTCCGTGGGCGCTGTATCCCGCTGGGCACGTGAGCGACGACGTCCTCGTGTTGCGCGTGCTACGCGAGACGTGGCCGACGCTCAAGCGGTATTGGCGGATGGACGCCGGGCCGGAGGAGTGGCGCGGGGTTACGATGGAAAACGGTCGAGTGGTGAAGCTCGAGTTGACGGAGGTTGGCCTGACCGGAGCGGTGCCGGCGGAGGTTGGGCGTCTGGGTGCATTGAGGGTGTTGTGGCTCAGCTTCAATAAGCTGACGAGTGTGCCGGCGGAGATCGGGCAGCTAACGTCGCTGAGGAAGTTGATCCTCAGCGAAAATCAGCTGACGAGCTTGCCGGCGTGGATCGGGCAGCTCACGTCGCTGACTGAGTGGTCCCTCCGCGGCAATCAGCTGACGAGCGTGCCGGCGTGGATCGGGCAGCTCACGTCGCTGACGAGGTTGGACCTCGGCGGCAATCAGCTGACGAGCGTGCCGGCGGAGATCGGGCAGCTCGCGGCGCTGAAGAGGTTGTGGCTTTCCGGCAACAAGCTGACGAGCGTGCCGGCGGAGATCGGGCAGCTCACCTCGCTGGTGGAGTTGAGGCTCGACGACAACCGGTTGACGAGCGTGCCGGCGGAGATCGGGCAGCTCACCTCGCTGGTGGAGTTGAGGCTCGACGACAACCGGTTGACGAGCTTGCCGGCAGAGATCGGGCAGCTCACCTCGCTGGTGGAGTTGCTCCTCTACGGCAATCGGCTGACGAGCCTGCCAGCGGAGATCGGGCAGCTCACCTCGCTGGAAAGGTTGTCCCTCAACTACAATCTGCTGACGAGCTTGCCGGCGGAGATCGGGCAGCTCACGTCGCTGACGGAGTTGTACGTCGGCAGCAATCAGCTGACGAGCGTGCCGGCAGAGATCGGGCAACTCACGGCGCTGAAGAGTGTGAACCTCGGTGCCAATCAGCTGACGAGCTTGCCGGCTGCGATACGTGAGCTCATGGCAGCGGGCTGTCATGTGCGCACAGACGGCGTGACGATCGACGAATAGAAACGGCTTTTGTGTGCGCGATAGTAGCTTGTAACATGTGAACGACGGCTTAGGGTTTAGGGTTTAGGGTTTAGGGTTTAGGGTTTAGGGTTTAGGGTTTAGGGTTTAGGGTTTAGGGTTTAGGGTTTAGGGTTTAGGGTTTAG